>Ga0315278_10003779_pt1 | contig 13585 bp, 10 predicted proteins | sample YL17G06_0_MG_FD_203880 | JGI IMG/M metagenome (GOLD analysis project Ga0315278, IMG submission 203880) | Sediment microbial communities from Yellowstone Lake, YNP, Wyoming, USA - YL17G06_0 | ecosystem: Environmental > Aquatic > Freshwater > Lake > Sediment | place: USA: Wyoming | collected...
GGCGGCCGTCGGGCGAAAGCAGTTTCGACGGGAACTCGGGAGGGTAGTTGGCGACCGCGCGCTCCATGTGCACGGTGTCGGGCGCGAGCGCCAGCATGATCGCGGTCTCGGCATGGCCGGCATGCATTGCGAGCTTCTTCTCGCGTTCGCTCATGTAGCGCCCGGCCACGTGCGGCAAGCGCCAGGTGTGTTGCGGCACGACGATGAAGTCGCCATGGCGCAGGCGCAGCTCGCGCGCGGCGATCTCCATCACCTGCGGCTGCCCGCCGTGGCCGTTGACGATGAGCAGGCGCCGAAAGCCCGAGCGATACACCGATTCGCCGATCTGTACCATCGTCGCCAGCAGCGTCTCGCCGTCGAGCGTGATCGTGCCCGGGAAGTGCAGGTGTTCTTCACTCTTGCCGTAGGTCACCGGCGGCAGCGCATAGGCGCGCACCTCTTTCGGCAGCCGCGCGAGCGCGTGGCCGACGACTCCGGCGCAGATCACCGTGTCCACTGCACAAGGCAGATGGGGCCCATGCTGCTCGGTGGAACCGGTGGGCAATACGATGACGGTGTGCTCGCGGTCGGGCAGCGCCGCGATCTCGGTCCAGCTCAGGTAGGGCAGGAAGCGCTCGGGCGGGTTGTAGCCGTGAATCATCAGACTCTCCTGGCGGGCGTCTCGGGCTGCGCCACGGCGCCGGGCCGCGCCACGCTGCCGGGCCGCGCCACGTCGCCCGAGTTTACGCGTGCGATCACGTGCTCGACGAAAGCCTGCGCATCGTGCCGCAGCTGCGCCAGGTCGAGCCCCGGGATCGTGTCGTCTTCCACCACCACGCGCCCCTGCACGAGCAGGGCGCGCAATGTCGGCCGCCCGCCACTGGCCACCGGGCCGATGGCCGGGTCGTGCAGGCCGAAGTAGCGCGGCTGGTCGAGGTCGTACACGGCCAGGTCGGCCGCCTGGCCGACTTCGAGCGTGCCCACGCCCTCGAGGCCGAGCAACCGCGCGCCGCCTGCGGTGCCGATGTGCACCACGTCCTCGACCGTGATCGCGCTGGCCAGGCCGCCGGGCTGCGTGGCGCGCAGCGCGGCGCGGGGGTCGGCCAGCGGGCTGGCGAAGTTCGCCTGACCGGCGCGGGGGTCGGCCAGCGGGTTCGCGAAGTTCGCCTGACCGGCGCGGGGGTCGGCCAGCGGGTTCGCGAAGTTCGCCAGGCCCGCGCGCGGGTCGGCCCGGTGCAGCATCCAGCATGCGTGCGCCTCGCTCGCCATGTCGGCGGCTTCGTTCGACGCCGCGCCGTCCACCGCCAGGCCTACAGGTACGCCGAGCGCCAGCGCCTCGGGGATGCGCGCGATGCCCGACCCCAGGCGCGCGTTGCTCTGTGGGCAATGCGCGATGCCGGTGCCGGTGTCGGCGCACAGCTTGAGCTCGGCGTCGTCGAGATGCACCATGTGCGCGAACCAGACGTCGGGCCCGACCCACTCGTGTTCGGCGACGAACTGCAGCGGCGTGCAGCCGTGCACTTCGCGCGCCCAGCGCACGTAGTCAAAGCTCTCCGAGAGGTGGCTGTGCAAGCGGATGCCGAGCTTGCGCGCCTGGCGTGCCATGGGCTTGAGCTCATCGGCGCGGCAACTCCAGCTCGGCGTCGTGATGGCGCTCACGACGCGGCGCATCGCATACGGCGACGGGTCGTGAAAACGCTGCACGTCGCGCTCCACCGCGGCGAGAAACTGGTCCAGCGTCTCGGGCGCCACCTGCGGTGGTGCCAGCGCGTCGGTCATCGCGCGCGCCTGGGTCTGGCCGCCGCGGCACAGCACGAAGCGCATTCCCAGATGCTGCGCTTCCTCGAACACCGCGGCCGAGGCGTCGAAAGGCATGCCGGGCCAGTAGAGGTATTGATGGTCGGCCACGGTCGTGCAACCCGACAGCAACAGCTCGACCAGGCCGATGCGCGCCGCCAGGCGCAGCGACTCTTCGCCGTCGAAGTAGCGGCGGTAAGGCACCGGCACCGCCGCGAGCCACGGCACGAGCGGCAGGTTGATGCCGGCGGGCACGCCCTTGAGCAGGCTCTGGAACAGGTGATGGTGGGTATTCACCCAGCCCGGGTAGATGACGCAACCCGCGGCGTTCACGATGCGCTCGCCGGGCTCGGCGGCGAGCGTGCCGATCGCGGCGATGCGCCCGCCACGCACGCGCACATCGGTGCCGCCGACGGCGCGCATCGCCGCGCCGGATCGGCCGGTCCACAGGTGCGAAGCGCCGCGCACGAGCAGGTCAGGGCCGGCGGCTGCACCGGCCTCAGTCATGGTGCACCTCGCTCTCATGCCAGCTGCCCAGCGCCCAGCGCGACAAGATCGACATCGAAGCGAACAACAGCACGCCGGTGAGCGTGATGAGCAGCAGCGCGGCGAACATGCGCGGGATGTTCAACTGGTAGCCGGCCTGCAGGATCTGGTAGGCCAACCCGGTGCCGGTGCCGCCGGTGCCGGCGACGAATTCAGCGACCACGGCGCCGATCAGCGCAAGGCCCGAGCTGATGCGCAGGCCACCGAAGAAATAGGGCAGCGCCGACGGAATGCGCAGCCGCAGCAGCGTCTGGCGTCTGGTGGCGCGGTTCAGCTTGAAGTAGCTCATCAAACCCGGATTCACGCTGCGCAGCCCGAGCGTGGTGTTGGCGATGATCGGGAACAGCGCCACCAGCGTCGCGCAGATGACGAGCGAGGCCGTCGGATTGCGCACCCAGATGATGATGAGCGGCGCGATCGCGACGATCGGCGTCACCTGCAGCAGCACGGCGTAGGGGAAGAAGGCGGTCTCGATGACGCGGCTCTGGACGAAGGCGAAGGCGACGAGCACGCCGAGCAGCGTGGCGCAGACGAACGCGAACAGCGTGATCTTCAGCGTCGTCAGCAGCGAGCCGAAGAGCAGCCCGGCATCGGCGACCATGACCACGGCCACGCGCCACGGGCTGGGCACAAGGAAGGGCTGCACGTCAAAGCCCACCACCAGCGCCTGCCACAGCACGAGCAACACCACCGCCACCAGCGCCGGCCAGAGCACGCGCTGCGCGTCGGGGCGGCGCAGCCAGGGCACGCGCGGTGTCGCGCGCGTGGCTGGGGAGGTGAAGGCGGCGGGAGTCACGGCAGGTGGATTCGCTCGAGTCTGGGTGCGTCAGGCGAGTTCGGGGTCGGGCAGGTCCGCACTCGCGCGTTGCAGGCTCTCCTGCAGGCGTCGCGCATAGCCGGCAAACGCGGTCGAGACGCGAAACGACGCAGCGCGCGGGTACGGCTCGTGCACCCTCACTTCGTCGACAACGCGCCCGGGCCGTGCCCCCATCACCACGACGCGGGTCGACAGGTAGACCGCCTCGTAGATCGAGTGCGTGACGAACATCACCGTGAGCTGATTCCCGCGCCACAGGTCGAGCAGCTCGCCGTCCAGGCGATGCCGGCTGATTTCATCGAGGGCACCGAAGGGCTCGTCCATCAGCAGCAGTGTCGGCCGCGTCACCAGGCCACGCGCGATCGACACGCGCATCTGCATGCCGCCCGAAAGCTCGCCCGGCAAGGCGCGCGCAAACCGGGTCAGGCCGACCATCTTCAGTGCCTCGTGCACGCGCGCATCGGCCTGCTCGCGCGGCACGCGGGCCAGGTCGAGCGGCAGCCGCACGTTGGTCTGGACCCGCGCCCAAGGCATCAGCGTCGCCTCCTGGAACACGAAGCTGAGCCGGTGCCCGGACTCCTCGACCCGCGCCACGGGCTTGCGCCACAGCAGGATGCGCCCGTTGCTGGGCGCGAGCAGCCCCGCCACCATCTTCAGCAACGTGCTCTTGCCGCAACCCGAGGGGCCGAGCAGCGTCACGAACTCGCCCTCGGGAACGGACAGGTCCACCGGCTGCAGCGCATGCGTGCCGTTCGGGTAGGTCTTGTCGACCGAAATGATCTCGATGGCGGGGATCGCCGCCGCTCCCAACTCTGGCATCAGGCAATGACCTTCAGGTTGTGCTCGGACCCGATGCTAGCCAAGCGCCGCTAGCGCGACAGTGGGATATACGCGGTGGCCTCGACTTCGATCAGGATCTCGGGCGTGGATGCGAAATCTAGCGAGAATGCCTGGCGGCACGCGCCAGCGGGCGCTTGCGCGCACCGGCCGGGGTCGGTGCGGATCGCGGGGAAGGTCGTCAATCACCCTGGGCATGCGGTGATGAAGGTGTTCAAGGCGCAGGCAAATGAGTGGCACTGAGAGGATGACGAGATGGCGTTGATCGAAGGTTTTCGCGTTCGCAACTACCGCGCCCTGCGCGATGTGACGCTGGGTAAGCTGTCCACGCAGCAGCAGGGCGAGCCGCTGACGCCGTTCACGGTAGTGATAGGCAAGAACGGCGCGGGCAAGAGCACCTTGTTCGATGCCTTCGGCTTCGTCGCCGACTGCCTTTCGACCGATGTGGAAACGGCCTGTGACGACAAGCAGCGTGGTGGCTTCGAGCGTATGCGATCGCTGGGGACGAGTGAGCCTATTCAGTTCGAGATCTACTACCGCGAAGCCAAGGGAGAGCGACCGATTACCTATGAACTCGCCATCAATCTGGACGGCAGCGGACGCCCCTTCGTGCAGTCCGAAGTCTTGAAGCAGCGTCGCAAACTACAGAAATTTGGAAGACCGTTTCCATTTCTGCGCCTCGACCATGGCAAAGGCAAGGTATGGGCGGGCGAGGAGGCGGTGGAGGCCGTGGACTCAGAGGAGGACTCTGCGCAGGAAGAAGTTGAACTGACTGACCTGCGACAGCTTGGTATCGCAACGCTGGGTACGCTGAAAGAGCATCCACGCATCAAACGCTTTCGGGACTTTCTCAAGGGCTGGTACCTGTCGTATTTCCATCCGGACGCGGCGCGATCGATTCCTTCCGCGGGCGCGCAGAGGCACCTCAACATTCACGGCGACAACATCGGCAACGTGGTCCAGTACATGGAGCGCGAGCACAAGGAGCGTTTCAAGTCGATCCTCGAGCGCATCGCTCGCAAGATTCCCGGAATACAGGGCATCAGGGCGATCGTCACCGAAGACAAGCGCGTCTTGCTGCAGTTCAACGACGGTGCGTTTTCCGATCCCTTCTATGCCGGCCAGATGTCCGATGGCACGCTGAAGATCTTCGCCTACCTACTTCTGATGGAGGACCCTGAACCACCACCATTCATTTGCATCGAGGAGCCCGAGAACGGCCTTTACCACGGGCTGCTGGACTCGCTCGCGCGCGAGTTGCGAAGCCATGCCACCGGAAAGAAGAACGCACCACAAGTCTTCGTCACGACCCATCAACCCCATTTCGTGGACGCGCTCTCGCCCAGGGAGGTGTGGATTCTGGAGAAAGGGGCGGATGGCTTCTCGACGATCCGCCGTGTGTCCGATCTGGCATTGGTCCAGAGCCTTGTGAACGAAGGGCTGCCGCTTGGTGGCCTTTGGTACAGCGACTATTTGGATGCGAGTTGAGCATGCATATCGAGGTGCTGGTCGAAGACAATTCGGGGGCCAAGTTGCTCGAGTCGCTGTTGCCGCAAGTCATTGGCGAAAAAGGTGCGCCGCACACCTGGCGCTTGCATCCTTACAAAGGCATCGGCCGCCTGCCTGCCGGCCTTTCCGTCAAGGCGGACCCGGCCAAGCGGGCGCTGCTGGCTCAATTGCCGCGGTTGCTCGCCGGCTATGGGAAGACGCCAGGTATCGATGCCGTCGTCGTGCTTCTGGACAGTGATCGACGCGATTGCAAAGCTTTTCTGAAGGAGTTGAGAAGTCTCCTTTCGCGATGCAAGCCAGCGCCGAATGCTTTGTTCCGACTGGCGATCGAAGAAATGGAGGCCTGGTATCTGGGGGATCAGCAGGCACTGCTTTCCGCTTTTCCCAGGGCCAAGAAGGACGTGTTGCGACGCTACCGACAAGACAGCGTGTGCGGCACTTGGGAGTTGTTGGCCGACGCAGTGCAACCGGGCGGCTCCGCTGCCATTCAAAAAGCGGGCTGGCCCCTGCCAGGGCAAATCAAGTATGGCTGGGCTGCGCAAATCGGTCCGCTGTTGAATATCGAGCACAACAGATCACCCAGTTTCTGCAGGTTCCGCGACGGATTGCGGCGGCTTGTGGCGTGATCGAAGCTGCGTACGTGCCATCGGTCCGTGCGCCACGTCCGACGCACGACACCTATCGCGACAGTGGGATATACGCGGTGGCCTCGACTTCGATCAGGATCTCGGCCGTGGGCAGCATCGCGCTCACCTCGACCACCGTCGACGCCGGCGGCTCGCCGCTGAAGAAGAGCTTGCGCACCCGCGAGTAGTACGGGAAGTGATCGAGATTGCGAAAGTACTGCACCAGCTTGAACACGTCGTCCATGCGCCCGCCTGCCGCCTGCACCGTGCTGCGTATGCGATCGAGCACGTACCAGCTCTGCGCCAGGATCGGGCCCTCCAGGATGTCGGTGGAGAACTCGCCCGTCTCGCCGAGCAGCCGGCGCGCGTCGCCGGGGATGTCGGCATAGCCCTTGACGATGGTCGCGGTCGCCGGGTCGACCGCGATCACTCCCGACAGGAAGACGAGGTCGCCGGCGCGGCGCCAGGCCGAATAGCGGGCGAGGGGTAGTGCAATTGGTGCTGCGTTCAGTGGTGCGTTGGGTGGTGCGTTCGGTGGCACGTTCGGTCGTGCCTTCGATGCTGCATTCGATGGTGCATTCGGTGGTGCGATCGGTTGTTTGTTCTTCATCGGCCAGTCTCCTTGAGTTGCGGTTTCAGCGCTGGGTCGGCGCTGCGCGCCTAGTACCGCGACCCAGAGGTTTCGAGACAAAATGAAAGCGATGGATTCGGTTCGAGGGCTAGGCGCAAACCGCAGCGATACCTCGTGGTATCGCGAGGATTTGCAACGACGCCATCGGGCCGAAGACGCGGTTTCATGTATCGAAATCTCTGGGTCGCGGTACTAGAGCTGGCCGCCCGGGCGGCCGAGCACGCGCTCGTCCCAGGCGCGCATCTTGCCGGGGTTCATCAGGCCCAGCGGGTCGGTCTGCCGTTTGAAAGCCAATTGCGCTTCGTCGACCTGCTTCATTCCGCCATCTTCCAGCACCCAGGTGTGCGGGTCGAAGATCCGGCAGCCATCGAGCTCGAAGCTGCGCTTCAGCGTGTCGAGCTGCTCGCCGTCGAAGTACAGCACCAGCGGCAGCGCAAAGGCCACCAGCGCGCCGCCGCTGCGGCTGAACTCGTGGTGCATCAGCACCTCGTCGCCGAAGCGCTGCATCTGCCGCGCCACCAGCGCCGGGTCGAGCGGCGCCGGGTAGGCCACCTGCAGGTAGGTGACGCCGCGGTCGGACTTGAGCGCTTCGAGCGTCGTGTGGTTGTAGGCGCATTCGGTGACCGAAGGCATACCGGCGGCGATGAGTTCGTCCTCAGTGCCGCGCGCCACCACGCGCCCGCCCATGGCCTGCGCCAGCGCCTCATAGCGCGGCAGCGTCTGCGGCGAGACTTGCGCGAACATCGCATCCGCGCCTTCGAGCCGGTCCCGCAGGGCTGCGTAATACGGGGTGATGCGGCGCTCGACGGCGCTGAGCTGGAAGATGTCGATCTCGCGCCGATTCTCCAAGGTTGCAGCGCCTGCCGCCAGGCCGAAGCGCAGCAGCGAGTCGTAGCCGTCGAACAGCGCAATGCTGTGCTGCCAGTCGACGGCCGGGGTGAGCGCGACGTCGACCTCGATCACGATGCCGTTGCTGCCGTACGCGTGATGCACCTTCTGGATGTCGGCGCCTTCGAGGTCGAGCACGCGCGGCGGGTCTTCCAGCGTCACGACGCGCAGGCGCCGCACATTGCCCGGGTCGGCCAGGACGCCGTGGCGCATCGAGCCGATTCCCGAATGCCCGCCGGCGATGAAGCCGCCGAGCGTGGCGACGCGCGCGGTCGACGGAACCATGCACAGTTGCTGCCCCATCGCGCGCGCGGCGCGGTCCAGGTCGTGGATCAGCACGCCGGCCTGGACGCTGGCCCAACCCGGCTCGATGCGCAGCACCTGGTTCAGCGCGCTGATGTCGAGCGTGACGCCGCCGTGCAGCGGCACGCATTGCCCATAGTTGCCGGTGCCGCCGCCGCGCACCGTGAGCGGCGTGCGCTGCCGCACGCAGGCGGCCGCGACGCGCAGCACCTCATCGACGCTGCGCGGGCGCACCACCAGGTCGGGCCGGCGCCCGCGCAGGCGTTCGGCGAGGATCGGGCTGTACCAGTGGTAGTCGGCCGCAGCGCGCGCACACGCTGCCGCGCCGGCGTCGACGTCCAGCCCGGCGAGCGCGGCTTGCAGCGCGGCGCTGTCGACGCGCTCTCCCGGCCGGTAGGGGATGCTCATGGGCGCGATTCCGCCTCCGCCGACACCCGCCGCGCGCTGGGCCAGGCGCCGGGGTACAGGCGCTCGAGCGCATCGCGCGCTGCGCCCGCCAGCATCGGCTGCAGCGCGGCGGCGTGCATGTCAGCCTCGCCGGCGTTGTCGAAATGCGTGCTGCGCGCGCGCCACAGCGCTGCCAGGGCGTCGCGCTGCGGCGCCAGCGCTGCCTCGACCACCGCGCCCCAATGCGGCGGCGACTCGCCTTGTGCCCATTCGCCCCGCCCGCGCCCGAAGTGCGCCACCGCCAGGTAGCGCAACAGCGCCGCATCGAGCATCGGTTGCAGGGCCTCGGCGGACCAGCGCACCGACGCCGGCCCGCCGCCCCGCAGCACGTTGATGGCACGCGCCAGACCCGCGCCGCCGAGCGCACCGAGCAAGCCGCCCGCGACCAAGCCACCGCCCAGCGTCAGCCCGCCGCTCAGGATGTCGGCCTTGAGCCCCGCCAGCGCGCCGGTGACGATGCCGCCGACGACACCGGCCTGGCCTTCGTCGACGCGCTTGCGGGTCTCGAACTGGCTCGCCACGCGCGCGAGGATCTCGCCTTGCGCGCGGCCTTCGAGCCCGTGCAGCGCGATCAGCTGTGCGGTGCTGTCGCGCACCTCGTCGTCCAGCGCCGCCACCAGCGCCTGCCGCGCCTGGCTTTCCGCGTCATTGGCGCCGCCCTCGGCGCCGATCAAGGGCGCGAGCGCCCTGCCGGCGCGCCGCAGGCGCTCGCGCAGGCCAGGTGCAGCGTCCAGCGCCACCTGCGCCGCCGCGATGCGGCCCAGGCTCGCTGCCAGCGCCTGCATGGCCGAATCGAAAGTGGCCAGACGCTGCTCGGCCCATTGCGCGGCCAGGCCGGCCATGGCCTCGCGCTGCTGCGGCGGCAGCACCGCTTCAACCGCGCGCAGCAGCGCCTGCTCCTGCACCCAGCAGCGCGCAAAGGCGTCCAGCGGCAGCACCGCAGCGAGCGGCGCGCGGCCCGCGAGGTGGCGCCGCCAGCGCTCGATCTCCGCCTCCTCTTCGGCCGCGGCACGCGGTGCGCCGAGCTGGTTCAGGAGCACGATCACGGGCTTGCCGACCCAGGCCAGCAACTCCATCTCCGGCGCGACGTAGCCCGCCGCTTCGGGCGACTCGGCAGCGTTCACCAGGTACAGCACGACGTCGGAGCGCTCACGCGCGTGGCGCAACGCCTGCTGGCTGGCCCAGAAAGGCCGGTCGCGCCAGCGGTCCCAGACTTCGCTGAGGAACCAGCCGATCGGCTCGTCGGCCTGCCGCAAGCGGCGCACGAGGCGCACGCTGTCACCGAAGCCGGGGGTGTCCCACAGGCGCAATTCGGTGCCGTCAGCGGCGCGCAGCAGCACATGCTCGGACACGAACTCGGTCACGTGCGGTGCGTCGCGCACCTCGCCCACCTCGCGTTTCAGCAGCGTGCGCGCGAGCGTGGTCTTGCCGGCATTGGTGTGCGACACCAGGCTGAGGGCGATGGACGGGGGCGCGCTCATTGGTGCACCCTCGGGCCTGCGGCCCGTCCCGCCAGGCGGGAGTATGAGCCCTTCGGGCGGCCGTGCGGGCTCATCGGGCGAGCAAGGTCTGCAAGCTGGATTCGGCAGCCGCCAGGTCAGGCGCGCCAAGGTCGACGCAGAGCAGGGCCACGCCTTGCAGATCCGCCAGCTTTTGCCAGGCACGGCGGCGCTCCGCCAGGCGCTCGGGCAGGCCGGCAAAGCGGCGTCGGAACGCGGCCTCGTCGGCCACCAGCAGCAAGGGCGGTTGCGCTGCGCTGGCCTGCAGCGCCTGCAGCAGGCGGCCCTGCGCCTGACCCTCGGGCGTGGCGCTCAAGTCGACGAGCACCACGCGCAACGCCAGATCGGCCGCGGGCACGCCCTGCACCATGCGTTCTTCGTCACCAAAGGGCGTGACCGGCGCCAGGGTGAGTTGCACCTCTTCACCCAGCGCTCGCGCGAGCAAGGCGCGCAACCCCAGCGCCGCCTGCGCGCCGGGCGCCGCGGCATGCGCCCAGACATGCACGCGTGGCACGCCGCCACGCCGGCGCCGCAGCAGCTGCTGGAAGTAGACGCTGTCCAGCGGCAAGGGAAAGCGCCGCACAAGGCGCCTTGCCTGAAACGCGGCTGCGCCGGCGAGCAGGCATCGCGGCAGCACGACGCACAAGCCGAGCATCGCGGCATAGAGGTGGATCCAAGGCGCGGCAGTCGCCATGGCGCTGGGCGCGGCCGGCGTCAGACGCAGGGCCTGCATCGCCAGCGCGTCGGGGACACCGATGCCTGTGACCGCCACCGCCGGCGCGAGCAGCCAGGACAGCAGCGCCCGCACCGTGGCGGCGTCGAGAAAGGTGCTCTGCCATCCGGCGCGGTAGTCGAGCACCAGCCCGCGCAGGTACAGACCGGCGATGAGGCCCAGCGCCAGCGCAGCCGACGCGACGTGCAGCAGCAGCGCCACGCGGGCCGTGGACAGCGGCGCGCTCAGCCGCAGCCAGGCGGCGCTAGCCGACTGCAGCGGCGCCGTGCCGGCAACCCGTTCGCCGCTCAGCCACAGGCGGTTGATCCAGGGGCGCAGCCCGATCCCGCCGAGGCCCGCCCAGCGGCTCAGCCCGGTCGCGCCGTGGTGCGTCGGGCGCAGCGCCGCCACCCCCAACCCGAGGTAGACGAGCAGGTTCCATGCGATCACCGCCCACACGGGCGCGGCGAGCAGGTCGATACGCTGGCGTCCGGCGAAGGTGTCGACGAGGATGCCCAGCGCCAGACCGCCGCCGATGGCGGCCAGCAGCCACAGCGGCCGCCAGGTGCGCCGCGCAAGCCAGCGCGCCACGCCGGCATCGCGCGGCGCGAGGCGCTGCAATGCGTGGTGCGCACGCTCGGCGATGAAGCGCGAGGCGTCGGCATCGGCACCCGCCGTTTCAGCGGCCAGGCGTGTGGCCCAAGCGCGGTCTTCGGTGGTCCATTGCGGGCCGGGCGCGGCGTCGAAGGCCTGCACCAGCACCGCTGCGCGCGCCGTGGTTTCGTCGAGGGTTCCAGTCATCGATCGGCGCAATGTAGCGCCGATCGGGCGGCGCAGCCGCCAGCCCGGAAACTTCATCAATACGAGGTCGGCGGCCTGGTGCGCCAGCGCGCGGGAGTGTCAGGATGCCGTGTTTGAGGCGCTCCGAGACTTTTCCACGGCGCCGGTCGGCGCTTGCGACGAACCGACCGGCGCGGCGGGAAAGTCGGTCGTCATGTTGCGTCACAGCCTTGGTGACGCGATCCGCGCGGAGGGCCGCGAATTGAGCCATCGCCCAAGCGCCAGCACGCGCCGAAGCCGGGGGCTGGAGCGTTTCGGCTCGTCCGCGCGTGACGCATGGTGTGGCCGAAGCTGGCGCCGATGGGCGCGCAGTCCTGCGCATGAAAGTTCTGCTGCAACAAGCAGCCAGCGGCTCGCGGCAGTTCGTCTGGTCGATGCCGCACGCCATTGCCAGTCGGCGCGCCGCAGTCTCGGGCCGGCGTTCGCTACGATCGCCAAATGCGCTCGTCATCGAAGCTCCTGCTCGCCGCGTTCGCAGCGGCGCTGTCGCTGTCGACTGCGTGCGCCGCGGCCGAGAAGCAGACGGTCTGCACCATCACCGTCAATTCCGCCGACGAAAAGGAGGCGTTTCGCCGCCACCTGCCCGATGCGAAGTACGAGTTCGTCGAGCTCGTCGAACGCGGCCGGCCCGATTGGCTGGCCTCCGCGTGCCGCGCTGATGTCGCCTGCGATGTGCTCGTCATCTCCGGCCACTACGACGGCGGCAACGAGTTTTTTTCCGATCGGCTCGAGGTGCGCGAGTTCTTGCCCGTTGCCGAGCTCGAGCGCGTCTCGTGCAGCGGCTCCTGCCCGGGCCTGTTCTCCCGATTGAAGGAGGTTTATCTGTTCGGTTGCAATACGCTGAACCCGCGGCCGCAGAGCGAGGCGTCGGCCGAGGTCGTGCGCAGCCTGGTGCGCGAGGGCCACTCGCTGACCGAGGCGAAACGCCAGCTGCAGTCGTTGAACGCAGTGCACGGTGAAAGCAGCCGCGAACGCATGCGCCAGATCTTCAACGACGTTGCGGTGATCTACGGCTTTTCGTCGCTCGCGCCGCTGGGCCCGATCGCCGCCAACACGCTCGATCGCTACTTCCGTGCCGCAGGCGCCGGCGAGATCGGCCGCGGCCATGCGAGCGGTCGCCTGCTCGGATACTTCGCGCCCTATGCGCTGTCGGCGACGCGGGGCATGACCGAAAAGGACCCGCACATCGAGGCCCGGCGCGACATGTGCCGGTTCGCCGACGACCGACTCTCCGACGCGACCAAGCTCGGTTTCGTGCACGGGCTGATGCGGCGCCACGTCGGCGAGGCCCGGCTCTACCTCGACCGCATCCAGCGCCTGACCCGGTCCGTCGAAGAGCCGGCGCGCAAGACACTGGCCGTGACGCGCGCGCTCGATGCCATCGCGCGCGACACCGCCACACGCGACCGCTTTCTCATCTACGCGCGCGCCGCGGACCCGCCTGCCGTTCGCACGCGCCTGCTCAACCTCGCGCGCGACCTGGGCTGGCTGTCGGAAGACGATCGGTGGGAAGAACTGGCGTTGATGTTGGCCGAACTGCTGGGCCGCACCGCGGTCGGCGTGGCCGAGGTGGGCCTGGCCTGCAGCCTGAACGAAGAGGGCGACCTCGACGGCGCGTTCAATCGGCGCGTCGCTCCGGGCAGCGCGGCCGACGACGTGCCGCACGCTGCAGTCCGCGCCTGCCTGGGCAGCGCCGAGGGACGCGAGCGCACATTGAAAGCGCTGGTCAGCCCGCGCGAGGCGGAGGTCCAGATCGCGCAAGCCTACCTGCGCCACCGCCCCATCACCGACGCCGCGGAGTTGCGTCGGGTCGCCGCGGCCATCGCCGCCATGGACGCGTCCGAAGCCCAGGTACGCGCACTCGAGGCGCTCGGCCGGCACTATGTGTCGGATGATGAAATCCTGGAGATGCTGGCGGCTCTGTTCTCGACAACACCTTCAGCGTCGGTTCAGGCTGCGATCGCGGGCATCCTGCTGCGCGCCGACCTGCCGACGAGCAGCAGCCCGACGCTGGTGCAGAACCTGCATGCGAATCGCCTGCCGGCCGCCGTGGGCGACAACACGATCGACGCGCTGCTTCGCAGGCTGGAAGCGCATTGAGCCGCGCGCCGGATGCGTGCTTTTGCCCGCCACGCGCGCCAGGGGTGACATGGC
>Ga0315278_10003780_pt1 | contig 13583 bp, 14 predicted proteins | sample YL17G06_0_MG_FD_203880 | JGI IMG/M metagenome (GOLD analysis project Ga0315278, IMG submission 203880) | Sediment microbial communities from Yellowstone Lake, YNP, Wyoming, USA - YL17G06_0 | ecosystem: Environmental > Aquatic > Freshwater > Lake > Sediment | place: USA: Wyoming | collected...
GTGCCTGGGCAGGTTCGGTGCGCGGCAGCCCGAAACCCTCGAGATTGACGAGACTTCGCACGCGTGCCGGCCGGATGCCGGCATAGGTCATCGAGATGCTACCGCCCATGCTGTGGCCAACGAGGCGCGCGGCGCCCGCCGGGCACAGCTGGTCCAGCAGCTGCTCGAGGTCGGCATAGTAGTCCGGAAACCAGTAGCCGCCCGGAAACCATTCGCTGTGCCCAAAGCCGCGCCAGTCGAATGCCGCGAGTGGCCAATGCGGCGCGATTTCGTCGGCGATGAACTGGAAACTGTCCGCGCTGTCAGCCCAGCCGTGCAGCAACAGCACCGGGTCATCCGATTCCGGGCCCCAGCGCAACACGCGATGTGCGAGACCACGGATGTGCAGTATTTCCTGCCGGGCGGGCCGGCGCGGCTCGTAGCTCATCGCCTCATTCCGGTGTCAGCCGCTGGATCAGCAGTTTGTCGATCCGGCGCCCGTCCATATCAACGACCTCAAAGCGCAGGCCACGCCAGCGAAAACTCTCCGCCGTCGCCGGTAGGTGTCCGAGCTGCGCCAGCACGAAGCCTGCAAGCGTCGTGTAGTCGTCGCCGGATCGCATATTGCCGCAGGCCAGCAGCCGTTCGACATTATCGATCGCCATGCGTCCGTCGATCAGCCAGGACTCGTCTTCGCGCTTGACCGCTTCCGGCACTTCGTCGCTCGCGGCCTCGGGCAGTTCCCCCGCGATCGCGGTCAGGATGTTGCCCGGTGTCACGATGCCCTCGATCGAACCGTGCTCATCCACGACGACGGCGAAGTTCAGCTTCGACTCGCGGAAAAGATCCAGCAGGCGCAACACGCGTGTGGACTCGTGCACGATCAGCGGCGAACGCAGTCTGGACACCAGGTCGCCGCCTGAGGGATCGCGCAACCAGTCGGCGAGATCGCCGGTCTGCACGATGCCCAGCAGCTCGTCCAGATCACCGCGGCAGACTGGGTAGCGTGAATGGCTGCCGGTACGTATGGCGTTCCACACAGTATCGCGGCTGTCTGCCAGGTCGAGCCACACGACCTCGCCGCGCGGAATCATGACGCTGCGCACCGTGCGGTCGGGCAGGCGCAGCACGCCTTCGATCATCCGGTGCTCGTCGACGTGGAACACGCCGGCGCGCGTCGCCTCGGTGATCATCGAACGGATCTCCTCCTCGGTGACGCCACGGCTGGTGGACTTTTTCAGTCCGAGGACCCACACCACGAGCTCGGTCGAGCCACGCAGCACCCAGACCCCCGGCGTACTCGCTCGCGCAAGCACCTCCATCGGACGCGCGATTAGTGCGGCTATCGACTCGGGATTGGTCAGCGCCCAGCGCTTGGGCACGAGTTCGCCGATCACGAGGTACAGGTAAGTGACACCGACAACGACGATGCCATTGGCAATCGTATCGGTGTACTGGACGACGGGCGCCAGAAACTCGAAGCCCGCAAGCCATGCGCCGATGGGTTTCGCGAAACGCGCGCCGCTGTAGACGCCCAACAGCACGCTGATCAGCGAGATGCCGAATTGGGCCGTGGACAGGAATCGGGTCGGATCGTCGAGCAGCCGGAGTGCGGCGCGCGCGCCCTTGTTTCCAGCCTCCGCCATCTGCCTCAGCCGTGTCGGGCGCGATGAAAAAACCGCCAGCTCGGCCATCGCGAACAGGCCGTTGACGAGGATCAGCGAAAAAAGGATCAGGGAGTAAGCCAGCATCGTATGCCGGGCGTGCCGGCTGGAACGATTCTAGCAGCTAATTGCCGGTGGCCCGGGTCCGGGGCATCGCTGGCCCGGCTTCGTACCAGGGCCGCGAGACATTCACTGCGCGTACGACCAGGAGCATCACTGGCACCTCGATCAGCACGCCGACGACCGTCGCGAGCGCCGCGCCCGACTCCAGCCCGAACAGGCTGATCGCTACGGCAACGGCCAATTCGAAGAAGTTGGATGCACCTATCAGCGCGGACGGCCCGGCCACACAGTGCGCGACACCGAGGCGCCGGTTCAACAGATAGGCGACGCTCGAGTTCAGCAGTACCTGGATCAGGATCGGCACCGCCAAGAGCGCAATCACGAGTGGCTGCGCAAGGATCGCGTCACCCTGGAACGCGAACAGCAACACCAGCATCGCGAGCAGCGCAGTGAGTGCCAGGGGCGCAATGCGGCGAATCGCAGCTTCGTAGGCGTCCTGCCCGCGACGCAGCAGTGCGCGGCGCCAGACCTGCGCCATCACCAGCGGCACGACGATGTACAAGACAACCGATAGCAGCAGTGTGTCCCAAGGAACATGGATGGCTGCAACGCCCAGCAGCAATGCAACGAGGGGCGCGAAGGCGAAGACCATGATCAGATCGTTGAGCGCCACCTGCGTCAATGTAAAGTTCGGCTCGCCCTTCGACAGATTGCTCCAGACGAACACCATGGCCGTGCAGGGCGCGGCGGCCAGCAGGATCAGGCCCGCGATGTAACTGTCGTGCTGCCCGGCTGGCAACCAGTCCGCGAACAGATGCCGGATGAAGATCCATCCGAGCAGCGCCATCGAGAATGGCTTGATCGCCCAATTGACGAACAGCGTCACGCCGATGCCGCGCGAATGCTGCCGCACTTCATGCAGCCTGCTGAAATCGACCTTGACCAGCATTGGGACAATCATGATCCAGATCAGGATTCCGACCGGCAGGTTGACGTGCGCAAACTCAGCGCCGGCGATCGATGTGACCACGCCTGGCGCGAGCAGCCCAAAACCGATCCCTGCCCCGATGCAGGCCAGCACCCAGACCGTCAGGTAGCGTTCGAAGAAGCCGAGTTCAGGTGCCGCTTGACGCATAGTCCGTGACCGGTTGCAGCCGTCCGATTTCATCGAGCTGACGCTGCAGCCGCAACCGGTCCAGCGATGCCAATGGCAGGTTCATGAAGATCCGTATGCGGTGCTCGAGCGCGCGGAAGGCATCGCGGAATGCCAGCATTTTCTGCGCCTTGCTGCCTTCGACTGCGGCAGGGTCCGCGACGCCCCAGTGCGCCGTGATCGGTCGGCCTGGCCAGACCGGGCAGGTCTCGCCCACCGCGTTGTCGCAGACCGTGATGACGAAGTCGAACTCCGGGCCCGCGGCGAATTCGTCCCAATTCTTGCTGCGGGCGCCCTCCGCGGGAATCTTCATTTGCGCGAGCAGCTCGAGGGCCAGCGGATTGACGCACCCGGTCGGGAAACTCCCGGCACTGTAGCCGCGGAATTGACCGCGGCCCCAGTGATTGACGAGTGCCTCGGCCAGGATGCTGCGCGCCGAATTACCGGTGCACAGGAAGAGCACGTTGTAGACGCGGTCCGCCATCAGCGGACACAGCAGCCAGTGTCGCCGCAGGCGCGCTCAGTCTTGCGCGTCGGGCCGTGATCGTTGCCATGGTGCAGCGCCTCGCCGATTGTATGAAACGATTCCCAGACGATGCCCTGCGGGTCCACGGTCCAATGCTTGTCGGAATGGGTATGGCAGCAATTGGCGCCCGGCTCGTCTGCGATCCCGGCGCCTGCCTCGACCAGCCGGCCACGGATCTCCGCGAGTTCGGAGGCAGAGTCGGCCTGGAGTCCGAGATGCTCGATGCCCACGCGGCCGCGGCCGGTCGAGATCGCAAAATTGACGCGCGGGTCGTCGATCATCCACTTCGCGTAGTCGTGCTTTACGACCGCCGGTTCCGCTCCGAACAACCTGGTATAGAAGGCCTTGCTGCCGTCCAGGTCTTCGACAGAGACGTGGACATGAAATCGCTTCATGCAATTCTCCTTGAGGCGGACTTGCGGGCGGGAGTCCGCGCCGGTGCGCAGGATGAACCGCCGCAGCAATTTTCAGTGAGGAAGTCGACCAGCGACTGCATCGCGTCGTAGTCGGCCGAGTAATAGATGAACCTGCCGTCCTGGCGCGATCGCACGAGACCGGCATGCGCGAGCCCACGCAAGTGGAATGACAACGCCGGCGGCGATATGTCGAGCCGCACTGCCAGATCGCCGGCCGCAAGCCCTCCGGGGCCGGCCTGCACCAGCAGCCGGAACGCATCAAGGCGCGTGTCCTGGGCCAGCGCCGCCAGCGACTTCACTGCCTTGCCATGGTTCATGGTTCAACATTTAAACAACTCTTGAATTGTTTGTCAAACAGACCACCGGATGGCGGCGGCGCGGTTGCAGGCCGGGCCGCCGGGCCGCAAGATGCGGTGAAGGAACGGAACCCCGCTTGGAAAAACGCGACAGCGGCCGCCGCCTGATCATCGGCTCGGCGATCATCGGTTCGATCGGCACATTCGGCTTGCACGTGCTGCTGCCGGCGCTGCCGGCAATCGCGACGGCGATGCAGGTGCACGCGGCGGCGGCGCAACTCCTGATCAGCCTGTCGCTGGTTGCCATCGCATTCGGCAATCTCGTCATCGCGCCGCTGTCGGATCGCTATGGCCGGCGGCCCGTCGTGCTGGCGGGGCTCGGCCTGTTCGTCACCGGTAGTTTTGCCGGAATCGTGGCGCCATCACTCCATCTGCTGGTGCTCGCTCGCATCGTGCAGGCCTTCGGTGGCGGTGCGGCGATGGCCGTCATGCGGGCGACCATCATGGATTTCTTCGGGCCGGCGCGCGCGGCGAGCGCCATTGCGGCGACGGCGACAGCGATCCTAATCGCGCCGATGCTCGCGCCGACGCTCGGTGGGCTCGTGATCGAATGGTACGACTGGCGCGCCGTATTCGCGCTGTCCGGGCTGCTCGGCGGTGCCGTGATGCTGTTCGCGGCGCGCAAGCTGGTCGAAACCAAGCCGGCAGACCCGGCGGCCGGGCCGTCGCCGCGCACCTTATCGAGCTACCGCCAGCTCTTTAGCTCGCGCAGTTACCTGACTTACCTCGTTTTTGGCTCCAGCATGATGAGCATGATCTACACTTTCGTGACCGGCGCACCCTATATCGCCATCGACGTGCTGGGCATTTCGCCTTCGCGCCTGGGCCTCCTGCTGTTCTTCCCGGCCGTCGCGTCCTTCGCCGGCTTTCTCGTCGCTTCACGCGTCGTCAATCGGGTTGGCGGGTTGCGCCTGATGCAGATCGGCGCGTTGATTGCATTCACCGGGACGGCAACGATGGCCGTGCTCTCGCTCGCGGGTGTCTGGCATCCGTTCGCCATGTTCCTGCCGGGGATGCTGATCGGCTTTGCGAATGCGCTCGCGACACCCAGCTCGACGACCGCCGCGATCACGCGCCATCCTGCCATCGCGGGGGCGGCATCAGGACTGCTGGGATTTGTTCATCTCGTCGTCGCGGCAGGCGCCACGCAACTCGTCGCGTTCTTCGCCAATCACTCGCCGGTGCCGTTGGCGGCGACCCTGATGGGTCTGTGCCTGGTATCGCTGCTGGCGCTGCGCTCGATCGCGCGGATGCCCGCTCAATCCGGGCCGTATTCTCCGCCAGAATTGCCGGAACCGACGCGATAGCGGAATCGCACGGCGCCGAAGGTCAGCGTGTCGCCGTCTTCCAGCTTCGCGTAGCGGAGCTGGATGCCGTTGACAAAGATTCCATTGCGGCTGTTGGCGTCGATCACAGTGACTTCGCGACCGCGCACCTTCACCACAGCGTGCAGCCGGCTGACGGTCGGATCGACGATGCGCAAATCGTTGTCCCTGGTGCGGCCGATATTGATGCGCGGCAGCGTGATCTCGCAGACCGAGCCGACCTCGTCGAGTCCGATCAGGTAACGGCGAACCCGAGGTTCGCTACGCGCCGAAACGGGCGCTTCCGTGCGCGGCGGCGCCTGCTGCATGTCCTCGACGAGCACCTGGCGCTGCGGTAGTTCGACAGCCAACTTCGGCGCGGCTTCTACGATCGGCAATTCCGCGGACGGCCTGACAACAACAGGTGATACGGCCGCGGGCTCTTGCGCTCTCTGCTCGCCGCCAAAGAAGTGGCGCATGAGCTTCCGCAATTCGCCGCCGTCCTGAACTGTCTCGTCGAGCGCGCGCAGTTGCGCGTGCAGCTGCCGGATGAATTGATCGCGCACGTCGACACCGGCGACGAGCCGCTCGCGCGTCGCGCGCAGGCGGTCGATTTCCTCGCGCGCTTCGAGCAGCGCACGACTACGCCCGCGCAGCCGCCCTTGCAGGCTTTCGATGGCGCTATCCGCCAGTGACGGTAGCCGTTGCTCAGCCGTTACTTGAGGCTGCCGGGCGGATGCTTCGCGCTCGACCGCCATCGAGGCGAGGTGCGCCGACAGGTTTTCGATCTCTTGCGCGTCCTCGGCGAGCTGGCGCTTGTGCTCGCTCATATCCGAGCGCATGCCTTCGACTTGCTGCTGCCAGCGTGCGCGTTCCGCAGCCAGCGCTGCTGCCAACTCAAGCTCGAGCTGCTCGTCCTCGACCTGCAGCAGCCGCCGGTCAAGGTTGAGCTCGGTCTCCGTGAACAGTTCGATGTCCTCGGCGACCTCCATGCCCTGAAGGTCCGGGAGCTGCTGGGTTTCGTCGTCGGTCTGGTTCGGTGCGACTGGCGATTCGTCAGTGGGTGTCGCCAACTCCCATTCGAGACCACTGCCTATGTGGTACTCGCCGGTCAGTTCGATGTGTTCGACCAGCTGAATAATGTCCTCGGCGACGATGCCGTCATCCGATGGAGCGTCCTCGTTCCGCTTGGCCATGTCATCAATTCCCTGGCGTGTTCCTCACGCCTCATCGCGCGCGCCGGCCTCTTGTGTCGAAGGGCGGCATTTCCACTGGCTAGCAGTATCCAGAAGGCCCCGCCCCCAATTCTGTGACGCGCGTCACAATCGGCAGTGCCCGTATGGGGAGCAGTATAAGCTGTTGTATATGCAACAAGTCTGGATGCTTTCGGCCACCCAGGCGCTGTGCATGTCGGGCAGTTTCCTGTTTTTCCTGCTGGGCGGGATCATCGGTTCGCATCTGGCGCCGGCCCCCGGGCTCGCGACACTGCCCGTGTCGGTGGTGATTGTGGGGCTTGCCGCAAGCGTCTTGCCGGCCGGAATGCTGATCCGCCGTCTCGGACGGCGCACGGCATTCGTGTTGAGTGCGCTGCTTGCCGGTCTCGGCTGCATCATCGCTGGACTCGGCGTCCATGCCGCCAACTTCTGGATTTTCTGCGCCGGCGCGCTGTTGCTCGGCGCCAACAACGCGATGGTCATGCAGTACCGTTTCGCGGCGGTCGAATACGTCACACCTGCGCGCGCCAGCAAGGCGATCGCGATCGTCATGAGCGGCGCATTCATCGCCGCATGGCTCGGTCCAGAGATTGCCGTGCGCTCCGCCGACCTCGTCGCAGGCGCCCACTACGCGGGATCATTCTTCGTCGGTGCAGGTTTCTATGCGCTCGCGGCCATCCTGCTCGCACTGACTCCGGTCGCCGCACGCGCGGCGGACAAGGACACGCGCCCACCACGACCAATCCTTGAAATCGCAGCGCAGGCGGACTTTCGCGTCGCAGTGCTTGCCGCCCTCGTTTCTTATGCGGTCATGAGTTTCATCATGACGGCGACGCCGATCAGCATGCATGTGATCGACCTGCACGATGAGATCGCGACCAAGCGGGTTATCCAGGGTCACCTGCTTGCGATGTACCTGCCGTCACTCGCGAGCGGCTGGATCATTGCGCGATTCGGCATCCGGCCGGTCATCGTCGCGGGCGTGTTGCTGATGGCTTCCTGCGTCGCCATCGCCGCGTTCGTCGGACACGATGTGCTGCACTACGGCTGGGCGCTCGTGCTGCTGGGTGTCGGCTGGAATCTGCTTTTCATCGCCGGCACAACGTTGCTCACGAAAACGTACCGGCCGCAGGAACGCGTCCAGGTGCAGTCGCTGAATGACTTCATGGTATTCGGCTCACAGGCCGTCGCATCGCTGATGGCTGGTGTTGCGCTTGCGACGATCGGCTGGCAACGCCTGAATCTTGCGACATTGCCGCTGCTGGCGGCGGTACTGCTTTCGCTTGCGCTCGCGGCCCGCCGCCGTCAGGCACAGCAGACCTAGCCGTCCAGGAACTTCCTGATCCGCGCGACCTGCGGCGCGACCGGTTCCCGGGTCAGGGCCGCGGAGTCCTCGGTCAGATGCAACATCGGTTGTGGCGGCGCCGCCGGAGGTTGCTGGTTGCCCGCGATCACCAGTCGGCGGATTTCGCGAGGCCGGAGCGCCGCCAGTTCGAAGGCGACCAGCGCACCACTCCCGCAGCCGACCAGATCCACTTCGCGCAGCCGGAGTTGGTCGAGCAGTTCCGCGATCGCGGCCACGAGAATTGCAATCGTCATGCGGCCGGCAGGCGCATCGGATGCGCCGCAGCCAGGCAGATCCGGCGCATAGACCGAACGATCAGCTCCGAGCATCGCCGCGCAGGCCTTGAAATCGCCGCCGGAGCCGCCCTCGGCATGCAGGAACAGGAGCGGAGTGAGCTCGTCGAAGCCGCCGCTTGGCGGGAATGCCATGTTCAGGTGCAACTGGCCGTAGCGGCAATCCACATACATACGCCGCAGTGATGCCGCTGCTGCCGCTTTCCGGATCTTTGCCGCCATGTCTGCCCCGCCTCGATGGCTACTTGTATCATGTTGCATCAAGGAGCCCGCAATGCCAAAGAACCTGCGCACATTCCTGCCCGCTGTCCTGGTGATGACACTCGGCCTGTTTACCGCCGCGGTGGCGCAAGCCGAAGGCCCCGACCACGCGGCGACCTACGAGAAGCTCAAGACGCTTGCAGGTACCTGGACCGGAAAAATGGAAGATCCGCTCGAGGGTCCGCCTGTCACCGTGCGTTACGAAGTCGTCAGCAATGGCAAGGCCGTCATCGAGTACCAGAATCCCGGCCAGTCTTTCGAGATGGTCACGGTCTACTACCTCGCGAACGGCAAGCTTCAAGCGACGCACTACTGCGGGGCCGGCAACCAGCCGGCCTACCGGCTCGGCGACAAGTCGACTGCAGACCTGGCGTTACTCGAGTTCGCCGGCGGCACGGGCTTCGATCCGGATCACGACGGGCATGTGCACAAGGGTGATATCCGGTTCATCTCGGCGAATCGCATCGAGCATCGCTGGTTCCACTTTGTCGGACCCAAGGAGATGGGATCGACGCACTGGTTCCTGCAACGCCAGGTCGAGACGCCCGCCGAGCCAGTTGTGACGCCCGAACCTGCCGCGGAACCCGCCACGCCGTCGGCAAGCTGAGTCAATATTCGTCGTACTTGCGCGCCTGGCCGCGCACGCGCTCGGCCGGATACTTGGCCGCATTGCGCTCGAGTTTTTCCCCCGCTGCCTGCAGCAGGTCGATGTCGAGCCGGTCCGCGATACGCACCAGGTAGACCAGCACGTCGGCCAGCTCGTCGGCGGCGCGCTGGCGCCTTTCGGCATCAAGCGTGGCGCTCTCCGCCTCGGTCAGCCATTGGAACAGCTCGACCAGCTCGGCGGCTTCCACTGAGAGGGCCATCGCGAGGTTCTTGGGGCTGTGGAACTGGTCCCAGTCGCGTTCCGCGACGAAGACGCGCAGGCGTTCTTTCAGTTCCTCGAGATCACGCATGGCGTCACTGTCAGCCAATCGCCGCTCGCGCGCAACGTCTGGTCGAATCCGGTTTGCCAGAGCCGCACCCCGACCGTCAGAATCGACGGCCGATTCCTGACTGCCGCCCGACTGTGCCGGAGACAAGATAGATGCAGCCCGCAATACGATTGATCGTCGCCCTGCTCGCCCTGGCACCGTTCGCGGTCCAGGCCGCGGATGTGGCCGCCCTGCCCCTGAGCGCCGAGACGATGTGGAAGATCCAGCGGGTCGGCGACCCGGCCTTGTCGCCCGATGGCCGCCAAGCCGTCTACCCCGTGACCGTCTACGACGACGAACAGGACAAGGGCGAAGCTGACTTGTACCTGGTCGCGACCTCGGGAGGCGCGTCGCGCCGATTGACCAGCATGGCCGGCAAGGAATCGGAACCGGCGTGGAGCCCGGACGGACGCTGGATCGCGTTCGTCGCAAAACGCAGCGAGGACAAGGAGTCGCAGCTCTACGTCATCGCGACCGACGGTGGCGAGGCGACCCGGGTGGGCGACATGCCGACCGGTGTGTCCTCGCCAAAGTGGTTTCCGGATTCAAAGCGGATCGCTTTCATATCGCGTGTCTGGCCCGATCTGGCGGACTGGAAAAAGGCCGGCGAGCGCCTCGATGAACGTGAAAAATCCAAGATGAAGGCGCAGGCCTGGAGCAGGCCTCCGATCGCCTACTGGGATCACTGGATCGACGAACGCCAGGCCCATGTGTTCTCGATCCCACTCGAGGGCGGGACGCCCACGGCGATCACGCTCGGCACCGGTTTCGAACTGACGCGCCAGGAACTCGACGGCCATGCCTATGACATCGCGCCAGATGGCAGCGAGATCGCCTTCGTCGCCGATATCGATCCGACCGGCGTGAACCAGAACTTCGACGTCTTCGTCGTGCCGGCCGCGGGTGGCCAGGCGCGCAATCTGACGACCGACAATTCCGGAGCCGACGCAAATCCACTGTACAGCCCTGACGGCCGCTGGCTGCTGCATACGCGCCAGACGATCAAGGGATTTTACGGTGACCAGCGCCAAGCCTGGCTGATCGACCGAAAGAGCAACGCACGCCGCCGGCTCGCGGCGGACTGGGATCGCTCGTTGGACGGCATGGTCTGGGCGCCGGACTCGAAGAGCATTTTCGCCGCCATCGATGACGCCGGCACCGAGCGAGTCCATCGCATCGACGTCGCGAACGGCCGCCATGCGCCCGTCACGACGAGCTCGAGCTTCTCGAGTCTCGCGATTGCGGATTCGCCCGCAATGCTCGTTGGGCTGCGCCAGTCCTTCAGCGAACCACCGACCCTCGTGCGCATCGGCACCCGCGACGGCCAGGTGACGAAACTCTCGGATCTCAATGACGCGCTGCTGGCCGGTGTCGCGCTCGGCAGGGTCGAGAGCGTGACTTACCAGGGAGCGGGCGGCGACGACATCCAGATGTGGGTCGCCTATCCGCCGGGCTTCGATCCTGCCAAAAAGTACCCGCTTTACCTATTGCTTCACGGCGGCCCACACAACGGCGTCGCCGATGCGTGGACCTTCCGCTGGAATGCACAGGTGTTTGCCGGCTGGGGCTATGTCGTCGCCTGGCACAATTTCCACGGCTCCAGCGGTTTCGGCCAGGCTTTCATGGATTCCATCAATCCTGACCGCATCACAAAACCCTACCAGGACACGATCCGCGCGGCCGAGTGGTTCATGTCGAGGCCGTGGGTCGACCGCGATCGCCTGATCGCCGGCGGCGGCAGTTATGGCGGCTTCCTGGCTGCGACGCTGAATGGCAAGGCGCATCCGTTCAAGGCGCTGGTCGCGCATGCCGCCGTGTACAGCGAGTACGCGCAGTACGGCGCCGATTACGGGGCCGGCAAGCGGCGTTTCTTTGAGGCCTGGGAGCGGCCCGAGGAATTCGCGCGCTATTCGCCAAATACCTACGCTGGGAATTTCGCCACCCCGACACTCGTCATCGTCGGGGAACTCGATCAGCGGGTGCCGCTCAACAACGGCATTGAACTCTTCAACACGCTGCAGAATCGCGGCGTCGAGAGCCGCCTCGTCTATTTCCCGGACGAGAATCACTGGATCCTGAAGCGGCAGAACTCGATCTACTGGTACAAGGAAGTCCGGGACTGGCTGGAGCATTACGCCCCGGCCGGCGCGCGCTAGGAAACGGAGGCAATGATGGACATGACCCGACGCAGCATCCTCAAGGCCGGCGCCGGTACGGCACTCGCCATCGCCGCGGGTCGGCTCGCGGCCGGCGAGCAAAAGCAGAAAACGCTGCTGATCCTCGGTGGCACCGGCTTCATCGGCCCGCACTTGACGGAGCAGGCGCTGGCGCGTGGATGGAAAGTCACGCACTTCAACCGCGGAAAGCACGATGCCGAAGTCAAAAATGTCGAGACGCTGCTCGGCGACCGCAAGGGCCAGCTTGATTCGCTGAAGGGCCGCAGCTGGGACGCGGTCGTGGACAACACCGCCTACATACCGAAGTTCGTCAAGATGTCGTCGGACCTGCTCGCGCCAAACACCGGCTATTGCCTCTGCATCTCGAGCATCTCGGCCTACGCGAGCTTCGTGAAACCGAATGACGAGTCCTCGCCCCGCGGCGTGCTCGCGAATATCGACGAGGAACAGGTCTCCAACGACTCCTACGGCCCGATGAAGGCGCTCTGCGAGGACTACGTGCGCCAGGCGTATGGCGCGCGTTCGTCCATCGTGCGCCCGGGCTACATCGTCGGGCCGCTCGACCCGACCGACCGCTTCACCTACTGGCCGGTGCGTGTCGCGCGCGGTGGCGACATGGCGGTTCCCGGGACGCCCGCCGACCCGATCCAGATCATCGACGTGCGCGACCTCGCGCACTTCATGCTCGACCTCGTCGAACGCCGCGTGGACGGATTCTTCAATGCCGTCACACCGCCAGGCAGCATCACGATGGGCGGGTTGATCGATTCGAGCAAGCGCATTTCCGGCGCCAACACTCGCGCGACCTGGATAGACGAGGACTTTATCGCTTCGGTCCTGAAGCCCGAGGAGATGAATTTCGCGCCCTGGGGCCCGATGCGCGGCGAGGAAGCCGGCGCTTCGCTGACCGGCATCACGCGGTCGGTCGCCGAAGGCCTGACCAGCCGGCCGCTGGACGAAACGGTGCGTGACACGCTCGCCTGGCATGCGACCCGCCCGGCCGAGCGGCAGGCGGCGCTGCGTTCCGGGCTGTCCGCCGAGCAGGAAACGAAGCTGCTGACGGCCTGGAACGCGCGCAAAACGGGCTGAGCGGGCGTAAGATTCCCGGACGCAGCTGCGGCTGGGAGACGACCATGCGGACCGTACGCCAACTGCTCGATGGAAAACCGTCCGGTATCCACACCGTGGACACCGAAGACCCGGTCCGCACTGCGATCCAGATGATGGCCGATCACTTCGTCGGCGCGCTGCCCGTGCTGAGCGGCGGCCGGCTGGTCGGCATCGTCTCGGAGCGCGATTACGCGCGCAAGGTCGTGCTGATGGGCCGCAACTCCAGCGAGACGACGGTCGCCGCGATCATGAGTTCGCCGGTCATCCAGGTTGGCCCGCAGAACACCGTCAACGACTGCATGATGCTGATGACCGACAAGCGAATCCGCCATCTGCCGGTGGTCGAGAATGGCGAACTGATCGGTGTGATCTCGATCGGTGACTGCGTCAAGGCCGTCATCGACGAGCAGCGGCACGAGATCGAGGATCTCAGGCGCTACATCGCGGGCTGAAATCCGCGGAGCGCGCCCGGTTTTACCAGCTTCCGGTATTCGGCATCGACGCCCAGGGCTCGCGTGGCGGTAGCGCATCGCCCTTCTGCAGCAGTTCGATCGAGACATTATCCGGCGAGCGTACGAAGGCCATGTGCCCGTCGCGCGGCGGCCGGTTGATCGTGACGCCGGAGGCCTGCAGCTTCGCGCACAGCGCGTAGATGTCATCCACCTGGTAGGCAAGATGGCCGAATGCGCGGCCCATCGTGTATTGCTCCGGGTCCCAGTTCCAGGTCAGCTCGACCTGCGCCTCGTCG
>Ga0315278_10003781_pt1 | contig 13583 bp, 16 predicted proteins | sample YL17G06_0_MG_FD_203880 | JGI IMG/M metagenome (GOLD analysis project Ga0315278, IMG submission 203880) | Sediment microbial communities from Yellowstone Lake, YNP, Wyoming, USA - YL17G06_0 | ecosystem: Environmental > Aquatic > Freshwater > Lake > Sediment | place: USA: Wyoming | collected...
TCGCCAAGGCGGTGAAGGAGTTCTACGGCATCGCTTTGCCGTTCTACAAGCCCTGATGCAGTATTCGGTAAAATACCGACCTGCGACGTTCGCACAGGTCGTCGGCCAGCCGGTGACGTGCCGGATCTTGAGGAACTCGATTCTGATGGACCGAGTACCGGCGGCGATCCTCTTCGCCGGTACTCGGGGCACCGGGAAGACCACCTTGGCCCGGCTGTACGCTCGCGCGCTGAATTGCGAGAACTTCAAGACCGTGGGCGACCTGTGCGGAACGTGCCCTTCCTGCCGAGAAGCGGCCGACTCTCATCTTTCGATCCTTGAAAGGGACGCAGCGTCCTACAACGGGGTCGACGACGTGCGTGACCTGGAAGGGATCCTGCGTCAGACGGTGATCCACAAGTACCGCGTTCTGATCCTCGACGAGTGCCACATGCTCTCGAAGCAGGCTCAGGCCGCACTGCTCAAGCAGGTCGAAGACCCTCCGCCACGGACTGTGTTCCTGCTGGCGTCCACGGACCCTCAGAAGGTCGAGGACACGCTCAGGTCGAGGTGCCTTTCGGCTCCTCTGAGGGTGCTCAACTCGAAGGAGGTCGCGGACAACGCCAGGATGATCCTCACCGCCGAGGGTCGGCAGTACACCGAGGACTTCGTGAACCGCTTGGGGATGCTCGGAGGGGGCTCTCTCAGGGACGCGCAGCAGATCCTCGAAAGCATGGTCTTGGCCGCGGGTGACGGTGTTGTCGACGTCAACCTCCTCCGAGATTCCGTTGGGGTCATCTCTCGGGAGGAGTACGGACAGCTCGCGGAGGTCCTGGATCGGAAGGATTTGAGACTTTTTTTAGAAAAAATTCGATGCTGGTATTACGAGGGTTGGGACCTTCAGAACCTATTTATAGAGGGAATTCCTGTGTTGTTGCGGGACTTTTCGATGTTTCTTGCAGGTATTCCTTCAGAAAATGTCGAGTGCCTGAGTGGTCTAACCTTCGAAGGGTTTTCTCGTAATTTAAGATTAAGGCTCCCTGACGTTGAACGCCTGGTCCGGGAGTGGGAGGTGACCGTCGAGTTCATGAGGACGACTTCGAACCCGAAGGTCATCTGGGGCATGTTCGCGGTGAAGGCGTGTGGATGTGGGCAGTGAGGAGTACAGGCCCCCTTGGTTCGTGAACATTCAATGCCCGGAGTGCCGGAGGTGGATGCGGAAACGGGGTAGCTTCGAGACCGAAAAGTACGTTGACTTGGTGGTCTACTGCGGGAACTGTGGGATCGAAGAAAGAGTACGGCTGACGCCGGAAGAGTTCAGGAGAGTGGTTCATGACGACACAGTCGGAAGCCTTCCAGAGCATAGCGGAGTTCGTGGGCCCGAAGGGCGACCGTTGGGTGCTCGACGAGTCTCTGAAAACGATGGCGGAGGAGTTGGTCGAGCGGTATTCGGAGGATCTCGAACACGTCAAGTTGGGGCACGTCGTATTCGTTCGCGCGATAGGGGTTAGCAGCACGACGTGGCTCGGCAAGATCAAGTACCTCGGGAACGCTCCGGACCCTCTCGTAGCCCGCTACGTTCTCGCGACTCTCGGGTCCATGGGGATGCTCGATCTCACGCAGCTGCGGGGGCTCGAAGCTGATCTGATGGACATCAGGTACGTCGTCATGATCAACGACACCGCTCTGAGGGCCAAGGCTGGTGTGAGCGAGAGCGCGGAGATGCTCAGGGCGACCTTGGAGAGGATCACCTTGTACCACGAGCTGACGCACATCAAGCCGGCCATGGACGGGCTCGTTCCGCACGACACGCAGGACTTCAAGAGGGTGCTGTACCGGTTCGGCGTGTACTGGTCCTCGGGGATCATCAACCAGACCGATCCCGTCGATCTGGCGGCTGCCGAGAACGCGGCTTCCAGATTCGCGGAGCAGCTGAACAAGGGTGGCGCGACCTTCGAGGTGGCTGTGCACCAAGGGATCCCTTCCGGCACGATGCCGTCCGGGGTTCCTCCGCAGGAGTAGAACTTGGCGGGAAGGTACTCTATAGCCATCAACGGCAACCAGGTGAACGTCGCTCTGGACGAGAGTCTTCTCCAGCAGGACGTCGAGGCCATGCTGACCTTCAATCCGGAGGACGTGGAGCACCTTCTGAGGACGCATTCCGGCAACCAGTCGTACTGGGAGGCGTTGTCGATCCGGTTGTCGTCCAGGCACGAGAACTTCGTGGATGTCTGGGCGAAGAAGTGGTGGGCGCATAGCAATACCTACTCCAGGGAGGTTCTGGCTGCGTACGGGGAGCCGAAGCCGACAGGACCTGCGGTTCAGGACATGGCGGTGCAGATCTACGCTGCGGACACGTCCGAGACTGAGCGCAAGAAGTACGCGGCGCAGGCTCACGACTTCGCGATCAAGAAGCGCTTCGCGGGCACTTTCGATGAGTACTACAAGGTGATGTACAAGTATCAGATGCTGACGCCTCCGTGGTACTTCGAGACCGTCAGCGAGACGGCGTCGAAGCTCAAGGAGGACGCGGATCTGGTGAAGAGTATTGCGTCCAAGCTGCATGACAAGTCCTTCCACTTGGGAGCTTACGCCAGGGCCTTCATGGCGAAGTTCGGTAACGTGGGTCCGATGAGTGTGAACGAGGCCGCCATCATGGAGGCGGCTGGTGGGTACAGAAAGAGCTAGCTACCGCCAGTGAGGCGGTGAGGAGGAAGCCTATGGGCGAGTTTTCGATGCCGTATCAGAGAGAGCGTGACAACGAGGACCGAAAGGGCCCGCTCGTGAAGGAGCTGTGGCGTCCACTTCCGAACAAGGAAGGGATGGTGCACTTCAACAACGTGCTCCTCCCACTGTTCACCCCGCACGCTTGGAAGATGTTCAACCCGACGGAGGAGATGCGTCGGAAGTACCGCATGTGCGCTCCCGTCCCCGGGTCCACTCTGGTGGGTCTCGATCCGTCGAACCCGATCTACACCTTCTACTTCAAGCTCCCGATCCACCAGGTCGACAAGTTCAGTCGGCCGGACGGATCGACGGGCTTCGCCTCGGTGCTCTGCCCTATCGGGATCAACAAGTACCTCCAGGAGTCCTTGGGCCGTGGTCCGTTGTTCGAGCAGCCCGTGCGTTGCGCACACTGCGAGGAGTCACAGCGCCAGTGGGATCTCTTCAATGCCCGGTGGGAGGCTCTCGGGATCGACAAGAAGGCTCTCTCGGCGGACGGCTACCGGGACATGTGCACGAGGGATCCGGTCTTGTCGGTGACGAAGAGGGCGGCTCGCGACATCGGTGCCCAGGACAAGTACTTCCTGGCGATCTTCGATCACGACAAGTTCGTAGGGGCGCGTCCCCTGGGCGAGGGTGATGACCCGGCCACGCTGCACCAGGCGTGGTTCGCTCCGAAGTCGGTGCACTCGAAGCTGCTTCGGCTGTTCGACGGCGGGGCCGCGTCCGGTGGGGCTCCGCAAGGTCTCCGGTTCTTCGAGAACACGCCCAGCGGGTTCCCGATCATTTCCATCGTGAAGGACACGAGCAAGTGCAAGAAGAACAACCTGCGCGACACGGAGTACGATGCCGTGTTCAACAACAGGTTCTTCCAGTACTCGCCGGAGTGGATCGCGTACATCCAGAACTACGCCGCGCTGGTCGACCCGACGGAGACGCTGGTTCACCTCGTCACCTACGAAGAGGGGCTCCACTACGTCAGTCAGACGAAGTCCGCGGGGAACGACTACCAGCAGGCACAGCAGCAGATGACCGGTGGGATCGTCCCGCAGGGACAGCCTCCGCAGGGACAGCCTCCGCAGGGACAGCCCGCGTACGGCGCTCCCATGGGCAGCCCTCAGGCAGCCGGCTGGGCAGGTGCTACGGGGTATCCTCCGGTCGGGAACGCCGGCCAGACGCCCATAATGCCTCCCCCGGGCATGCCTGCTGGTCTGCCCCCGGGTTCGAATCCCTTGGGAGCCCCTCCGGGACAGCCCCCGATGGGCCAGCCCCAGTACGGCCAGGCCCAGCCCCCGGCGCAGCAGATGCCCTACCAGACTCCCCCGGCGCAGGCTCCGCAGTCGGCTCCGTACCCGGGCATGGCTCCGATCCAGCAGGCCCCGGCTCCGCAGTACCCGGCGCAGCAGCAGTACGGTACGCCTCCCGGGCAGCCGCCTCAGGGAATGCCCCCGGGGATGCCCCCAGGAGCGCCTCCCGCGGCTCAGCAGCCTCCGCAGCAGTACGGGCAGCCCCAAGGGCAGATGCCTCCGGGAACGCCTCCCATGGCCGGTGGAGCCCCCCCGCAGGGCATGCCGCCCATGGCTCCGCCGCCGAACATGCAGCCGCCCCAGCAGTCGTACGGTGGGGCCCCGGTGCCGAATCAGCCTCCGGCCGTGCCGCCTCCGGGCACGGTTCCGCCGATTGGGGTGGTGCCCGGCTTCGCTCCGCCGCCTCCGGACAGGGCTCCGACCCCTCCCGCTGAGGGTGCCGGTGGTCCGCCGATGCGACAGTGGTAGGAAGGGGGTCTCTCGTGGCTAAGGACAAAGAGAAGAAGGCCGCGGAACCCGTGGTCGAGCCGGCAGTGGATATTCTCCGCAAGATCCAGGCGGAGAAGGAGAGCGACGTCTACGGGATCCAGATGCTGGAAGGCACGAAGCTGGAGAACGTGCCGCGGTCTTCTTCGGGGATCCTGAGCGTCGACATTGCTACGGGGGGTGGGTACCCCTTGGGTCGTGTCATTGAGGTCTATGGTCCTGAGTCCTCCGGGAAGACGACCCTCACCCTGCACGCCATCGCTGAGGTGAACCGCAGGGGTGGAACGGCAGCGTTCATCGACCTGGAGCATGCCCTGTATCCGACGTACGGGAAGGTCCTCGGGATCGACTGGTCGAAGACCCTTTTCGCGCAGCCCGACAACGCGGAGCACGCTCTCAGGTTGGTCGAGAACCTCTGCGACCACATGAAGGCCGGGGACATGATCGTCGTGGACTCCGTGGCGGCCCTGGTTCCGCAGACCGAGCTGGACGGAGAGATGGGGGATTCTCACATGGGCCTCCAAGCTCGGCTCATGAGCCAGGCCCTGAGGAAGCTGACGCACACTGTCTCTGTCTCTGGGGTCATCCTGGTCTTCATCAACCAGCTCCGTATGAAGATCGGAGTGGTGTTCGGTAACCCGGAGACGACCACAGGAGGGAACGCCCTCAAGTTCTACGCTTCGCAGCGCATCGAAGTCAAACAAGGTACCAAGCTCAAAGGTGTCGGGGAGAATGCTCCTCCGATAGGCCAGATTACGCACATCAAGGTGATGAAGAACAAGGTCTCCATGCCGTTCAGGAACACCGACGTGGACCTGTACTACGGCTGGGGGTTCCTCCCGGCAGCGGACATCTTCGTGACCGGGAAGCGCTACGGTGTCATCGAGGCGGCCGGCTCCTGGTACTCGTTCAACGGCGAGCGCTTGGGGAACGGCGAGATCGCTGCGAAGGACTTCCTCGGGAAGAACTTGGAGATGCAGGAAGCCATCAAGAAGGCGGTCCTGGAGAAGGAAAATGCGACCGCCGCTTGAGAACAGGTACCGGGAGGTTGTTCGTGAGGCCCTGGGGTGCCTCGGGGATGAATTCCTACTGGAGGACGCGGACGTGCTGTGTGAGTACCTCGTGCTGCGCTTCTTGAAGACGTCCCCGCGGGTCACCTCGGGGTCCTCTCTGGAGGACTCGCTCGTGGAGCTTCAGGAGTTCGTTCGGAAGCTCTATCCGGTGCTGCTCACGTTCGTTTCCATGGTGAATACGTCCGCAATGCCGCGGTCGGAAAGTGCCCGAGCATGAAGACTCTCAGGTTTATAGCGTACGGAGACATTCACCACGACCGGAAGGCCGCCCGGTGCCTCACGATGCAGGATACTCTGGGGATCGAGCAGCAGGTGCACCAGCGTGTCGCCGAGGGCAAGTTCGACTTCTCGGTGTTCGTCGGGGATCGCTACCTGAAGCGCGAGCCCGAGGACGAGATCAAGGTCACCGCGGATCGTGCGCTCGCGTACTTCCTCTCGCAGCGTCCGAACGCTCCGCACTACCACCTCGTGGGGAACCACGACTGGACGCGGAACAACCGGTCGTGGCACACGTCGGAGTCTTTGAGGTCGGTCCCGAACCTCTTTGTTCTGGACAAGCCTGGAACGCCGTTGTTTCCCGGGCGTGAGAACGATGACTACATCATTCATGCGCTCCCTGCGGATGCTCCGTTCGACGAGAAGATCTACCAGCCTACTCACGGGAAGCCCTTCTTCAACTTGTTCCTGTTTCACGGCATCGTGAAGGGCTCGTTGATGTCGGACACCTCGTCTCGGGTGTTCGACAACGGGATCGACATCGCGCAGCTCGACCGGGACTGGTGGGACTTCGTGATCGGAGGGGACATCCACGTTCCCCAGAAGATCCCGTTCACGAACACCTCCGGGGGCTACACGGGATCCGTCTTGCAGAGGACACGCGCAGACGCCGACAAGCCCCGCGGGTGGGTCGAGGTGACAGCGACCTGGGACGGGACGAAGTGGGGGGTTGTGACGGAGTTCCGAGCGACCCGGAACTACTTCCACCGGGAGATCTGGCAGGTCGGGCCGACGACTCAGTACGAGGAGATCAAGATCAACGAGACCTACATCACCGATCAGGCTGTCGAGGTCAAGCTCGTGGGAAACCGGAAGGACGTCGACCGTGTGGCGGACGACCCCCGCTGGAAGAACTACAAGGACCTCATGCTCGCGAGGAGCATCGACATCATCCGAGAGTACAAGGTCGAGAACGAGACTGCCATCGTGGACTTCAGCACCTCCCGTGGGGTGTTCGATGATCTGACGCTCTACATGCAGAGCGGGTTCGCAAACGTCGGAGGGTTGTCGCCTGACAGGATCAGCGCGATGGTGACGAAATTGAGGGAGGTGCAGTGATGGCTCTCGCTATGGACAAGAAGTGGAAGATCGTTTCGGACGGTACGGCGAACGGGACGAAGGTCATCTCTCCGGATGGGAAGGTGCTCGGTTACGTTCAGAAGCTGGAGATCAACGCCGAGTGCGGGGAGGCTTTTCTGACCGCCAAGGTCAAGTTCATCCTTCCGATGCTCGACATCGAGGTCCTGGAGTCCTCGTTCACGGACAACAGGGCCGATTGCGAGAACTGCAAAGCCGAGTGCGAGCATCGGGATAGGGAGGTCTGAAATGGTCGAGGTCATCAAACCCTGGGCGAAGATCGAAGACGAGTTCGACGGCATGGAGATGCTCAAGCGCATCGAGCGTGCGGGCCGCACCTGCTACAAGAGTGAGGACAAGATCACCGAGGACTCCGCGTTGAAGTTCATTCGTGGGATTCTGAAGCCCGACTCTAGCGGGACCCGGCACGAGAGCGTCATCGAGCACGAGAAGGTCACTGTTCGTGTCGTGTGTGACCGCGGCGTCACCCACGAGATCGTGCGGCACCGCCTCTGCGCTTTCAGCCAGGAGTCGACGCGGTACTGCGACTACCACAAGGCCGGGGAGATCCAGGTGATCGACCCTTGCTTCTGGCCTCCGCCCAAAGATGGAATGTACACAACCGGCGAGATTGAGATTTACCCTCGTCGTGTGTGGGAACTTTCGATGAGGGCTTGTGAGAAAGCCTATAATCAGCTTCGAGAACTGGGTGCACGCCCTGAGCAAGCGCGATCCGTGCTCCCCAACAGCCTCAAGACCGAGATTGTGGTGACGGCCGACCTGAGGGAGTGGCGTCACATCTTCCGGCTGCGCACCTCGAAGAGGGCCCATCCGCAGATGCGGGAGATCATGATCCCACTGCTCGCGGAGTTCAAGAGTCGTATCCCCGTCGTCTTCGACGACATCGTGGTGGAGGACTGACATGGCGAAGATCGTCGAGTACGTGTGTCTGAACGAGTCCTGCTGCGGTTCGTCGGCGGAGGACATCTTCAACGATACCGAGGAGCAGCCCAAGGTTCACCCAGAGCTGCACTGTGAGCACTGTGGCGGGGCGATGTTCCGCGGGGACAACATCAAGAACAACTGCCAGGTCTGGAAGAACGTCTGATGCTGGTCATCAAGTCCATCAACCCCACGGGGTTGTTCTCGTACGGTCACTCCTCGGACATCGACGTCCTGAAGAGGGGGCTGGTCAACCTCATCGGGGTGAACGAGGACAAGGGTGGAGACTCGAACGGCGCGGGGAAGACCTCCCTCTTCAACGCTCTCTGCGAGGTGCTCTTCGGCGACAACCCGACCGGGGTCTCCGGGAATGAGGTCGTGAACCAGGTCCTCAACGAGGGCTACGCCGGCAGGGTCACTTTCTCTTCCTGGGAAGGTGTCGACTACCGGGTGACCTACTGCCGCGGGTGGAAGGAAGACTACTATCCGGTCGACAACAACACGAAGGCCTCCTACAAAGGCACCGCGCTGTTCTTCGACAAGCTCGAAGGTTCCCAATGGGTCGACTGCCGCGGCGCAACGATGGCGGAGACCCGTACACTTGTCCAGGTTGCTGTGGGGGTCACCTACAGCCGGTTCCTCTCCATCTCGTACCTGAGCCACCGGGTCGGTTCGACCTTCTTGAGGGGGACGAACAAGGACCGGATGGACATCATGGCCGGCATCACGGGCGTCGAGGACTGGGATGAGATCCTGGTCTCCGCTCGGGCGAAGAAGCTCGCTGTAGGTCAGGACATCTCGTCGGTGCAGCAGCGCATCGCTTACGACGAGGGTGCACTGGAGCAGATGAGGGGCGCACTCTCCCAGTTGAAGAACGCCGACTGGGGGCAGGTCCTCGTAAAGTGCGATCTGGACACCTCGTCGGCGCAGGATCAGCTCAAGCTCGCGGAGGACCACCGGCTGAAGCTCCAGAACGAGTGGGCGTCCAGGAAGATCACCCAGACGGAGGCGTACAACCGCTCGGGCTCGGGAGTCCTCTCTCAGGAGATCTCGGATCTGTCCGTCCAGCTGAGCGATCTCAAGAACCCGGTGTTCGCGGATCCCACGCTGCCGGAGTTCGACTTGTCGTTCGCCCAGAGGGTGGAGAACAAGCGCGGCGAGCGCGACATGGCTCTCGGGGAGCTGCGCGCTCTCGTCTCGGGGAAGGATCTCCGCAGCGTGGACAAGTGCCCGACCTGCGGGGCGACCATCTCGGCCAAGGCCAAGGCCTCTATCACGGAGAAGATCACTGGACTAGAGTCCAGGGCCTCCACCCTCGAAGTGGAGCTGAAGGCGCTCACGAAGGCCAAGAACGAAGAGGAGGAGCGCATCCGACAGGCTCGGGCTCTGCGACATCGGGAGCGGTTGCAGCAGGCCATCTCGGTAGAGGCCCAGATCGCGGAGAAGAAGGCTCTCCTGAGGCAGAGCGCGCTGGAGTACGAGCGCATCACCGGGGAGATGCAGGCTCTGGAGGTTGAGGGGCGGAAGGCCCACGAGCTGTGCACGCAGTACACTCAGAGGATCTCTCAGATCGCGGCCTACAAGGATGACGTCGAGAAGCGCCTCGGGGAGATCCAGCGTGTGGAGCACAACGTCGCGGAGCGGGAGGAGGCCATCGTGAAGTCGAAGGCCTCCATCTCCGAGGCTCTGGAAGACGTCAAGGTGCTGGAGTGGATCATCTCCAACATCCCGTACATCAAGCTGCACCGCATGTCCGTGGCGATGACGCAGCTGTCGGAGAAGGTGAACCACTACCTGTCCGAGATGGGCGACACGATCCGGGTGAACATCACCTCCTTCGAGGAGAAGAAGGCGAAGAAGGGTGCCGGCGACATCAAGGACGCACTCAAGTCCGAGGTCAAGGTCGAGGTGGTCGACGGGGAGAAGAACATCGATCCGCGGCTCTACTCGGACGGGGAGACCTCGAAGATCTCCAACGCGGTGATCCGCTCTCTGCACGACATCGCCGTCCAGGCGGGGCACGGGTGCAACCTCGTGCTCCTCGACGAGATCTTCTCGTTCGTGGACGCGAACAACTCGCAGAAGCTCGCGGACAGCTTCAACGACGTGAGCACCGGGACCACGTTCATCACGGACAACTCGGGTCACGTCGAGGACTTGATGGATTTCGATGAGGTCTGGATCGCCAGGAAGTCTGGCGGCGTCACAACAATCGAGGTGCGATAATGTCCGATCAGGAAAACGACCAGATCCCTCCTCCCGCGCCCACACTGTTCGAGGTGTTCCAGCAGCTCATGGGTGAGAACCCGCTCCCAAGCCCCCTCAAGGGCATGGAGCAGACGGTGATGATCATCGGGACCTGCGGTGGCCGCGGTGTCATTGGGAGTGTGCACGACTTCCCGGAGTTCCTGAATGATGTCTGGGTCCACTACCCGCTTGCCTTTGGGGAGATCATCCAGAGAAGTCCGCAAGGTCAACCTCTGGGGGTAGCCTTCACGGCCGGCAGGATCTTCAACACACTCTCGTTGCCGCGGATGTCCCGGTTCAGCTTCGACTACTTCACCGTCTTGAAGGCCGATTCCAGCAAGGACAAGGAGGCCCGCCAGATCTACGAAGACGCCATGAAGGCGTACACGGTGGACGACGCGGGGCTCATCATGGCCCCGCCGGGAGCGCTGTCGAACCTGAAGGACCTCGGCAGGTCATGAGCGGGCCTGCGAGCATGGCCCGCCGGGACAAGGCGGAGAAGAAGGCGAAGCGCGTCAGGGCGAACTCGATCAAGTACCAGGTCGACAACGGCGACATCGTCTTTCTGGAGGGGCCCTACGGGGGTAAGTACGCTTCGCAGGTCTTCCAGATGGGGGTCAAAGAACGGGACTACGTGATCAACAACTTGTGGTTCACGAACGATGAGAAGGTGATGGATATTCTTCGAAAATGGATGTGTCGGTAACAGAGCCTCGTCCCATCCGGATCCCCATCGAGGAGTACCGGTTCAAGATCCCCGGCAAGCCGTGGGTGCAGAAGAATAACCTTATCATCCGGTACAAGAACCCCCGTGCGAAGTCGGGTCCGTTCATCGGCCACTCTGCCGAGATGTCTCACGCCCGGGAGCGCCTGGCGAACGAGATGTACTCGCAGTTCCAGCGCCAAGGTGGTAAGAGACCTCTCGACTTTCATGTGGAGGTCGACTTTGTTTTCTATGTGGCAAGGGGCCACGAGCCCGATCTGGACAACCTGCCGGCCATCGTCTGTGACGCGATGCAGGGCATACAGGTGAAGGGTGCGGCAGGGGTCAAGGTCGCAGCGGTATTGCAGAACGACATCAGCATTCGCAAAGGAACGATCCTGAAGATCGTGGAAGGAGACATCAACTATGTCGGAGAACCTCGAACCGAAATCACCGTCCGAAGATACCTCGGTGCCTGCTGCGGAATCGCTCCTCCCAGCTGAGGAGGCCGCGCTCGCCCCTCCCGAGGAGTCCATCATCCCCGCCGACGCGGTGAGGATCGAGACTCCGGAGGCGGACGCGATGGTCGAGGAGAAGCTCCAGGAGCCTATCATTGAGCCTTTGGCCCCACCCTACAGGGTGGTGCTCTGGTTCAAGTACGATGAGCTTCGGGCGGAGTTCGACAAGTTCTGGAAAGAGAACGCGGACCAGCTCATCTGGAAGTACAAGCTGAAGGGTAAGAAGGGCGCTGGGGGCGTTATGAAGGGCGCGCAGAAGATGGCAGAAAGTCGCGTCCCTTTGAAGGCTCTGTACCAACAGGTTCTCGGGGACAAGATTGCTAACGTTGTCCCTGATGTCCTCCTTCTGGAGGGGTTCGAGCTGTTCAATTTCGAGAAGGGTCAAACTCCTCACATGGTGGGCATCATCTACTTCTATCCGAAGATCACCACACTCAGAGAACCGATCAACTGGGCCTGCAAGAAGCCGAAGGAGCCCTCACGGCAGGTGCAGTTCGAGGCCCGGCTCCGGGAGTTGCAGATGCAGTTCCGGAAGCTCGAAGACGATCCTGACGGCGCGATCACGATGCTGAGCAACATCCAGATGGATGTGATCGCGAGCATTGAGGGGAAGCCCTACGCCAACGGCTCTTTCCAGCGCCAGTGGGTGGACATTTCCGGAATCCCGATGAAGGACCTGGTCGAGCAGCTGATCGGCCACAAGGTCGGCGATCTCTTCGAGTGTGACTACCTGGCGAGCCCGCGTGACCAAGAGAACGTCGGGAAGACCGTGCACGCGGCGATCAAGATCCACAACCTCCAGAAGATCGTCATCCCTCCGGTGGACGACGAGCTGGCGAGGGACGCGGAGTTCGATGATCTGAAGTCCTTCGAGGATCGGTTCCACCAGGACTTCGATGCGTTCCTGAGGAGAGCGCAGCGCGGTCTGGTGGCCGATCATGTGATCGGTCACATCGTGCAGAATTCGACCGTTCCTCCGATCCCTCAGGGATACATCAACGGTAAAATCGTTGAAATGGCGCAGCAGCATCTTCGTCAGTTCGGTGGGAATAAGAACGCCGCGATGAGGGCTATCGGAGCCCAGAGCGAAGAGGACTTCATACACCGATTCACCGGTCAGGCATACCGTGGTCTGATGCAGGAGCTGGCGGCTCGGAAGTACGGGGAGCTGTTCAGCGTGGCCCCCGGCTCCGACGAAATGTTCGAGAGCATGCTCGACAACGTGAAATGGGTCAACGAGGAGGAGAAGCCATGACGCAGAAGAAGAGCTGGAAGGACTGGGCGGTCGATTTCTTGAGGGAGACCAATGCGTGCGTTGGGGACGTCCCGGCTACGGGTCTCCCCACGGACATGATGACCGAGGACGAGTTCAAGATGACGGTCAGCCACTCGCACTCGGCGGACAACTGCTCGCACTTCTTGAACGAGCGGCTGGCGATCCCGGTGCCGGCTGACCTGCGCGAGATCCGCGGGATCGATGCCTCGCCGATCACGGAGGACGACGTCGCTCGCGGGAAGAAGACCTTCGTGAAGAACGGGGAGCCTCTCAGCGCGGTGGACCGGCTCAAGCGGGCGCTCCACACCTACGTGGACATGATCGAGATCAAGGAGGGTGGGCGTCTCAGCGTGCCGCGCCAGCTGATGAAGTTCGAGGTGTTCCTCCACGAGTTCTTCGACGTCAAGGAGTGATGACTCTGTCAGCTAAAGCAGGCAGCTTCTCGGGTCATAGGATGGCCGATCATGAAGACGTGTGACACACCCTACTGCCCCCGGCTGATACCTTCGGCACGCCTGAAGCGCGCGACGAAGGAGGGGTATCACTTCTGTGATCGGTGCCGTGGTGAGCATTCGTACAGGGTCCTCGTTGCACAGACGCAACATGGCATGCCGATCAAGGAGCTGCTCCTGGAGGCCAGCTCCTTCCAGTCGGCCGGCAGTATGGCGGACTACGTCGGGGTGAGCTTCGTCACGGTCTACCACTGGATCCTGCGCTACTACGACATGTCCTTCCAGGAGTTCCGCAGGAGGTACATCTGCAAGAAGTCGTCCCGTGGGCAGTGCTACCACCTTGATCTCGGGCGGTCGACGTACAGCCGGAACGACTACGTGGTGAAGAAGATCAAGGCCAAGAGGTTTTGCGCGTGCCTCAATGCCCTGGAGCGGAACCTGATCATGACGAACGCGCCGCTGCAAGTCATGCAGTCGGTGCTCCGGGGGAAGCCCCGGATCGAGAAGATCTCGGACGACGTCT
>Ga0315278_10003782_pt1 | contig 13582 bp, 14 predicted proteins | sample YL17G06_0_MG_FD_203880 | JGI IMG/M metagenome (GOLD analysis project Ga0315278, IMG submission 203880) | Sediment microbial communities from Yellowstone Lake, YNP, Wyoming, USA - YL17G06_0 | ecosystem: Environmental > Aquatic > Freshwater > Lake > Sediment | place: USA: Wyoming | collected...
ATATCATGAATACCTTTTTAACCTTTTCTTGGCACCAGAATGAATCAGATGATTTTCTCATACAATCTCCTAAAGTGAAAGTATAGAACACATGTCATTAAATTTTTCAGCAAATACTTCAGCATATCTCTTAATCTCTACTAATTCCTGACCAGTTCTTACCCATATATAGATAGGTGAGAAACCTGTAGCAGAAATATAGTACTGAGTATCACCAATTGCATTAGTAGTTTCAACAAATACTTTAACATGGGTTCTTTTAGCTAAAGGTTTTAATTGTATCATAAGTTTCTCCTTTCCTTTCTCCTATACTTAATATACTATAATTTTTATTAAATAGTTAGAATATTCTCAACAATGGAGAATTTAAAAGGGAAGGAGTTTCAAATGTAAAGCACAATTTATTCCATAGATTCATATCAGTGTTATCTATTATTTCAGATGTATATTTCAGATTTAATTTTAAATCTACTAAATGATAATTGAGGATTAATAGTGGAATGTTATCTATTAGTTTAATAAATGCAGGATGATTCTCTCCGTATATTTCAGATAAGTAATATAAATAACTTTCAAAGGTTCCATTGCATTTATCATATGCTTGTATAGTTTTCTTGAATGGATAGTTTAAAATTGATTTAACATTATCTCCATTATCACCTTTTATCATTTTATGTAAAGCAATTTTATTATAATCTGTAGTCTGAAAATGTTTTATCATCAAATCTATATTTACAGTTTGGTCATAACCTAAATTAATTTGAAGACTTTTATATTTACCTAAAAGTTGCCACATATCTTTATCAGATGAATAAAGTATTATTTTATCATTTTGATGTTTACAAATATAAGAAGCCATTACATCATCTGCTTCTTCACCTTCCATATAAATATGTGTATGTGGAATACATTTCATAAATTGACTACATATTTCAACTGGATTATAAGTCAGTCCTTCTCTATGTCTTTTATCTTTGTATTTAATTTCTCCTTCATAGTCTTTAAATGCATATTGATACTTTTTATATAAATCATGTTTTCTTTTTGGGTATCTATCCTCACAAATAACTAAAGATGGTGTTGAATTATTTTCTGTTGACTTACTTATAGCATGTCTTAAAATTTTACACAATCCAATTATGCATCCAACATTTATTCCATCCATGTTAGTTAAGTTGTCTCTCTTAGTAGCATGGAAACTACGCCACACCTGATTATTAAAATCAAGAATGATAGTGATAGATTTTATGTCCTTAAAACTTTTGCCCATTTATCTCTCCTATAGAGTAATATAATAAATATTTTATCACAAGTAAATAGATAAGTAATATAAAATATCATGATTACCTTTCTTTTTCAATGTTTTTATATTATATTACTATTACCAATCTTTGTATACATTGTGATTATCATAGGTGATGCAGTTAGTAAAGGTATACGATATATCTTCTCTTAGGTAAGGATAAGAGAAAGAAAAAGAATAAAGGAAGGGATAGATAAGGGGAACCGTTTCACAATCCTGTGGCCTTATATTTCAAACATCACTTCAAACATAGAAGGGTTTGATATGACAATACCAGCCGAATTTTCTAAAACTGATGATACCCAACTTGAAATTAAAAAATTTGAAATACCATTAGAATTGAAATGCAAAGAATGCAAGAAACCTTTAGACCAATCATCTGCACTTACTGCTATCATTAGAAATCCTGAAAAAGAAATTCATCACTACTGCCATTCATGTCTAAGAATCCAAGTATCTTGCAAAAATATTTTTTTCTCAGACACTTATGCTAACTTTGTTAAAAGATTTAAAACTGGATTCATCCTACAGCTTATGCAGGAATACAAATAATGGATACTACATCTTTAAAAAATATTAAAAATATTTTTCAATTAGAAATATCTAATGGTTCTATTAATTGGGAAAAATTTTCAAAAAAATTATTTATTGCTTTAGATGTAATAAATACAGCTAAAGGTAAAGTAACTACTATTGATGGTAAAGTAGTTACTGCTAAATTATCAGATGCTGTAACTTTTAATGTTGGTAATAAATGCTATAAAATTTTTAGCCCAAGATTTTTTATTGGAACTTTTTATTGTTCTGGATTTCAAATTGGCTTTAGAGATAAGATAAATGGTAAACCAGTTTTTATATCACCACCTGTGAGGTTCTAAATGGCTGGAAGAAAAATTGCGCCACCAAATCACGATAACTTAGTAGATTATTTCTTTGATGAATTGTCAAAGGGATTGGAAGAAATATCACAAACAAAAGATGAAAAATTATTAGCAGAAAAAATAGATAATACATTTGTTGAGGAGTTTCCTATTGGTTTTGAACCATATAATGGTATATGGAGATATGAACCAGTTGATACAAAATATTTCTTTAACAAGATGATACCAGAACCTTTAACACCTAAACAACAAGAAGCTGTTAATATTATATGTGGTGTAGGCCCATTTGAATTTACTAACTTAGATTATGAAGAAGCAGATTTAATGTGGGGTAAAGGTAGTGGTAAAGATTCTACTATTGCAAAAGCTATGACATATCAAGGTTATAAACTAAGTTGCCTCATTGACCCACAAAAGTTCTTAGGATTAGGGAAAGGCTCTCCTATAGATATTGTGAATGTTGCTTCAAATTCCCAACAAGCTAAAGATATTTTCTTCAAATACCTTACTAACTTTGTGAAAATGTGTAAAGACCCAAATAATGGATATAATTGGTTCAGCACTAAAAACTTTTGGTTTGATGTAGGTAGTAGAAAATTTGAGTATATGGATTTGAGAGAAAAGGAAGGTGATATAAAAGTTAAACAAATTGAATTTGGCAGAGGCATTACTTGCCACTCTTTAACTTCTGATAGATTTACTGCTGAAGGATTAACCATTGTATTAGCAGTTATGGATGAGATAGGTGCATTAAAACCGGATAAGGTATTTGGTGCTAAAAATGTTGAAGGTAGTAAGATGATTGGTCAATATAAATCTTTAGGTACATCTGTTAGAAGAAGTACACAATATGGTAAATTAGTTTGTATTTCATATAAGTATGGAACAAATTGTGCTATGAGTATGTTGGTAAGAAAAAATGAGAAAGATGCAAAGAAGTTTGTTAGGAAGTATTCTGTATATGAAGTTAGAACTGATAAGAAAGAAAGTGAATTAAGAAAACAATTTGCATCCGATTATATAAGTGACCCAGAACTTGCTGCTATGATGTATGAATGTAAAGACCCAAAAATTGAAACAGATAGATTGTTTAGCAATATATTTGTTATCAAGAATTGTATAGATGTGCAAAGAAAGTTCACTATTAATCCTATTGTTGGTGGAGAAAATATTATTAAAGATATTTCACGTGGTGTAGATTATATTTTGGAACCATGGTTTAAAGGTAATGATGAATACTACTATACTGCTCATATAGACTTAGCTAAAGGTCAAGTATGGAAAGGTGGAGATGCTATAGGATTAGTTCTTGGACATCTTCAACAGATGAGAGTAACTTATGATGCAGCATGGATTGAATTTTATAAACAACAATATAATTTAGATTTGAGTGAATTTCAAGGTCAGTTAAGAGTTGGTGTAGTTTTTGATTTAGCTGTACAGATTATATGTACACAAGCACAACAAGAAGCACGTATTGCTGATATAAGAAAATTTGTAATAGATTTGCAGGAAAAAAGAAAATTTGGATTATTAAAAGTAACTCTTGATAGATGGGGCAGTGAAGAAACTTTACAAGAATTTAATAGAAGTGGTATAGAAGCTGAGCAATTATCTATGGATAAAAGTAAAGCACCATTTCATACATTAAAAGATTATATGCAACAAGGTATTGCTAAATTTTATGCAAATGAAGTTTTGGAAAGAGAACTTGAAGAATTAATCGACACAGGTGCTAAAGTAGACCATCCTGAAATATCTGTAAAAAGATTTCAAATGGAAGGTGTTGAACATGGTAGTAAAGATATTGCTGATGGAGCAGCTGGTGTATTAACCACTTTAACTAAGGAGTTGGTAGATGGCGGAAGTATTGTCTTTGGATAAAAAAGAAATTGATATAAATGATGAAATAGATGCTGCAATTGAAAAAGATAAACCTATCAAGCTGCCATCTAATAGAGATGTGTCACCAAAAGATACTATGGATAAAATGGTGAATAAAATGAGACACATTGAAGATTTGTCTGAAACAAATAGACAAGTTACTAAAGAATTGAAAAAGGAAAAGTTGAAAAATAGATTAAGAGAAGTACAAATATTTTTTATAAATTTGATTACAGTTGATACATGGGTAAAATTTATCCAAAAATTTGAAGAGTTTATTTTTGTGATATTTGTAGATGCTATATTTATGATGATACTTTTTTCTTTAATGTATATTTTGTATATTATAGTTAATGCTGATAACTATGATTTAACACAATTGATTTTTAAAATTGGTGGAGCTACAATTGTCTGTATTTTAGGAATTGTTATACAAGTGAATTTACCTACACCTAAGAAAGAAGGGTAAAAATGATTGGTACTTCAAAAATGCGTTTTGAAAAAGAATTGAAAAGTAAATTACGGTATAGTGATTTTATGAAAGACCCACACAAGGGTATGGATGGTAATGCATTAGATGATACTTTTAATTTTCAAGTAACTAAAGATTTTATGACTGATGCATATCGTATAAATGATTGGATTAGAGCAATTGTTGACACTACTACTGAAAGAGTTGACCAATTTGATTTGTTTCCTATGCCATTAGAAACTAAGGCTGGAACAGTTGAATCTGAAATAAGTGATGCAACTAAAAGAAGAATGGAAGATGTAATGAATCTTTTGCTGAGACCTAATGATGATAATGAAAGTTTTAGTTCACTTAAAAAGAAGATGGTAAAAGATTTGGCAATATATGATGAAGCTGGTATGCAGATTATTAAAGGTGTGAATATGTTGAATAAGAGAAAGCCATTTGCGCTTTATGCTAACATAACTGGTGAAGAATTATATGTAAATCCTAACAAAGATGGTACACTTCCTGAAACTGAAGCATTTTTGCAGATGAGAGGAAATTCTAAGATAAGTGCTTGGGGTAAATTTGAGTTTATAAATTTTATCAAAAACCGCAGAGCAGGTTATGCTAATGGCCTATCACCTATAGAGACAGTTGCTGTTTCTATCATGGGTGATATTGAAGCAATGGTATATAATTTGAAATTTTTTGAGAATAATGCTATGCCAAATTTAGCATTTATATTTGAGAACCTTGGTTTTGGGAAAGGTACTAATGCTTTGGAAAGAGCAAAGAAGTGGTATCTTGAGCAACATCAAGGGAAACCTCATTTACCTGTATTTATGGGTTCTGAAAAAGGAACTGTGAAATTGCAGGAGATGAGAATAACCCAAAAGGATATGGAATTTTCCAGTTGGGCAAATTTACTATTGAGTAGAATAATGGCTGTATATGGAATGCAACCATTTGTTTTGGGAGTTATAACTGATACAACTGGTAAATTGAATTCAGAACTTCAATCTGAACAATTTAAACGTAATGGTATAATACCTTATGTGAATGTATTGACAAATGCTATTAATTCTACACTTATATGGAGTGAACAAAATTTTGGTTATGATGATATTTATCTTACATCTGTTAATCTTGATATAGATGATGAAAAGAAACAAGCAGAGATTGATGAAAAATATTTAGAGAAAGGTGTTATAACCATTAATCAGGTTAGACGCAATTTACAAATGCCTCCAGTACCTTGGGGAGATGAACCTTTTGTTCCTTTGAATTATTCTCCTTTAAGTGTACTTATGGATTGGCAGAAATCTAAAATTGAAGCCAATTTAAAAGGTGGAATGAAAGCACCAGTTGATAATAATGTTGGTGGAGATGGTAACATAGGAGATGGTACAGTTATTGAAGAACCTGGTCAATCTACAGTAAAGAAACCTGTTGCTAAAGAAGAAGGTTTAACAAATAGATATTCGGCATTGTATGAAAATAGTGCAGATAATTATAGAATGCTGATGAAAAATTATATGTTTAAGAATTTTAAGATACCAACTGGATTAGAAAAAATGGAACCATCAGAGATTAAAGATGTATTAACAAAAATGATTGGTGATAGAGAAAAAATATTGAATAAGACATATGTATTTCAATCATCCTTTAATGGGATGCATTCCATAGCAAAGGGATTTGACTTATCATGGAAGAATATACTGACCAACAGGTAAAATTTCAAATTGTAAATGGAGTCAATCCCAAGAAATATGGATTTATCCAGATTAGGGATTATTTAATATTTCATCTTTATAAAGAATGTAATGATAATTGGAAAAAGTTTGTTATAAATAATTTTGATAGTTTCTCTAAATGTTATTATGCTGCAATGCAATTTGATGCAACCAAAGATAGAGCACGTAAAAGAAAATTATCAACTTTTTTAAAATCTATATTTGACCAAGAAAATTTTGATGTTGCTTTAGTAATGGTAAAGGCTATATCCTATCTATTGAGCAAAAATATTGATGAAGATTTATTAGTTGAAAAAGTTATCAAAGAAATACTACCTAATTGTTGTTTCATTAAGAAAGTAAATCATAGTAATAAATATGTATGGACTATTGATGAAGAAAAGAAATTTAAATCAGGTATAGGAAAAATATTTGTTTTAAATTATATTAATAATAATTTCGACAAAGACACTACTTGGAAGTTTATTAAAAAATATTGTTTTTATAAAGATGGTGTATGGGTTTATAAGAATGATAAAACTAAAGAGATAATCCAAAACGCAATAAACCATTACATTAAAAGTGGAGGCATAATAGTGGAAGAAAAAACTGTTAATCAAAAATTTGAGGCATTCATACCGCTGAAACTTTTGAGCAAAGATGCACAAGGTAGCTCAAGATTTGTGTTAGATAAGGATGCTGCTACGGTTGGAACTGCCGGTGGTACAGAAAAACGTAAATTTTTGACTGGTGCTGCTGCAACAACTGGTATAGATAGGGAAGGTGAAAGACTTTCCAAGAATTTTATTAAAAAGATGAAAGAAACCGCTGTTGACTTACCACTATTTTGTTCTACCCATAATCCGCAAGATGTTGATAGAACAATTGGTGTAATTACTAAATCAGCAGGGGATGATAATACCTTTGAAATTGAAGCAAAATTGGTTAAAGAAGAAACTAATGCAAATGTTTCTAAAATACTTGGTCAAATGAATGATGGTGTAAAATATGGTTTTTCTGTTGGTGGACGTATTACTAAAGCCTTTAGAGAATTTAATGAAGGATTGAAAAAGGAAGTTCTTGTTTTAGATGATGGTGAATTATTCCATGTACTACTTACTAATCAACCTGCCAATCCTGAAACCTTTGCAGAAGCCATTGCAAAGAGTTTGGATTCATCTACTGATAAAAAGGATACAGATAAAATGTATGAGTTTAAACACAACTCAAGACTACATAAAGATGAACCTGATGTTGACAACCTTGAAAAATCTAATCTGCCTGAAACGGCATTTCCGATAAATCATAAAACCCATGAATGTTTCAAAGATTATGCTCATCATTTTATTTCTGGTGTTGAACTATTTTTACACAAAGGGCTTTTGATTCAGTCTTATGGTAAGGCTGTTAAAGAGAAAGCACCGGAGTGTGTGTTGAATCATTTGGTCACTCACCTACAAATTGTGGGATTGAGTAAACAGATGAATGAGTTGGCAACTTTGTCTAATACTCTTGATAGTATTGATGATATGACTAAAATGATGGAAAGTCTGACAACCGAATTGACTCCTTTCTTTAAAAATGTCAATTCAGTAAGTAAATTAAATGTTGGTATAGATGAGAAAAAGAAAATCCTTAAAAATGTTATAGAGGATGTGAGCGCAAAAATTACTAATATATTATCCACAATTGATGTAGAGGAATAAACACTATGCAGTTGAAGAAAGAAGAAATTGCGTCAATTCTATCCAAGGCAGTCTCTGACTCTCTTGGTCAGGCGGCACCTGCTGCCGGTACAACTCCTGATACACGTATTGCGTCAGTTGAAACGGCCATTCAGTCTCTTACCAAACAGATTCAGACTCTTGCTGACCTTGCTGCAACTGGTTTTCAGAAACCGAAAACGGTTGAGGAACTCACAGCTGAAATGCAGAAGAGCATTGAGACCAATCTGACAGCTGTTATCAATAAAGCTCTTGGTAAAGAAGATGATAAGGTTGCTGTTCCTGGCACAAAAGCAGAGTTCCAGAAGATGATTGAAGATACCATTATGGGTATCTTGGAAAAGACTGCTAAGGAAACTGGCAAACCCAAGGGCAAAGGTAAAGATTCTGCTGCAGACCTTGAGAAAGCTATTTCTGATGATGATGTTCAGGAAATTACCGACCAGCTTCTTGATGATGCTGGTGTAGAAAAAACTGACAAGGCTGGAAATCCTTTGAGCAAAGAAGCTCGCACAAAGAGATTTAATCTGGATAAGGCACTTGGTGATATGTTGAGTGCAAAGCATCCGTCCAATAAAGATGCTGATAATGATGAAGATGATAATGAATAATTTTGATATAATGTGAATGCATCCCTCTGGGTAACACCAGAGGGATTTGTAAAATAAATTTCTCACCCAAGACAACAGTAATGTTGCACTACAAGAACACTTAAACTGAATATTTTGGAGAAAGATATGAAATTGAAAGTAAGAGATATACAGTCTTTGAAGAGGTTGCTTGCTAAGGCTATCACTATTGGTGGTAGTGGCGATGCAGCCCACCCATTTCTTGATGAACCGTTGACTGCAACTTTTATAGACATTGTGACTGAAAACAATTATTTCCGTAACATCTTTCGTGTTATTCCGATGGCCAATGCAACTCGCACTGTTCCGAAACTGTTGACCGGCACTGAAGTGTATTATCAGCCTTCTGAAGCTACTGCTGGTGAAGAGACAACCTTCACAGCTACACAGCTGACGATGACTGCTAAGAAACTTTTTGCCTGGTTAGAAATCTCAGAGGAAACCTTTGAAGATGGTGTTGTTGATATGCGTACCATGATTCGCAATCTATTTGCACGTGGTATGGGCAATACTGAAGAAAAGGCTTTCCTACAGGGTGATGTTGCTCATTCCCCGACCACTACCAATAAATCTCTGGTGACAGATAGCCGTTGGTATTATAGGGATGCACGCCTTGCGTTTGATGGTCTTATCACTATTGGACGTGAGTCTGGAACGCATCAGGTTGTTAATGGCCCAGCCACTGTGGACGTATTCGGTGAAGCAATTTACCGTTTGGGTCTGTATGCTAAGGCTTTTAGTGACTTGGTATCTTTCTGCAACCCGTGGTCTTGCAACCAGCTTATGAGAGATGAAAATCTTCTCACGCTGGATAAGTACGGCCCAAATGCCACTATTCTGAATGGCGAAATTGGTCGTATATTCGGAAAATGGCGGATTCTTAATTCTGATTATGTCACACTTGGAAAAGCTGTTTCCACTCATGTTCAGAATGTTGTTATCGGTGACCGTAGACGCGTGAAGTTTGCCGAAGATATTGTTGTGAAGAATGACAGTACTCTTTGGGCAATTTCTGAACGTGTTGCTATGGAAGTTGAATATGATGCAGCAGTTCTGCTGATGATTGGACTCCAGCAGCCTTCTGCTTCTTAATTGTTAATTTGATGGTTAGTGTGGGGAAGGAAGGTATCACTTGCCTTCCTTTCTATTTTAATGTAAAGGAGAATTAAAAATGCCAATACGTGTATGTTCAGTAAATGGTAAAAGTGGTTTTAAATGGGGGAATAGTGGAAAATGTTATACTGGCCCAGGTGCCAGAAAAAAGGCTGCTGCTCAAGCTGCTGCAATATTTTCTGCTGGTTACAGTGGTGAAGGTATGGGTAAGAAAGTTGATATGAAAGAAGCACTTGAATTAATTGTTGAATTAGGTGGATTAAGTAAAGCAGTTGCTCAACCATGGGATGAAAAAGATGATTATATCCATTATAGAGTTCATGACCCCTCTATGTTTCAACCTAATAGTTATGCTACAATAACTATTAAAAAAGATGACCCAAAAATTGTAGCAAGAATAGCCAGACCTAAAGGTAAAACTACAACTACTGTGCAAGTATTGTTATTTCCAAAACCAGGATGGACTAAAAAATCTGCTGCAGCATGGATTAGTAAACATCCTAATTTCAAATGAAAGGTATATAAATGTTGCCAAGTCAAACCAGCCTTGATTCAGAAAGAGAGATGAGAAGAAGAAATTTATCACCGAGTCAAATCAATAGAAGAAATGTTGTATCACAAAAAACTGATGAACAATTTTTACAAAGTAATAAATTTGGTGAAAGAATTTTAAATTTTGGTAAAGCATCTTTTGTTGCAAGAGAAGATAATGGTATAACTGTTAGAATACACAATACTGATTTGAATGATATGGTAATGAGTGATTTGTATCGTATATTAGAAGTTGCAAAAGGGCCATTACCAAATGTATTTAAAGATGGTCATCAAACTAAAAGTTCTACTAAGCCAGCTGGCCATAAAATGCTTCATTTTGGTATATGGATGAATAATGTGAAGCATTATAGTGGTGGTAGAGTTAGCATATTATTAAATGCATATGTATTGGCAAGTATGGGTCACAAGGTAACAATTGTGACTGATATGAAACCACCATACATAGCTGATTTAAAACATATTGATGTAGAAGATAGAGTTGAATATATAGCAGACGAAGATTGTGTTAGAACAAATTGGTTGTTAAAGAATAAAGAAAATAATATTGATATAGTTATAGCAACTCCAAGAATATATGAAGCATTCTCATATGCTGAGAAATTTCATTTACCATGTTATGCTATGTTATTTGAAACTCCTAATTATACTATGAAATTTCGTGGTGGTCAAGATGCAACTGAAGAATATTGGAAAGAATACAAACATTGTATAATGCAATATTGTGATGGAATACTTTGTCATCCTGGTACAACTATGCAATATTGTAAAGAATGGTTAATTGGTTTCACTGGAAAGTTTAATGATTTTTCTCCACCGATAAATACATTTGCAGCTGATAAGGTTGAGGCAGAAGAACAAAATGAAATAGTATTTATTGGTAGAATGCTTGAATATAAAAATCCTGATGATGTAGTTAAGGCTATTGGTTTTATTGAAGAAGAAATAAGACCAACAATTAATTTTATTGGTTCACATAATGAAGCATTTAGAAATAGGATAAGGGATAAAGCAAGAGTTGCAGGAGTTAATGTAAAGTTTTATGCTGGAATAAATGATTGTGAAAAATACTATTTAATCAAAAGAGCAAAAATGCTGGTTATTCCTACAAAGTTTGAAGGATTTGGGATGCCTCCAGCTGAAGCATTATATTGTAAGAAACCAGTTGTTTGTTATGATATTCCTATTACAAGAAGTATCTATGGAGATTATGTAAACTATGTTCCTACAGGCGATATTAAAAAATTAGGCCGTACTATCGGGAAACTACTTTTAAACCCTGAAGAACGTGTGAAACAAGGTGAAGCAGGGTATAAAGCTATGTTTAATTTAGATAGTAACATACCTTGTTTGCCTTCAAAGATAAAGAATAATGCCAGAAAGATATTTTATGGTGGTTCATTCCCTACTATTACAGCTGGTATAATAGTTTTAAATGGTGAAGATACTTTAGATATATGTTTAAAATCTATATATGATTCAGTTGAACAAATAATAGTTGTTGAAGGTGCTATTAATGAATATGCTCACAATAATCCTCATTTAGTTTCTAATGGTCATTCTGTAGATACTACTTTAAATGTAATTAAAACCTTTAATGACCCTTTAAATAAAATTGTATTAGTTACTGCTGAAACTGTTGGTAAGAAAATTTGGAAAGATAAAAATGAAATGCAGAATGAAATTGCTAAAAGAGTTAAGACAGATTTATATATGAAAGTGGATGCAGATGAAATATGGAAAGAATCAGATATTGAATTTTGTAGAAGAATATTTTTATATGACCCAAAATTGGTGGTGATGCATGTTAAATTTTGGAATTTCTGGAAAGATTTGAAAACAGTTGCTATAGGTGGTCAATGGGAGTCTATTGTTCCAAGGATGTGGAGATGGAATAATAGTTTTAGACATCCAGAAGAAAAAAGAGGGTTCAATTATTTTGTTGATAAAGATGGTGAACCTATAAAGGAACCTAAATATAAATCTATAAAGATTTTGCAAAGAATGTTTTATCATTTAGGATATTGTAGAAGTAATATTCATATACTTGGTAAAATTAAATATTATGCTAACCGTGGTATAGAAATTAATGTGAGAGATAATTATTCAGATTGGAAACCTGGTCAACCTACAAGTTGTACTCATCCAGATGGAACAACTGCTGCTGAATTTAATGGCACATTACCTAAGTGTTTAACTGAGAAACATGAAATAATTACTGTTAACCCTAAAGAGGTTGTTGAAAATAATATAACTATGATGAATGCAAAATAACCAGCTACACAAGGAGTGATTATGCCTTTATTTCATTGCATGAGAGTTAAGGATAAGACAAAACCTTTTAAAACAAGATGTAAGAATAATGTTGGTAAGAATGGCATAGTTTGTGATAAATGTTTAGAAGATGCTAAGAACACTGGTATATTTATTTTAATGCATGCTGAAGTTACTAAGACATTTGGTATTCCTTTTAAGAACCAAGTGTGTGTTGAAATAAATTTATCAAAGAATAAAGATAAACCAATTGGTAAAAATGTTACAGCTGAAAAGGAAAAGGAAACAAAAACTAAATTATTTGAAGATTTGAATAAATTAATGTTAAAAGATTTGAAGGAGTTTCATGATAGATTAGGTTTAAAAATATGGGATAATGTAAAAATGACTAAACAACAAATTAAAGATGATTATGCTTTTAGATATCATGTAACAAAAGAAATAGTGAATAAATTATCTGAATTAGGAACTAAAAAGTAATATTTTATATTTAATTGTATTACATTATATTATTAGTACATAGAAAAGGAGTTTAAAATGGATGAGGAAAAGATTGGAAGAAATAATTTGGCAGTTAGTACCAGTGGTATTATAACTGACCAAAAGTTAATTGAACCTGGTGTAACTGTAATGAACTCTGTGGCAGGTTATAAACTTGAAGACGATGTTATATTACATATATTTGGAATTAATGTTAGAGTTGGTGCTGCTGCCACTGTGACTTTTAAAATAGGTTCTGAAACTATTTATATTACAACACTAACTGGTGCTGGAGATATTGATATTGATTTTTCATATACTCGTTATGGTAAATCAAAAGCTAATTTGACAGTATCTTGCACTGCTAATACTACTATTATTGGTAATATTGTATGGGGTTTTGAATTTGCTGGTGGACCAGTTGCTCAAGTAAACTAAATAACCATTTTAAATAAAGGAGTTTTATTGTATGGCTGTTACACTTCCTACTGCAACAAGAAATGCAGCTTGTAATGCTGTTGTTGATTTAGTGGATGGTGGTTCTGCTCATCC
>Ga0315278_10003783_pt1 | contig 13580 bp, 9 predicted proteins | sample YL17G06_0_MG_FD_203880 | JGI IMG/M metagenome (GOLD analysis project Ga0315278, IMG submission 203880) | Sediment microbial communities from Yellowstone Lake, YNP, Wyoming, USA - YL17G06_0 | ecosystem: Environmental > Aquatic > Freshwater > Lake > Sediment | place: USA: Wyoming | collected...
GGCGCGCGCGAAGACGACCAGCGCGAGTACGACCAGCGCGAGTACGACCAGCGCGAGTGCGACGAGCGTGGCTGCGGGTGTCGTTTTCATCCCTGTCGCTGCTTGAGAATGGTGGTGTTCCGGAGCTCGCGAAAAGCCGCGCGATTTTACCCGAGGGCCCGATGAGGGTCAAAGCGCTCGAGCACCTCGATCGAACCGGCGCACGGCGCCTCAGTCGCACCGGCGCACGGCGCCTCAGTCGCACCGGCGCACGGCGCCTCAGCGCACCGGCACGACCCCGAGGCAGCGGCGCACGCCTTCGGCCACCGCGGCGGCGATGAGTCGCTGTGTGGCGGATTCGCGGAGGACGAGCTCCTCGGCGCGGTTCACGATCACGCCCGCCTCGAGCAGGACCGCCGGCTGGCTCGCGCTGTGGAGGACGACGAGGTTCTGGTAGTAGTGGACCCCGTTCTCGCGGTCGGCGAACGGCTTCGACTCGCCGGGAATCGGCTCGGCGTGGTAGAGCGACGGCGCGAAACCCGCCGTGCGCAAGCGCGCGCCAATCGACGACGCACACGCGAGGCTCAGTTGGAGATCCGGATTACGGCGCGAGACGAACAGGGAAAACCCGGCGAAGCGGTCGCTGTACTGGCGCATGACGCCCTCGTGCTCCCACTCCTCGAGGTAGTGCGGCTGCACCGAGTCGTGGTGCACCGATACGAAGAGTGCCGCCTCGCGCGCGGCTGCCGTCCGCCGCGAGAGCACCCCCATGTCGCCGTCCGCGCCGATCAGCTTCACCCGGACATCACGCGCCTCCAGGGCGCGGGCGAGCTCGGTCGCCAGATCGCGGTTGAACTCGAGCTCGGGGCGGCCGCGCGCGCTCATCGCCCCGGGCTCCGCGAGGTAGTGGCCCACGTCGACCGCAACGAGCGGCGTGGCCTCGGCGGCGGACGCCAGGCATGCAGCGAACAGTACGACAGGCGCGCGCATCGATGCGTGATTCTCGGCCCCGCCCGCGCCGCCTGCAACCGGTCCGCCCCCCTCGCGCCGGTATAATCCGTCCGAACTCCCAGAGGATCACCGTCCCTATGCGCTTCAAGGGCTCCGACACCTACGTCGCCACCGACGACCTCAAGCTTGCGGTCAACGCCGCGATCACCCTGCAGCGGCCGCTGCTCGTGAAGGGCGAGCCGGGCACCGGCAAGACCAAGCTGGCCGAGGAAGTGGCGCAGGCGCTCGGGCTGCCGCTCCTCGAATGGCACGTCAAGTCGACCACCAAGGCGCAGCAGGGGCTCTACGAGTACGACGCCGTGTCGCGCCTGCGCGACTCGCAGCTCGGCGACCCGCGCGTGCACGAGATCCGCAACTACATCGTCAAGGGCATGCTCTGGCAGGCGCTCACGTCCGACACGCCGGTGGTGCTGCTTATCGACGAGGTCGACAAGGCCGACATCGAGTTCCCGAACGATCTCCTGCGCGAGCTCGACCGGATGGAGTTCTTCGTGTACGAGACGCGCGAGCTCGTGAAGGCGAAGCACCGCCCGATCGTCTTCATCACCTCGAACAACGAGAAGGAGCTGCCCGACGCGTTCCTGCGCCGCTGCTTCTTCCACTACATCCGTTTCCCGGACAAGGAAACGATGGAGCGGATCGTCGCGGTGCACTTTCCCGGCATCAAGAAGATGCTGCTGCGCGAAGCGCTCGAGGTGTTCTTCGAGGTGCGCGACGTGCCCGGGCTGAAGAAGAAGCCGTCGACCTCGGAGCTGCTCGACTGGCTCAAGCTCCTGCTCGCCGAGGACATCCCGCCCGATGCGCTGCGCTCCAAGGACCGCAAGACCATCGTGCCGCCGCTGCACGGCGCATTGCTCAAGAACGAGCAGGACGTGCACCTGTTCGAGCGGCTCGTTTTCATGGCGCGACAGAACCGGTGAACCGCCACGCATGCTGACCGGCTTCTTCCTCAAGCTTAAGCACGCCAAAGTCCCGGTCTCCATCAAGGAGTGGCTCGCCTTGATGGAAGGGATGCAGAAGAAGGTCATCGGGCCGTCGATCGACGAGTTCTACTACCTCTCCCGCACCACGCTGGTGAAGGACGAGGCGAACTTCGACAAGTTCGATCGCGTGTTCGCCGAATATTTCAAAGGCGTCGAGACGCTGCTCGGCACCGAGGCCGATATCCCGATCGAGTGGCTGCTCAAGCAGGCGGAGCTGAACCTCACGCCGGAGGAGAAGGCGCTCATCGAGTCGCTCGGCGGCTGGGACAAGCTGATGGAGACGCTCAAGCAGCGGCTCGAGGAGCAGAAGGGCCGCCACCAGGGCGGGAACAAGTGGATCGGCACCGCCGGCACCTCGCCGTTCGGCGCGCACGGCTACAACCCCGAGGGCGTCCGCATCGGCCAAGGCAAGTCGCGCAACCGCAGCGCCGTCAAGGTCTGGGACCAGCGCGACTACCGCAACCTCGACGGCGAGACCGAGCTCGGCACGCGCAACATCAAGGTCGCGCTGCGCCGGCTGCGCAAGTTCGCGCGCGACGGCGCGCCCGAGGAGCTGGATCTCGACACGACGATCGACAAGACCGCGCGCAACGCCGGCTACCTCGACATCCACATGCGGCCGGAGCGCCACAACGCCGTCAAGGTGCTGCTCTTCCTGGACATCGGCGGATCGATGGACGACCACGTGAAGCTGCTCGAAGAGCTGTTCAGCGCGGCGAAGACCGAGTTCAAGCACCTCGAGTACTTCTACTTCCACAACTGCCTGTACGACTTCGTGTGGAAGGACAACCGCCGCCGGCACTCCGAGCGCACGCGCACCGCCGATCTGATGCACAAGTACGGGCACGACTACAAGCTCGTGTTCGTGGGCGACGCGACGATGAGCCCGTACGAGATCCTCCAGCCGGGCGGCTCGATCGAGTACCACAACGAGGAGGCCGGGGCGGTGTGGCTGCGCCGGATGCTCGACGTGTACCCGAAGGCGGTGTGGCTGAACCCGGAGCCCGAGCAGCTCTGGTCCTACCGGCAGTCGATCGCGGTGCTGCGCGAGATCCTGGGCGGCCGCATGTACCCGACTACGATCGAGGGGCTGGAGCGCGCGATGCGCTACCTGTCGAAGTGACCGCACAGTGCAGCGGCACAGCCGCTGCGGCGCGGCCGGGGCCGTAGCATCGGCCCCGAAACCCCGGCTCACTCCCGGCGAATGCCGGGATCCAGGAGTTACTTCGCTCGCGCGCGGGTGCATTTCTGGACTCCGGCATTCGCCGGAGTGACCGCACTCCAAGCGAGCGCGCCGCGACGAGCGCTACCGCCGCGGCCTGAGCGCGAACACGTTCTCGGTCCGCAGCCACCGGCGCTCGAATTCCCCGGACGATCCCGCCTCGGCCAGCAGGTGGCCGGAGTACTCCTCGCAGCCCATGTTCTTCAGCAGTTCGAGCTCGGCGTCGGACTCGACGCCCTCGGCGATCGTGTTGATGCGGAGGCTCCGCGCCATGTCGATCATCGCCTTCACGACGATACGGTCGTCCGGGCTCCCCAGCATCCCGCGCACGAACGAGCGGTCGATCTTGATCCCGTCGATCGCGAACCGGCGTAGCTGGCTCATGGACGAGTAGCCCGTCCCGAAGTCGTCCACCACGACCCGCACGCCCAGTGCGCGCAGACCCGACAGGACCGGACGCGCGTCATCGGGGTTGCGTGCGAGCGCCACCTCGGTCAACTCGAGCTCGAGCATCCGCGGCTCGAGCCCGCTCGAATCGAGCGCCGTCCGGACGCGCCCGAGCAACGCGCGGTTGAACTGCTTCGGCGAGATGTTCACCGAGACCGCGAACCCCGGCCCGTTCAGCGCATGCCACCCTTGCGCCTGCTCGCAGGCGATCCGCAGCACCCATTCCCCGATCGAGTGAATCAGGCCCGTCTCCTCGATGAGCGGCAGGAACCGGCCCGCCACGAGCAGGCCGTGGTCCGGATGCTGCCAGCGCAGCAGCGCCTCGGCGCCGGTCATCGTTCCGGTCTCGATGTCGGCGCGCGGCTGATAGAACACCCGCAGCTCGCGGAGCTCCACTGCGCTCTTCAGTCCCGCTTCGAGCCGCAGCCGCTCGGTTGCGCGGACGTTCATCTCCGCCGAGAAAAACTGGTAGTTCTTTCGGCCGCTCGACTTCGCCACGTACATCGCGGTGTCGGCGTGGCGCATCAGCGTGGTCGAATCCATGCCGTCGGTGGGGCAGATCGCGATGCCGATGCTCCCCGCGGTGTTGAGCGTGTGCCCGGCCACCTCGCACGACTGCGACAGGAGGTTGATGATCTTCTGCGCGACCTGGCCCGCGTCCTCGGCGGTCTTGAGGCCCTCGAGCACCACCACGAACTCGTCGCCCCCGAGGCGGGCGAGCGTGTCGCCCTTGCGCAGCAGGCCGCCGATGCGCTTGGCCACCTCGCGCAACAGGCCGTCGCCGACCTCGTGGCCATGCGTGTCGTTGATGCGCTTGAAGTGGTCGAGGTCGATGAACATCACCGCGAGCGATGCGCCCTCGCGCTGGACGTTCGCGATGCCACGCGCGAGGCGGTCCGACAGCAGCAGCCGGTTCGGCAGGTTGGTCAGCGGGTCGCGCGTCGCGAGCTCGGAAATGCGCGCCTCCGACTGCTTGCGCTCCGTAATGTCGAGCGCGGTGCCGCGGTAGCCGAGCAGCCGGCCCTCGCTGTCGATGATCGGCACGCCGCTCACCAGCTGCCACACCTGGCTGCCGGTGCGGGAGATGGTGCGATGCTCGAGGTTGCGGAAGCTCTCGCGCTCGCGTGCAGCCTCGGTGAACGCATCGCGGACGCGCTCGGCCTCGCCCGCCGGCATGAAGTCGACGGGCGTGCGCCCCAACAGCTCCTCGGGCGAGTAGCCCGTCACCTGCTCGACGCGCTGCGACACGTAGGTGAAGCGGCCGCCGACGTCGAGCTCCCACACGTACTCACCGGCGGCTTCCGCGAAGTCGCGAAAGCGCCGCTCGGACTCGCGCAACTGCCGCTCGGCGCGCTTGCGCTCGGTGATGTCCATCACGGAGGTGACGATGCACGGCTCGCCGCCAAGCTCGATCGGCTCGACCGAGAGCAGCACGTCGGCGATCTCACCGGAGCGCTTGCGCATCCGCGCCTCGAGATTGCGCACGGCCGTTTCGGCGTGCAGCCGCTGCGCAAACGCCGCGCGGTCGGCGGCCGTGAGCCATACGCCAAGGTCGACGGATAAAACGCCAATCGTCGCGTCGCGGGTGTGGCCCGACCACGCTAGCCAGGCGTCGTTCACCTCGACATAGCGGCCGTCCTCAAGGCGGCTGATCACCACCGGCACCGGGCTCGACTGGAAGATCTTGGCGAACCGCGCCTGCGTCGCGCGCAGCGCCGCCTCGGCGCGCCGCTGCTCGGTGACGTCGATCCCGTTCGACAGCATGACCCGCTCGCCGCCCAGCTCGACCACCTCCGCTGAGATCAGCACGTCGGCAACCTCGCCGGACTTCCTGCGCCAGCGGCACTCGAAGTTGCGCACCGCGCCCCCCGCGCGCAGGATGTCCCGCACCCTGCGACGCGCGTCGAGGTCGGTCCAGAGGCCGAGCGCGACGAAGTTCCGGCCCAGGATTTCCTCGCGCGTGTAGCCGTACGCGCGGGTCCACGCATCGTTGACGTCGAGCACCGCGCCGTCATCCACGCCCGAGATCGCGATCGGCAGCGGGCTCACGCGGAACAGGCGCTCGAAGCGCTCCCGCGAGGCCGCTAGGTCGGCCGCCGCGCGGTTGCGCTCGGTCACGTCGACCGTGGTGCTGATGACTGCGGCCGCGCCGTGCACGTTCACCACCTCGGCCGAGAGCAGGACGTCGCGGACCTCGCCGTCGCGCGAGTGCACCTGCACCTCCAGGTTGCGGATCGCGCCCGCCTCGTGCACGCGCCTCTGGATCAGCGCGCTGGCGGCAAGATCGACGTTGAGAGCGAGCGCCTGGACCGGCTGCCCGATCACTGCGTCCCGCGTACGGCCGTAGAGCGCACACCACGCATCGTTTACTGCGGTGACAACGCCGTCATCCAGCCGCCGGAGCATCATCGGCGTCGGGCTGTCGTCGAAGATGCGCGCGAACAGCTCGCGCGAGGCGCGCAGCTCCGCCTCGGCCTGTTTCTGCGCGGTCACGTCGTGGCCGACCCCGCGATAGCCACGGAAGCGGCCACCCGCGTCGAACACCGGCTCGCCGCTCGTCAAGGCGTACCGCCGCCGCCCGTCGGACCCGCAGCGTTCGAGCAGGAAATCGCGGAACGGTTCGTGGGCCTCGACCTTGCGACGGTGCGCTGCCCATTCCGGCGAGTCCATGTTCTCGAACTGCATGTCCCAGCGCCGCTTCCCGAAGTACTCGTCGGCCTCGAACAGGTGCAGGCCGCGGAGGCCCGCTGACATGAGAGTGAAGCGCAGCGACTCGTCCTGCTCCCAGTACCAGTCGGCCGAAAGGCCAGTCAGGCTGCGAAACCGCGTCTCGCTCTCCGCGAGTCCGGCTGCGGCCGTGCGCCGCTCGTTGCTCAGCGCCCCGAGCAGCAGCGTGGTGAGCGCGACCGCACCGAGCAGGCCGTGCAGCGCGACCAAGCTACCGAGGTCGCGCTCCGATACGAACGGCCCGATCCCGAGCCAGGCGCCGCCGAGGCAAAGCACTGCGAGCGCGAGGTTGAAGGTCGCAACCTCGCGCATGGGGAATCGTACCGCCGGCCAGATCGCGAGCGGGAACAATGCGAATGACGCCAACAGCTGCGTCTTCTCCGCACCGAGGTAACCCTCGAGCACGAAGGCGCCGAAGAGCAGGACGAGCGCGATGAGCGCGGCGTGGGCAAGCGCCTCGGCCACGCGCGCATCGGGCCGACCGCGTCGGATCCACGCAAATACGAACGGCGCGAACAGCAGCACGCCCTGCGCGTCGCCCGCCCACCAGGTAATCGCGGCCCGGGTGAGGCTCTCCGCGTCCAGGAGCCCCGCCTCGAGCAGGCTGGCGGCTCCAACGCACGCCGCGATCACCGGCGTGCCGAGCGCGATCGGAAAGATCAGCCGGAATACATCGCGCACTCGTCCCAATGTCGGGTCAAAGTCGCGCGAGCGTTCGAGAAGCCATGCGCCCGCAAGCGCCGCAAGCGTGTTCCCCGCCGCGACCGCTGCCGCGGTCGGGAGCGGCAGCCCGTGCAACGCGTAGGCCGCGGCGCCGCCGACAACGAGCGCCGGGAAGTAGCGCAGGCCCATCAGCGTCAGCGCGACGAGCGCAAGTCCCGACGCCGGCCAGATGAGCGAAATGAAGTCGTGGACCACCGCGAAAGCAAGCCCCCCCTGTACCGCGCCGAAGTACCCTGCGGCGAGGAGGGAGCACTTCACGGTGTAGCGGAGGAAGCGCTTCATCACGCCCCATCACTCTGGTGCGGCGGCGCGACCTTGAGGATCTCCTCGAAGGTCGTCACGCCGGCCGCGACCTTCATCGCGCCGCTGATGCGGAGGCTCTTCATGCCGTCCTTGTACGCCTGCTCGCGGATCCGCCCGATGTCGGCCTCGGCGTTGAGCAGGCGCTTCACCCCAGGAGTAAGCAGCATCACCTCGTAGATCCCGCTGCGCCCGCGAAAGCCGGTCATGCGGCACTCGAGGCACCCGACCGGCCGGTAGATCCGGTTGGGGCGGCGCGCCTTCCAGGGCGTGACCAGTTCCTCCCAGGTGGTGTCGTCGGCCCGCCCTTCTCCGTACGGCACCTTCTCCTTGCACTGGGCACACAGCGTGCGCACCAGCCGCTGCGCCATCACGCCGAGAATGGTCGCATTCAGGAGGTACGGCGGGACCCCGAGGTCCAGCAGACGCGTGACGGCGCTCGCGGCGTCGTTCGTGTGCAGCGTCGAGAGCACGAGGTGCCCGGTGAGCGCCGCCTGGATCGCCATTTCGGCGGTCTCGATATCCCGGATCTCGCCGACCATGATGATGTCCGGGTCCTGCCGCATCAGCGCACGCACCCCCTCCGCGAACGTGAGGTCGATCGCCGGCTGCACCTGCATCTGGTTGAACGCGGGTTCGATCATCTCGATCGGGTCCTCGATCGTGCAGACGTTCACCTCCGGAGTCGCGAGGGTCTTGAGCGTCGAATACAGCGTCGTCGTCTTGCCCGAACCGGTCGGCCCGGTCACGAGCACGATGCCGTTCGGCCTGGCCGTCATCTCGTTCCAGCGCGCCTTGTCCTCGTCCGAGAACCCGAGATCGGTGAGATCCTTGACCAGCACCTCGGGGTCGAAGATCCGCATGACCAGCTTCTCGCCGAACGCGGTCGGCAGCGTCGAAAGGCGCAGCTCGACCTCCTGGCCCTCGGCGGTGCGGGTCTTGATGCGGCCGTCCTGCGGGCGCCGTTTCTCCACGACGTCCATGCGCCCCAGGATCTTGATGCGGCTCGTCATCGCGGCGATCACCGGCGCGGGCAGCTGGTACACGCCGTGCAGCACGCCGTCGATGCGGAAGCGCACGAGACCGATCTCGCGCCGCGGCTCGATGTGGATGTCGCTCGCGCGCTGGTCGAAGGCGTACTGCCACAGCCAGTCGACGATGTTGACGATGTGCTGGTCGTTCGCGTCGAGCTGGCGGTTCGACTTGCCGAGCTCGACGAGCTGCTCGAAATTCGAGATCCCGGAGCGCCCTTCGGTGAGGCCCTTCGCGCCCTTGACCGATTTCGCGAGGTTGTAGAACTCGACGATGTACCGCTGAATGTCGAGCGGATTCGCGAACACCCGCTTGATTTCGATGCGGTGGATGCGCTCGAGCTCCGGCTCCCACTCGCGGATGTAGGGCTCGGCGGTCGCGATCACCGCTTCCTTGGGCCGCACCTCAACCGGCAGGATCTTGAAGCGCTCGGCGTAGGCGCTCGACATGAGGTCGGTCACGCCGGCGAAGTTGATCTTCAGCGGGTCGATGTGGAAGTACGTGAGCCCGGTCTTCGGCGCGTACCACTCGGTGAGCGCCTCGAGCGTGAGCGGCTTGTGCGGCGGCAGGGCCGAGCGCCACTTCTGGTCGGCGGCGACGACGAGCGGGTGGAGCGCGCCGGCGCGATGTGTGCGGCGGTCGACCACGAGGCGCTCCGCCTCCGCGCGCGCGACCAGGCCGTCGGCGATCAGGGCGTTGACCACCTCGGCGACGGTCAGGCGGCGATCTTCATTGGCGATGGCTGCGACGGCCATTCCGGCTCCCTGGTTGATCACCGGACTATAGCTACAAAACCCTTACGTCTCAATGGCTTCCCCGGGTCTCTTGCGAGCGCTTTTTGACTTTGTGGGCGTTCTCGGCGATGCTCGCGCACTCAGAACCGTGGAGAATTGCGATGCCGATCAAGCCGGGCGAGCGCCTGCCGGAAGGAATACTCGAGGAGTTCAACGAGACCGAGCAGCCCGGTCGCCCGGTCGGGCCCGTAAAGCTCGATGCCGCCGAACTCGCGAAAGGCAAGAAGGTCGTCATCATCGGGCTGCCCGGCGCCTTCACGCCCACCTGCTCCGCGAAGCACGTTCCCGGCTACGTCGCCAACTACGACAAGTTGAGAGCGAAGGGCATCGACGAGATCTGGTGCATCTCGGTGAACGACGCCTTCGTGATGGGCGCCTGGGGGCGCGATCAGAAGTCCGGCGGCAAGGTCCGCATGCTCGGCGACGGGCAGGCCGACTACACGAAGAAGCTCGGGCTCGAACTCGACATGACCGCGCGCGGCTGGGGCATCCGCGCCCGGCGCTACTCGATGCTCGTCGAGGACGGCGTGGTCAAGGCGGTCAACGTCGAGGAGCCGGGCAAGTTCGAGGTGTCGAGCGCCGAGGCGATCCTCGGCAAGCTCTGACGGGTCATTTCGAGAGTAGGCGTGTCAAGGCCGGCACGCCTTTTTCTTTTCTGATGGCGCTGAACTTTAGCGGCCCCGTAGTCGACCACTTGCAGCGCTTGCCGATCTCGAGATCCATCTATCCCGGTCACAGTTTGGGTACCTCCCAATCTGACTTGGTCACAACTGTGCGCGTAGATCGTTGAAACGACCGCGCCTTAAGCGCTTCGCTTCCGCGACGCGCGAGCGAGATCCGAGCATGTCAAGCGCTCACAACCCGTCCGCTTCCGGCCGAGGCTGTGTAAAAACGTGGGTGTCGAGTGCACGAACGTGAGGTGTTTCGCGTTACTGCTCGCATCAAGCGATTGGTTGAGGTGGGCGGATGAAGCGATTCATCGAAGGCGCGGACCGAACCCAGGCGATGTTGCTGCCAGAGTGTGTCGAGGACTACGTTGGACCTGATAACCCCGTGCCTGATTAGCGACATTCCTCAGCCACGCGCAGTACCCGCCCGGGCTGGGGCTTGGTAACGGCGGCGGCGCGTAGTAAGCGCGCCAAGATGGTGGCCAGATTGAAGCGGCGGTTGAAGCGGTACTGGAGTTCGGCGAGATATCGATGAGCGTACCTGGCGAAGTTGAACGCATGGTAGGTCCCCGACAGGGCGGTCTTCAGATTGCTCAGCACCGTGTTGACCGCCTTGAACTGGGGCAGCTTGACGCTGGCCGCACCGCCGCCGGTGACGATGCGCTGGTGCTCGGCCCCGACGATCTTCACCCCGCCAAAGCACCACAGCCCGTCGGACACGACGGTGGCCGAGGGGGCCAGCGACCTGGCCGCGAACACGGCCACTTCCTCGGAGGTGAACGGTTGCTGGGAGAAGCAGGCCAGCTGCGCCTGTCCGTTCGGGGTGGTCTGCACCGCCGCAAGGAAGGGCACCTTGTTCTCCGAGCCGCGCCCGGTCTTGCCCCCCGAGCGCTGCCCGCCCAGGTAGGCGTCGTCGATCTCCACGCGCCCGTCGAGCTGGCGCGAGTCCTCGCGCAGGCGCATGACCTCCATGAGCTTGTGCTTCATCAGCAGCGCGCTCTTGTAGCAAACCCCGAGGTGGCGCATGAGCTCGAGCGCCGAGACGTTGTTCTTGGCCTGCGTCAGCAGGTGCATGGCCAGGAACCAGCGCGTGAGCGACAGCTTGGTCGCCTCGAAGACCGTGCCGCTGGTGAGCGTGCTCTGGTGGCGGTGTGCGCTGCACTGCCAGTAACGCCGTCCCTCACGCATGAAACTGCTGTACCAGGGGCACTCGCAGGCCGGGCAGCGCCAGCCCTGCGGCCAGCGCGCGGCAAGCAGCGCCGCCTCGCATTGGTCCTCGCTGCCGTAGCGGTCCAGAAACTCGGCCATCGAAAGTCCACGCTGAAATTGCACTCGGTTCATCGCCATGGGCCACCTCCTGTGTCGGTGACCCATCTTCACCTCTCCGTTGGCTCACCCCGTGAGCCTGCTGAGGAATGTCGCTAATCAGGACGCCTCTAGTCTTTCGAGCGCACAGATAGCAGGAGCAGGCATGGGCGATAAGTATCCGGTAGTGAAAGTGGCGGCGGTGCAGGCGGCCTCGGTGTTCCTCGACCGCGAAAAATCCACCGAGAAAGCCTGCCGCCTGATCCACGAAGCCGGTCAGAAAGGCGCGCGCGTCATCGGCTTCCCTGAGGGCTTCATTCCTGCACACCCGGTGTGGTACCACCACCATGTCGCAACCGGACGCGTGGCTAACGAGCTTGCGGTGCTGCTGTTCGCGAACGCGGTCGAGATTCTCGGGCCCGAGATCGACGCACTGTGCGCTTCGGCGCGCGATGCCAACGCCTACGTCGTGATGGGCGTGTGCGAAAAGTTGCCGCAGACCATCGGCACCATGTTCAACACGCAGGTCTACATCGGCCCCGACGGCCGCGTGATAGGCAAGCACCAGAAGCTCGTGCCCACGGTGGGCGAGCGGTTGGTGCACATGGGCGGCTTCGGGGATACCTTCGGCGCCTTTCAGACCGAATTCGGGCCCATGAGTGCGCTCATCTGCGGCGAGAACTCCAACCCGCTCGCCGTGTTCGCGCTCACCGCCGAGGGCACGCGCATCCACGTCATGAGCTGGCCGAACCATTTCCCCACCAGCGGCGACCCGATGCGTAATCGCGTGTCGGTGGACTCGCAGGCCTTCGCGCAAATGAGCAAGGCCTTCGTGGTGTCCGCCTGCGGCACCGTGGATGAGAACATGATCGAAGTGCTCCGGGCAGGCCCTGAAGCGGAGAAATTCCTGCGCAGCCCGGATTGCTGCGGTGGCAGCGTGATTGTGGCGCCCAACAGCCGCATCATCGCCGGCCCCATGGGCGCGGAGGAGGGCATTCTGTACGCCGACTGCAACATCGAACTCGGCGTGCAGATGAAGCTGCGCCACGATTTCGCCGGTCACTACAACCGTCCCGACGTCTTCCACTTGCAGATCAACCGCAGCCTGCCGAAGATCTACACAGTGCAGACGGGCGCTGATGTTCCCGTGCTGCAGGCCCCTGCGAGCGGGCAGGCCCTCCTGCCTCCGGTGGCGCCGGTCCTAGAGCAGCCTGCGGGCCATCTGCTTGCGCACGACGGGGCGCTCCCCGCCAGCCCGAGAAAGGCGAAGGGCGCAGCGCGCAGCCCGGCAAGGCGCAAGCCCCGCAAGGCGTGATGCAGCTGCCTGCACGCGGCCGCCGCGCCCGATCGATGCGGAATCAGACCTAATCCAATAAATTCCGCCACGTCCCGCGCAGAACGCGCGCCGAGTTCACACAAGACATGATAGGAGGCAGCGCCGCTGTCAGACTAAAGCACAGATTTCCGTAGGTGTCAGAATTCGGACCTTAGTCTCGCCATGAGTGGCGCCCAACAACGCGGTGCAGCGGACCGCTTCAAAGCGGGCTTTGTCTGTTGTTTCGCGGCCGCTGATCGCTATTCGTTGGACGTCATAGAATAAACGTCTACGCAGATCCATACAGGAGGGTAGGCCATGGCGAACGTGATTCCTGAGGTCACCACCGAGGTCTTGCAAGCCTTTGCCGATGCATGGAATCGCCACGATGTCGATGCCCTCATGTCATTCATGACCGAGGATTGTGTCTTCGAAGCCTCTGCAGGCCCAGACGTCTGCGGCACCCGGTATGCAGGCCGTGAGGCCGTGCGAGCTGGCTTCGCCGAAGTCTGGGCAACTTTCCCCGATGCGCAGTGGGGCAACGCGCGTCATTTTGTCCGTGGGGACAGAGGGGTCACGGAGTGGACATTCACGGGAACACGCGCGGACGGCACGCGCGTCGAGGTCAATGGTTGCGATCTGTTCACCTTCCAAGACGGCAAGATCGCTTTGAAAAATTCCTATCGCAAGAACCGTCCGCCGCTCGGCAGCCCGAAGCGGTGAGCCTATGACGCCCAACCCCGCGTTCGAGCGGACGGCTGCAAGCGCGCTTCGCTTGCTCGCGGTTTCCTCGTCGCTACGCGCGTCGGCCGCCGCTCAACGCGAGTGTTGAGCGTCCGCTTCCGGGATCAGTCCGAACGACTGCTTCCCGCCGCCTCTTACTTCCGCTTAGGGTCGATCTCGGTCGATCGTACAATCACCTTCAGTGAGAGCCCGCCGCGCGCGGGCTTTCTCGTTATAAGCTGGCCCCCACCTCTCGCTCCCACCACCCGCACGGATACTCGACCGCGAGGCGGTGGCGCTCACACCACGGACGCCAGCCGTCGGGCGTGCCGGGCGCGTAGCGGCAGGTGA
>Ga0315278_10003784_pt1 | contig 13578 bp, 4 predicted proteins | sample YL17G06_0_MG_FD_203880 | JGI IMG/M metagenome (GOLD analysis project Ga0315278, IMG submission 203880) | Sediment microbial communities from Yellowstone Lake, YNP, Wyoming, USA - YL17G06_0 | ecosystem: Environmental > Aquatic > Freshwater > Lake > Sediment | place: USA: Wyoming | collected...
TGGGCCGCGTCTCGCTACGCTTCGCCGCGGCCCACGCGGCAGCAGACATTGAACCATGCTTTGAGGACTTGGGAAACATAGAAGGCAACATACAAGGGATCGATCCGTGAAGTTTGCCATCGGGAGTCAGGTCGCAAAAGCCATGCCCAAAAGTGCCATACATGCCCTGCCCATTCGCAAGAGCGACCGTGTATTCATTGATGGCGTGCAGCGCTTCTTTGTCGCCGGTGAGGAGGTAATACTCGCAGAGGAAAATGTTTCGGTATCCACTCTCCCACGTCCCCATCGCGCCCCTTCCCAGCTTCAGCGTTTGGGGCCCCATCTTCCGGACAAGCTCCCGCACTTTGGGCAGGTAGTCGGGATTTCCGGTCGCCATCAGCGCCAGCCCGTTCACCGCTCCCCAGAGATCTTCTCGGAGCGGCTCCTTTTCGAGCACCTTGCAGGCTCCCTCGAAGATCCGCTTTGATTTGGGGCAATTGTAAGGCGCCGTGTCGCTGTACGTCCCCAGGACTCTCAGCTTGAGTTGCACCTCTTCGGTTTTGCCCGCTCGCCAGATCTTCAGCTTCAGGATGCCGCCGTTGGCTTCCTTCTCCGCTTCCCGAATCGCCACGGCTATACTCTTGCGGGCGTCGCCGGTAAATAGTTTGCCGCCGGCACCGAGGATGACGTCGTCCACTTTGATCACGCCATCCGCAGGCGACTTAGCCCCGACATGCGTGACCAGAATCTGGCGGCTTGCCGCTGTGGTACGCCCCTGGACGCTATCGAGGTACTCGGCGGGCTTCGTATGAATCCACCCGCGAAGCCCCGTGGCGCCGAGATTATAGGTCAACTTACGGTCAACCGTGTTGCTCCGCGTGAGATCAGGCGGCGCCGATGGCGTCGCTGCGAGGAGTTCACCGGCGATCATCACCGCCATGGCAACCACGCATATCATGCTTCTCATGTGCAACTCCGTACTTTGGCCTATTTCAGATTCTCTGCCCATCGTTCCTCACTTCGGCAGCAATTCCTTCATCGCTTTGCCCAGCGCATCGCCGATGAGGAAGTAAGTCTCCCCATTCTTGAACTCGTGGTAGCCCTCCCCCGTCGGCGAATCCTTTTCCGCCCGCACAAAGTCGTGGGTCTCGATAAACTTGACTGTGCCAGCAAACTCCGGTCTGGCCGCCGCGTCCTTTTGCGCTTTTCGGATCGCCAGCGCCGCCGCTTCCTTGCAGTCAGCGCCCCACGGTCCCGTGAATTCGCCGATGACCACCGGCAGCTTCGGCGTCTTCAAATCGCGTCGCACGTCGTTGATGAGGTTCACAAGATTCTGCTCATATTCCGGCACCCCGATCTTGGGGCTGCAGAAGTCATTCCAGCCGTGCCACCAGACAAAACCGGCAAGTTCGTAGCCGCCGCCCGCGTAGCCGGGGAACTGCGTCTTCAGGTCGCCGAGCACCCCGTTCACCGTCGCCAGCATCTGGGTATAGAACGGCCCCACCGCGCCGCCGGAGCTCGGCGGGCGAAAATCCTTGTAAAGATCCCGGCCGCCCCAAGCCGTCTTGATGATGAGTACCTGGTTTTCGAAGTGGTTGCCAACCAAATGGCCGAATTGCAGTTCCGGACCGAACCAATCTTTGTTCCCCACGTTCCATCCATAGCCGAACTTCAGTGGCCCGTGGCTGCTGCCTTGCTCGCTGATGTCATAGACCCAGACGTCATCGCGCCCCTCCGCCCAATTCCCATTGGCATCCACGAGATGCTTGAGCAGCGTAGCCTTCGCGGGATCCTTGAGCATGGAGACCAGCGTTCCCGGCTTTTCGTTCCCCGCTTTGTCCTTCATCGTCACAATGCCCTGTCCTTGCATGTTCGATTGCCCCGCGAGGATGAAGACTTTAATCGGGCTATTGCCGGCCTGTTTCGGTGGGCCGCCTGGAGTGACCGGTTGGGCAAGCGCCGGATGCGCCAGCACTGCCAACGCGGCAACCGCAAGCAGGAATATTTCAGCAACGTTCTTTTTCATGGTCCAGACTCCATTATGGGGTTGGTCGAATGCAAACATATCGTAACGGCCTGGTTGGCATGACGGCGCTGCTGGCTTGGCTGGAAGCTTGATGCTGCGTTCATCGTGGCCTGTTGGAATCGGTCGGGGCGCTGATGAAGTCCTTCATGCTCCGCACGGGCTTGGAAGACTTGTCTGCCTCGATGTCGGCGATCAGCTTTTCGAGCAGCTCAAGCTGCTTCTTGCCTTCTTTGGCTGCGATGGGGCGGGTCTCCTGCTGCAGACGCGGAATCATGTCCCTGGCGGCGCCGCCGTAACTGGCCAGGGCTTGGGCAGGGCGGGAGAACTCACGGCCCCAGCGCCGCTCGTTCATCAGGTCCACGCACAACGGCATGCCCTCGCTGATGCGCAGGCGGGCGAGCAGGTCGAGGCCGGCCATGCGGATGTCGTAGGCGAACATCTCGCCACTGGGCGCGGGTTTGCGGATGGCCTCCACGATGTCCGGGAGCAGCGTCGCCATATCCCGCGGGGACAGCAGCCTGTAGGCCGGAGTGACCAGGCTGCGGATGCGGCCATCCTCGTTCTTCAGCAGCGAGCGGATCGCAGCATAGAGCAGGGCGCGGTCGACGCCTTCGAGGGAAGCCGACAGGATGGCCCTGGGTTCGCGCTTGCCTGGCGAGGGGGTGAACAGCGCCTCGGCCACATAGCCCTGGACGCGGCCGCGCGGGTCGCCGGGGTTTGGAGATGTTGTCGCGCCAAGCAAGTCAGAGACGGACGCGGTGCGCATATCCTGGCCCATCCGGACCAGGGCCTCGGCGGCCAACGCCCTGAGCCACGGGTCTGCGCCAGTCAGCAGCGAGCGCATCTGCCTGGCTGCCGCGTCCGCCTTGGGACCAAGGAAGGCGATCGCCTCGCATGCCCCGTAGCGCGTGTTGGCGTCTGTGTCGCCAAGCATCCGGAGCAGCCGGGGAACCAAATCCCCTTCGCGCTGGCTCAGCGCCTGGGCCGACCGCTTGCGTACGGCTGGAGACCAACTGCTCAGGCCGGCCAGCAGCGACTCGGTGCTCCGTCCGTCGTAACAGGTCTTCTGCGTCCAGAAGGTGAAGTCGCGTCCGGCGGCAATGGTCTGGGCCACGAGCTCGGGGGAGAGCGCGGGCACCGACGCCGGCTTGCGGCCGGTGACAATGGTGCGCTTGAGCGGAAGGGCATAGGCCAGCAGATACGCGCCGGTGCAATCCCATCCGCCGTAACTGTGGCCGCCCCAATCGCCGGGCACGCCCTGGTAGAGCAACCGCCCATCCCAGCCGCGAGCCAGGTCATAGTACCAGTCGGTTTCCTTGAAATAGGCGCCTGTCGCCAAGGCGCCGCAGCGGGATACGCCGGGAAGGGCCCAGAGCACGTTGAAGAAATTGCCGGTGTGGCCACACTCGCGCTCGCCATAGGCCGCGGTCCCCATGCGCGAATAGAAGCCGGTGGCCTCGCGGTCGCCCAGCAGGTCAAAGAGCACGGCTGCGCTGGAGCACTTGCCGTTGTCGTCGTGATCTGGCCATGGATCGTGATCGCCGTACGGAATCGCTCCCTTGTTCACGTACCAGCGAACAAAACGGGCGCCCATCTGAATGGCGCGATCGAGTTCGGGTGATTTGATGCCCGCCTCGCGCGCCACAGCCATGGCCAGCGTCAGAACGATGCCGGGCTGATTCATGCAGCCGTAGCCTTCGAGGATGCGGTCGGTGGGCCTGGCAAAGCTGTGCCCCCAGGTGCCAACGCCGCTCTGCCCGCGAGCGATGTCCATTGCCAGGCGCTGCAGCCCCGGCATGACCGCTGCGTCCTGGGTGGCCAGCGCGTATTCCGCCAGGAAGAGCGTCTCGTAGGCATAGCCCCAGGAGATGTGCCCGTCGGGCTGGTAGCCGGCGACTTTCCGGGCGTATTCGGCCACGAGCGGGCGGTGTTCCTCCCGGCCGGAGGCCAGCAATGCCAGCGCGTTCAGATCGTGCTCAATGGAGACGATGATGTTGCCGCGATTGTCCTTCCAGCCCTGCCTGGCGATGGCTTGGCAGCCCAGTTCAAGGATTCGCTGCGATTTCTGGCAGTCGTAGGGCGCCGTAGGACTGTAGGCGCCCAGCACGGCAAGTTTCATTTGGACATTCTCCGAGCGGCCCAGCCGCCAGCGGATCAGCCGAAGCACCCCGGTGGCCTTTTCGGCCTCGGTCACCGCCCGCGCAAAACGGATGCGGGCATCATCGTCGAACGGCTTTCGGTCAACCCCGAGGATGACGTCGCCTTTTTCGAGGATGCCAGCGGCTGGTGAACCCTTGGCGACATCGGTAATCAAAATCTGGCGGGCGTCGCTGGTGTGCCCTTCCCAGCCGCAGATCCAGCCGCGCGCGCCGGTGGCGCCCAGCGTCCAGTCGTGAGTCCCGTCCGGCTTTCCACCCTGCGTGAAATCCGGCACTTTTGGCCGACCGGCCGACGCAGCATGTGCGGCAGAAGAACCCGCGACGAGCGCGAAGAGAACAACAGTCCAGAGCGCTTTTCGACCAGGTGTTCGCATGCCTATTCTCCTTGCAGATCTGGATTCAGACGCCGAGTCTTGCCCGGTTGAAGCGTGAGCTCGACAACCTTCTCCCCGTAGCGGACCTTGCCGGAGGTTCCAGAGATGCTCCGCAGGGTTGCGGAAATGAGCTTGCCATCCTGCCACGCGACGTCCACCTCGAATCCGCCGCGGGCGCGCAGGCCTTTGACACTGCCGGTGGCCCAGGCTTTGGGAATCGCGGGCAGGAGAACGATTTCGCCGGCGTGCGATTGCAGGAGCATTTCCGCGATGGCGGCGGTGGCGCCGAATGAGCCTTCCACCTGCGGGGCCGAGAAGCACATCGAGAAGAGATTGGGGCAGGTTTGATGGGCGACCAGGTTGGCCAGGCAAAGGTTGGCGTGTTCCCCGTCCAGGAGGCGCGCCCGGCAGGCGGCGTTCCAGGCCATGCCGAACCCGGTGCCGGTATCGCCACGCTGGGTTAGCGAGACCTTGGCGGCCTCGGCCAGGGCGGGCGTGGCACCGGGTGTGATTTGTGCGCTGGGATACAGACCGTACAGGTGCGAAATATGCCGATGCTTCGGCTCCAGGTCGCCCCAATCTTCGAGCCACTCCTGAAGGTTGCCCTGCTTGCCCACCTGCATCGGGGCCAGGCGCTCGCGGGCGCGGGCGACCTGCCGGCAGAAGGCGTCATCCATCTTCAGCACTTTCCCGGCCTCGACGCAGGCGGTGAACAGATCGCGGAGAATCTGCATGTCGATCGTGGAACCGGCGCAGATCGTGGTTCCGGGCAGATTGATGCCGGTGTAGGCATCGTGATAAGTGTGGTTGCCGAACCACGCCGGAAAGTTCTCCGGCGAGGTCGAGGGGCAGGTCACCAGCCATTTCTTCTCCGGATGCTCCACCAGCGTGTCGAGGAAGAACTCGGCCGAGCCTTTGAGCAGGGGATAGACGTCGCGCAAGTATTTTTCGTCGCGTGTGAACAGATAATGTTCCCACAGGTGCGTGCAGAGCCAGGCGCCGCCGGTGGCAAATGTGCCCCAGGTCGGGCCATCCATCGGCGCCGCGGCTCGCCATTGGTCGGTGTTCTGGTGAAAGACCCAGCCCCGCGCGCCATAGTGGATCTTGGCGACGCGGCCGCCGGTTTCGGACAGTTCCTTCACCATCCGCACCAGCGGCTCGACGCACTCGCTCAGATTTGCCACTTCCGCCGGCCAATAGTTCATCTCCAGGTTGATGTTGGCGGTGAACTTGCTCTCCCAGGCGGGATTCATGTCCTCGTTCCAGATGCCCTGGAGATTGGCAGGCTGGCAACCGGGGCGGCTGCTGCCCAGCAGCAGGTAGCGTCCGTATTGAAACATGAGAGCCATCAGCTGCGGATCGGTCGCGGGATCGTACGTACGCAGGCGCTCATCGGTCGGCCGAATCGAGGCCTCCGTGGAAGGCAGGGTTAAGCTGACACGCCGGAACAGCCGCTGATGCGCTTCGACGTGGCGGGTTAACAGCCGGTCATAGGTTCGGTTGTCGACCCAATCCATGTATTCCTTGGCCAGCTTTTCGGGATCGCCGCTGATGTCGTCGTATCGCTTGAAGTTGGTGGCAGCCACAAAGAGCAACATGACCGAATTGGCGCCTTCGACCGACACAGTATCGTTGGTGGTCGCCAGCTTCCCACCCTCGTTGATTACGCGAATCCGCCCCACATAGCGGACACGGCCTTGAATCCCGCAGGAGGAAGCACTCTGGCCACTCAGCACCAGTTGACCCTCCTTGAGCACCTCGGTGGAGAACTTCTCATCGCCTGGCGGCTTGGTGTTGGCAATGCCGGCGAGTTTGGCGCTGAAGGTAATCGCCCCCGGCTTGTCAGCCGTAAGGCGAATCACGATAACCTGGTCCTCCGGGCTGGCAAACACATCGCGCTGAAAGGCCACGTCGCCCACGCGATACGAGACCCCGGCGATGGCGGTGTCCAGGTCCAGCCGCCGGCGGTAGTCGCTGGCCTTGGCGTGGCCAGGGAATTCGAGAAAGAGGTTGCCCAACGGCTGGTATTTCATCTGGTCAGGCTTGCCCATCACCGCCTTGGCGAACAGGGCCTCGGCCTCGAAAAACTTTCCCGCAAAGACGAGACGGCGAATCTCCGGCAACTCTTTGGGCCCGCCCGGCAGCGTCGGATCGTATGGCCCACCGGTCCAGAGGGTCTGCTCGTTCAGTTGAATGCGCTCCGTGTCGGTGGAACCGAACACCATGGCGCCCAGCCGCCCGTTGCCCACCGGCAGGGCCTCGGCCCATTTGGCTGCCGGCTTGGCGTACCACAGCACCGTCGCCGCTTCCTTCTGGTTGATAGGTTTGAGCATTGTTTTGCCAGCCTCCTTGGCAGACTTGACCGCTGCGCCGGCCACCGGCCCCCAGATCGCCTGCATCAACTCGTAGATCTCCGGCTCCGCCGTCATCAGCTCCGCGCGGTTGAAGGGGAAGAAGTCATCCATCCCAAAATAGGATTCCGTCATCTCGGCGAAGAACTCCTTCTGGTCGGTCAGCCCGTAATGCCGCACGCGCGTGCCGTTGTAGAGCAGCGCCCGATCGCCGTGGCCGCTCCGCTTGAAATCCTCGTACGCCTTGAGAATCCGAGGTTCCTCGAAGCCCAGCACCTGGTCGTGATAGGCATGCGCCAGCTCGTGCAACACCACCCAGGGCTGCTCAACGATGTTGCGCGGCGTGGGCAGATCGGCGGCTTCGGGAATGTGAACGCATTTCGCCAGATCAGTCGAGTAGCCGTTGTCCCGCAGCCAACCGGCACTGGGGTGGTACTGCATGGGTCGCAACTTGCCGTGGCTCAGATCGAGCACGATGGTCACGGCCAGCAGCTTCGCCAGGGGCCCAGCAGCCACTACCGCCTTGATGTCAGAGAGTTTGTACTCCAGAAAGCGAAGCGCGCGTGTGCCCAGCACATCGTCGGGCGTCGCGAGCAGCCGATCATCCACCCGCACTTTCCAACCCTCAATGTTGCGAGTGGTGTGAGAGGTGGGCTTCGGCAACTCAGGCTTCGCTTGAGCCCGGCTGTCCTGGAGCAACTTCTTCATCCCTTCCCCCAGGGCATTGCCGACCAGGAAATAGGTCTCGGCGTTGGCGAACTCGTGGTGCCCGTGTCCGGGACAAGGGGAATCTTCGGGCTTCCGCACAAAGTCATGGGTCTCGACAAACAGCACATTGCCCTTGAACTCCGGGCGCGCCGCAGCAGCGGCCTGCGCCTTGCGCAGCGTCGCCCATTCGTCCGGAGCCTGAACCCAGGGGCCAGTGAGCTCTCCGATGACCACCGGCAGTTTGGGCGCGTTCAGTTCCTTGCGTACGTCGTGGATGAGATTCACGAGGTTCGTCTCGTATTCCGGCACGGCGGTCTTCGGTTCGCAGCCGTCATTCCAACCGTGGTACCAGACGAACCCGGCCAACTCGTACCCGCCGCCGCCGTAGCTGGGGAAATCATTCTTGAGGTTCGTCAGGGCCTGGCGAACATCGGCGATCATCTTCGCGTAATACGGGCCCACCTGGCCGCCGGAGCTGGGCGGGCGGAAATCCTTGTAAAGGCTCTTGCCGCCCCAGGCGGTCTTGATGAGCAAGACTTGATTGGCGTAGTAATCACCCATTACCCAGCCAAACTGCAACTCGGGGCCGAAATGATGTCGGCCACCATACGGCGTAAAGCCGAGAGTGAGCGGGCCGGCTTTGACCAGGCCGTCCTCCAGCTTGTAGCGAACCCACACATCATCCCGAACCGCCCATTGGCCCTTATCATCCTTGAGGTGCTTGAAGAGAGGCCCTTTGACGGGGTCCTTCATGAGGAAAATGAGCGTGCCCCTGCCCTGGTTGTAGTCCTTGCCTTCCAGGTCGGCGGCAGCCTGGCCTTCCATGTTCGACTGCCCGGCGAGGATGAACACCTTGAGTGGGCTCTTTGTTTCAGCCGCGTGTACGGCTGCCAGTGGAGCCAGCAGCAGGATGGGCAGGATGATGGCGATGGTTGCGTGTTTCATTGTGTTTGTCTCCTGCGGGTGCACGATGCCGACCAGTTCCGGGCCGGTCTCTCATGCCTCAACGTCAAGTCCTGCGGCGAAACAGTGCTCGGGAAAAGAACCAGCATGCACAAAAGCCTGTTCATGTTCTCACTCGATCCAAATGTCGACGCTCAACGCCCATCATCTCGAACCAGCTCGATCCTCGCAGGCCCACCGGTCATCTGCAGCTCGGCTCGCAACGGGTAATCCGCGTTGTCGGTCGGGTTGAGAGTGAGCTTCCTGCCGTCCTGGAATAGAGCGTAGCTGGCCGCTTCAGGGAGCGAAAGACCGAGTCGGGTCAGATGTCTGTCGGCGGTGCGGTTCTCCAGAGTGAGCGTGAGCTTCTTCAGCGACTTGTCCACAACGATGCTCTGTCCGGCCGCGAAGCCATCGCGGTCCAACTCGATCTTGAGCCTCCGGATGGTGGTTGTCGGCGTCTCGTTTTCGCTCAGCACGACGTGGAATCGCTTCCGCAAGCCGTCGCGGGGGACGACCGAAAGGCGATCTTTATCCACGTCCAGCGTTCCTCCGTAGGCAAGCCAGTCGAACAGCGGGTCGCGAGTCAGGATGGTTGCGGCGGAGCGCAAGCCGGCGCTGAAGCCCAGGTCGATCTCGCCGTCGTAGTGCCACGGCCCACGGGGCACGTCCTTGCGAATCCAGGCGGTGCCGAACTTCGCGGGCATGAACTGCCAGCCTGCGGCGCCATCATTTTCCTGGCCGGGGAACCAGCAGCCGTAGCCGGTCTCCGCCCGGCCGGTGTTCATCAAAGCCCAGGAGCTCAGATAGGAAGCATAGCCGAGTTGGAGCCAGTCGTAGGGCTTGGGCGCAAAGTTGACGCCGTAATCCAGGATGGCCCACCCGCCCATCTTCGCCATGTAGCTCAAGGCGCCTCGATCTGAAGATGCGGTGAAATCCGCGCCCAGCAGGTAGTAGGCGGTTTCGAGCCAGCCGCGAACGGCGACGTTGGCGGCCAACTGGCGTTCCATGAACGCCCGCGCATCTTCCCGCCGCACAACCGGGTGTGAATACCACTTTTTCAGATTGCCGTCGTACCAGAGGTTTATGTCCGGCTTCATGTCGTGGGTGGCGCCGTACTTGGCCAGCGCGTAGCTGGACTCAAATGCCGTGCGGTCGAACGCATACTCCGATCGGAACGGGTACGGGTCGTCGTAGATGAAGTACTTTGCCTTCTTCTCCCATTCGCCGCGCAGCCAGGCAGCTTGGTCGCCAAGCCCCCGCTCCTCGAGCGCCGCGACGATCGACAGGATGACAAGCTCGTTGTAGCAGCCCCATTTGTAGGTTTCGTAGTACGGAAGGATCTCGTTGGGATAGAGGAAGTATGCCCGCGCTGTCTGATACGCACGTTCGAGATACCCGGCCGAGTCAAGGTATGTCGTCATCCCGGGATACTTCTTGGCTATCTCATGGAGGTGGAAGTAGAGCATCGCCAGGTGGGGATAATCGAACGATCTCCACACGTGCATCTTGTCGAGGTTGGTCTTGCTGATCTTGGCCCGCTCCGCGGGATCGCGATTCACTTGCCAGTTGGGTGCGCCGTAGATCCCGTAGGGATAGGGCGTTTCCTTGTCGGTCCGCTGCAGCTTTCCCCAGACGAAATGCTCGACGTAATACTCGACAGCCGCGATCTCCTGGCGGACGGGAAAATGGACGTTCTTGGCGGCCACGAACGGCGCCTTGCAGAGTGCCGGGTCGTCGGCGGCAATGACATACCCCCACCAGCCGTCGAAGCCATCCGTGTTCTCAGGGCTGCGGAGGACCTTACTTCGCATGTCATAGACCGAGAACAGGCCGTCATACCACTTGGACGGATCGCGGTGCTGTTGCCTCCGGACAATGAAGTCGCTGCGCTTTCGGATCAGCGTCTCGATCGGCTCGGTCGCGAAAAACTCAAGGTGCGTTTGCCGGTCGCCGTCGTGGTGGATGGTCAGGCGGTTCTCGCCCAGTCGCCGGAACTGGACCTCGTACAGGCGGTAACCGGGCTGTGGCTGGCGCAGTTCCACGAGCCTCGTCTGCGCCGGGAACTCCGGCTGGATCGCTTCGATACGAGCCTGCGTGCGAATCGCGAAACGCGCGCTCAAGTCCTCCGGGACTGTCATGCCGGGCACGACGCGAATGTCAAATAGCCCCTCCTGGAAAAGGATCGATCGCATTTCATCGTAGGAGTTGGCCCACCGAAAGCGAAAACCACAACGAGCCTTGCTGTCCTTCGCACCCGCAGGGCCAAGCTTCAAGAAGGTGTGCTCCTGCCGCCAGGTGCCTCGCTTCTCGTCGCCGCCCGCGAGTCCCGAATGGATGAAGGCGTGATACTGCCCCCCGGCGGTCGAGTAATACTCGAGTTTGGTTCCGGGATGGACAATGGCCATGAGGTACGGCCCAGCACCGGACGGTCGCACAAAGTAGAGAAACGATCCATGGCCGGAAATGAAATGGTGTTTCACGAAGCTGCGCTCGAAGATCGCCTTGGGCTCCTCGCCGCCCGGACGCTGCCATGGCACTGAGATCGCCAGATCGCCGATCCGGACAGGCGAATCTGTCGTGGTCTGCAGGTCAATCGTCCAATCGAGCGCCGCACCATCCGTCTTGAAGGTCTGTACAAGCTTCAGCGGGTCGCCCGGCCGCGAACGCAGGTAAGACACGCTGTCGGTTTCGGGAGAGGCCGCGACCTGCATGTCGCTCGCATCCAACTCCTGCCATTTCCCATCGCCGACCTGCCACCGGATCGTCACCCCCAGACGCTTTCCGGCCGCGAGGATTTGCGCACCAAACGGATCCTGCGGATGGGCCAGGTCCGTGACGCCGCGATCATCGTAGCTGATGCGGAAGCTGCCTTTGTCGATCCGGTGTCCCGCGAGCTCTCCGGCGTGCAATCGCACCGACGTGTTCAGCATCGAACAGGCGAGGAAAGCCACAAATAGACAACGGCGTTGTCCTGCCAAAGGGAAACCGGGCATGTGTCTCATTCCTTGATCTCCAGTTCTGCATACGATGTATATGCCGCCTCTGCGGTGCGATATCACTTGTTCGAGGCCGCTGCAGGAGTCTGTCTGGCCAACGGCCTGCGGAGGCGGACGCCCCATCCCTGCGGCGTGCGGTGGGCCGCCATCAGTTCGTCCGAGGTCAGACGGACAACGAAGAAATCGCCCGGCGGGCACTCCGGCCGGGCCGTGGAGCCGTCGGCGATCACCTCAAGGCCCTTCCACTGATAAATCGTCGCCGCACGCGAATGGCCGTGGACCAGCAGAACCACGTTGTAGTCTTTCACGACTTGGAAGAACCGTTCCTTGGCCTGATCGCTCCACCAGTGGGACATGCCGTCGGGTGGCCAGCCGATGTGCTGGAAGATGATAACCGGCCGGTTGCTCCTGCCGACGTTCTTCTCCAGAGTCGCCTTGAGAAAGCCCAGCGTATCGGCCGGGTCGTGCCCGCGCGGACTGACGGAGGCCACGTCGTTCTCATCGGCGCCGGCGAAGAGGTTCAGTTGGACCAGATGCACAGGGTCCCAGTTCCAGGAATAATGAAAGCCATTCTCCGAGACCATGGCCAGGTCCGCCTGGAGGCGATTACGGTCGCGGATGCGTGTACGGACGACGCTGTTGTCCGGCCCGCCATCGTGGTGGCCAAAGCCCGCGTAAAGAGGAAATGCCAGCCGGCCCTCGCCGCTCAGGCCATAGTCGCGGAGGAACTGAGGCCAGACCTGCGGAGCGGTCTTGGGGTCCGAGCCATTGTCCAGCAGGTCGCCGTTGAGGATCACGCCGCGGGGGGTGCGGACGATCCCGCCGCCGATTTCTTCGGGAAGCGGCGTGCCCGGCAGCCAGTTCATCATGTCGATGACCTGCCGGTTCAGCGTGTCGTTCTCGCCCTGGCCGTAGTGGCAATCCGATCCTACGAAGAAGGTCAGATCGTTGGGGACGGTCTCGTCCTCGACACGGAAACTCCAGGTAGTTCCCGGTGAGGAGGGGAGCGCGCCATTGTTCTGCTCGACGCGCCAGAAGCAGGTCCTGCCGTACTCAAGGGCCGGAACCGAAATCGCAGAGGACTTGGCGGTTTCCGGCAGCGCCTTGATGGCGGGCGCCGTGCCCGCGGCCACCGCTTGGCGATCTGTGCCGAAGTAGACGTTCTGGGAGACGGCGTATTTTCCCGGCGTCCAGGTCAGTTGGCGGACGGCTCGCTTCACTCCCGCCACTTGGTCGCGGGGCTGAGGCTCCGTGGCTGGGCCGGCGCTGACCGTGAACTGCCAAACGGGGCCTCTGGACTTGACTTGTCCGGAAGCGTCGCTCTGATCAACGCGCCAGTAGCAGGTTTGGCCGAGGACCACCGGCAGTGGCCCGAATGTGGTCTTGTCGGCCGATTGGCTACCGAGATGAAGCTGGCTGGATCGGTCGGCGGCGTTGACCGCGGCGCGCTCCTTGCCCAGGAATATATCGAAGGACGCAATCTCCGGAGCACCTGCTTGCCAGGCGAGCTGGAGTCGCGTCTCGTCGAGGGTGCTGGCATCGGGTGGGCTGGGCTGGAACGCTTCGAAGCGGCCCGACAGGTTGCGGACTTCGCGAGGCGCCAGCGCCCGGTCGTAGAGGAGCACGCGCGACAGGGCGCCGTGGTATGGGAAGCAGGCTTCGTTTTTCTTGAAATCCCAGGCTGTACCGAGGTAGACCGGCTCATTGGCCTTGGTCTTCAGCGGCATTGCCCGTTCGAGGCTCACTTCGCCGTCGACCCAGATCTGAAATGCGCCAGGCCGGTAGACGAACGCGATATGGTGCCAGGCATCCACCGGTGGCGGCTTGGGGCGGAAGACGATGTTGCCTGAGCCGTAATTGCAAAAAGCCCCTTCGGTGCCGCCGCCGTAACCGAATTCCGCGGAGTCCCATGGACGGGAGGCCCAGGAGACCATGACTTCCTTGGCGGCGAGCCTGGATGTGCAGGCCCAGACCGCCAGCGTGAAGGGCCGGTCGCCGGTGATGGTCTGCGGGGCATTGAAGGTGGACTTCAGCCGCCTG
>Ga0315278_10003785_pt1 | contig 13575 bp, 11 predicted proteins | sample YL17G06_0_MG_FD_203880 | JGI IMG/M metagenome (GOLD analysis project Ga0315278, IMG submission 203880) | Sediment microbial communities from Yellowstone Lake, YNP, Wyoming, USA - YL17G06_0 | ecosystem: Environmental > Aquatic > Freshwater > Lake > Sediment | place: USA: Wyoming | collected...
ACTACGACCGCACGACCAGTCCCAGTCATGCGGCGGCCGGCTTCCCGACCACCTGCGACACCTGCCACAACGCCACTGCAGCAACGTGGACGTCGAGCTTCAGCCACACGGGCATCTTTCCGTTGGTCGGCGTCCACACGACCCAGCCGTGCGTTGCGTGCCACGTCAACAATGTCTACAGAGGGACGCCGCGCGACTGTGTGGGTTGCCACAAGACCGACTACGATCGCACCACCAATCCCAATCATGCGGCCGCCGGATTCTCGACCACGTGCAATTCGTGCCATAGCGCCAGTTCGGCGACGTGGACGGCGTCGTTTGATCACAATCAATTCTTCGTGCTGGCCGGCCGCCATCTGACGGCTGCCTGCACCGACTGTCACAAGAACAACGTCTACAGGGGCACGCTGCGCACGTGCTACCCGTGCCACCAGACCGACTACACGAACTCCCGGAATCCCAACCATCTGGCCGCCGGCTTCCCCACGACCTGTGACTCATGTCACAAGTACACGGACACGGCGTGGACGCAGGCCGTCTTCAACCACACGTGGTTCCCGATCACAACTGGCAGGCACGCGGGCAACGTGTGCTCGGCCTGCCACAACGATCCAAACAACTACAAGGTCTTCACGTGCCTGACGTGCCACGTCAAGGCCACGATCGACAGCAGCCACTCGGGCCGGGCGGGTTACCGGTACGACTCGGCTGCCTGTTACTCGTGCCATCCACGGGGGGCGGCATGAGAGGGCGCCCCATGCCTTGGCGAATACTCATCACGGTGTGCGCGCTGGCGATGGCCGTGGCTGGAACCACGGCGCCAGCCTTCGCCCAGGCCCAGGACTTACCCCGCTGGGCTCGCGTCTCATTTTTCGCCCACGGCGCCACCACAACGCCGATTGACGGCGGCGATTCCTCAACATTCAGCGAACTGTCCACGTCGATCGCGGCCGAATCCGCGCGTCATGCCAACGGCGGGTTCGAGTACGGCCTCAACGTGAGATTCGCCGCGTATCCGTCTTCCGAAGGGCGCAGCCAACGCGTGTCGATCTACGACGCGTACGTCGCGCAGGGACTGGCGGGGGGCCGCTGGTTCGTCAAAGCCGGCCAGATGTGGCTGACCGATCTGGGGGGGCTCGGTGCGGTGGCCGGCGGGCTCTTCGAACTCCGCCAGGTCAGGAAGACCCGGGGCCTGCGCTGGCGTGCCGCCGTGTTTGGCGGGCTCGAACCGAAGAACCTCGAACTCGGGTACGCGCCAGACATCACGAAATACGGCGGCTTCCTCGCCATCGACGGCAATGGCGCCCAGAAGCACGTCGTCGGCTACGTGACGGTGCGGAATCAGAGCCTGACCGAACGATCGGTGGTCACGATCACCAACTTCGTCCCGGCGGGACACCGGTTCTTTCTCTATCAGGCGGCCGAGATCAATCTGGGCGGCGCTGGCGGACAGGGACAGCCCGGCATCGGGTATTTCTTCGTCAACGCGCACGCGTCGCCGTCGAACAAGGTCGACCTGCAGCTGACATACCATCGCGGCCAGTCCATCGATTTCAGGTCGATTACCGACGATATCCTCAACGGCCGGCCCGTGCCCGCAAAGTCGCTGGACGGGTTCCTGTTCGAATCGATCGGCGGCCGGGTGACACTGGAAGTCGCGAAGAACATGCGGTTGTTCGGCGGCTACTCACAAGACAAGAACGGCAACGCGACCGACCCGGTCTCCCGCGTGTCGTTCGGCCTCTCCTCCTCGAATCTCCTGAAGACAGGCCTCGACGTCCAGGTGTCCGACTATCGGTACAGCGGCGGCACCAGTCCGTCGTACGACTCCTGGTATGCGTCGATCGGCCGCAACCTCTCCCCGCGCGTCTATGTGTCGGGAGAGTTCACCTCATCGCTGTCAGTACTGCGCTACGTCCAGTCGTCCGGCATCGTGATCGAAAACCGGCCGAGAACCAGACGTTTTGGCGGAACCGCGATCTTCCACGTCTCGAGGGCCTCGTCCATCCTTATCGTGTTCGATCACACCCAGGATACGAACTACCGGGACAACCGCCTTCTGGCGGGGCTCACCTTCCGGTTCTAAAGGCCGCGTCGGCTCGCGGGACAGGTGTCACTGGTCGGCGGCGTCCAGGCCGATGATCCGCATCAGCTTGAGGGCATTGCGCGACGTGGCGACGCCTGGGCGGAGGCGGTAGTCGAACGACAGCCGGGCGGTCTGGTCGGCGCCGTCAACCGCCTCCGTGAAGTGGACGGCGTCGGCTGCCGACCCGATGTCGTCGGCCTCGGCCAGGGACACGTCGTGCGAGGTCAGAGCGCCGATCGCCGATCGCGCGAGCAGGTGCCGGAGGATAGTCCTGACGGCGATTTGCCGCTCGGCGGTGTTGGTTCCCTGGAGAATCTCGTCGAGCAGATAGAGGAGCACCGGCGGGTCGGCACCGTCGGCCGCGGCTGGGGCAATCACCCGTCGCAACCGGTTGAGCGATGCCATGAAGTACGAGACGCCGAGCTCGAGCGAGTCTTGCACCCGCATCATCGTGCGCAGTTCGACCCGTGGCATCCGCAGCCACGACGCGCAGACCGGACCGCCGGCGTCGGCCAGCGCCACGTTGACGCCCAGCGCGCGCAGCAGGGTGCTCTTGCCGGACATGTTCGACCCGGTGACAAACAGGAACCGGCCCGCCGGGCCCACGCGAACGTCGTTGGCCACCCGGACGCCGCGCGGCAGCAGGGGATGAGCGAGATCGCGGGCCTCGAGAACCGGGGGCGTCGGCGCGGACAGTTCCGGAAAGGTCCAGTCGGGATTGTCGTGGGTCAATCCGGCGAGGGCCGACAGCGCCTCGAATTCGCCGACTGTATCGAACCACCGCCGGACCGCTTCGCCCGACGCGGCTCTCCACCGCTCGAGCGCGTACAGCACGTGGAGGTCCCAGAGCGTGATGGCATTGACCGGGAAGTGGAGGAGGCTCGAGTGCCGCAGATCGACGAAGGCCATCACGCGACCCAGTCGTCTGAAGGCGGCGTCAGCGGCGCTGTGACCGGTGCCAAGGGCCGCCGCAAGACCGGTGAGGCTGCGCGATCGAAACGTGTGCTCGCGAACGATGCGGAAGAGTCGCTCTCCGTGTTCGCGTGCAGACTGTTGCGCCTCGATCCCGTCGAACGTGTTGCGCAACCGGCGGCCGGCCGCGTACCACAGGACGGTGTTCGCCAGGAGCGCCGGTATCCAGTAGCCGACGCCGGTGACGCCGGACCAGTGCAGCGCTGCCAGGACCGCGGCGATTCCAGGGAGCGTGCGCGCCGTCCAGATGAGCCAGCGGCGACTGAGCAGCCAGGGCGGCTGCTCGGCCCAGGCCAGGAAGCGCTCGAGGCGGATCGGATCAAATGCCGCCAGCGAGCCAAGCGCGTGGACCTGTTGCCTCCACTCGAGCTCCAGAGCCAGCTCAGCGACGCCTTCCTGACGGCCGCGGATGGCCTCGATTGTCGAGGGGGTGAGCAGCCAGGTAGCGAGCAGCCGACGGCCAGCCGGCGTCGCCGGCGCGCCGAGCAGATCGGCGAGCGACGCGCGGCCCACCAGATCGAGATCGGCCGCATAGGGATGGTCTGGTGACGGCTGGCCGAGATCCGCGCGCGGCACCAGGTCCCAGTCGCGCCTGACCCTGGCGGCCTGCTCGCGGTTCTGGCGGCCGCGGATCTGGTTCCACTGCTTCCACGCGTCGACCCTCGCGTGCGCCACGACAAGGGCGACGAACACGAGAGCCGCGGACAGCGTTGCCGTCCAGAGCAGCGTGCGAGACGTACCAGGCCACCAGAGCGCGGCCGCCAGCGCGGTGGCGGTGGTGGCGAAACTCGCGACTCGGGCGAAGGAAATCGCCCGCGACACACGCTCGGCACGGGCCACGGTCTGCTCGAAGGCGGCGGCCCGGCCGGCATAGAAGTCGAGTCGTTCGCGTTCGGCGATTGAAACGCGATCGGCCGTGTTCGTCACGGCAGCGCTCGCCACCAGGGCGTCTGACACAATCGGGATTGTAGTCGACAACTTCCTGGAACTTTGCGTCTTCCAGAACCGAATACCCATTGAGCACGTCGTACTGGGAGGATATGCCTGTCGAACCGTTGACCGATCGGGTTCCAGATGACGAACTGCTCAGGCAGACCGCGGCGGGCAGCCAACCGGCGTTCGCCGAGTTGTTTCGCCGGCTCCATCCGCTCGTGTTCCGGTTCGCGCTGCACATGACGGGCTCGGTCTCCACCTCTGACGACGTGGTTCAAGACGTGTTTCTGATCGTGATGCGCGACGCGGGTCGCTACCAGGCCGGTCGTGCGGCGGTGGCCGCGTGGCTGTGCGGAATCGCCCGGAATTGTGTCAGGCAGCGGATGGAACGCGATCACCGGCTGACGCCTCTCGACCTCTCGGATGATCACGAGCCCGCATCGGACGGACGCGAGGGCGCGGACCCGCTGTCCGGCCTGCTCCGCGCCGAGCGGATCGAATCGCTGCGCCGGGCGGTCCACACGCTGCCGCTGCCGTACCGGGAGGCCCTGGTGCTGTGCGACCTGCAGGAGATGACGTACGAGGATGCTGCGCGGGCGCTCGAATGCCCGATAGGAACGGTGCGGTCCAGGCTCCACCGGGCCCGCACGATGCTGGCCGCGAAGCTGTCGGCGGCACGTTTGGCGATGCCCGCGGCGGCGGCCCGTGCGACCATCGGAGAGGATGCCGCAGAGGCCGACGTCGGCGAGCAGGCCCGTGAGGCCGATCAGGCTCACGCTGGCACGAAAGGGTGTTACGCATGAACTGCCATGAGTTCGATGCCGACCTCGTGGACCTGGCACGCGGGGCTGACCTGGCCGCCGCGGTCGAAGAACGCCTGCGCTCCCACCTTGAAGAGTGCGCCGGGTGTGCGGCTCACTTCGAACGCCAGCGGTCTCTGACGACGCAACTGAAGGCCCTGGCCAGTGCGGCGCCGCCATCGCCGCGGGCGTTGGCCATCGAGCAGCATCTGCTGCACGTGTTTGCCGAACGACATGCGGGAGCGTCCCGGCCGGTTCCGTCGTCCAGGTCGGTGTTCGCGGCACCTGCGGCGTGGAGGTGGCTGGCCGTAGCGGCCGCTCTGATCATCGCAACGACTGTGTGGCTGGGATCGGGGCGGTGGTGGCCCGTACGGGAGATCCAGCCGGATTCGACGCGCGCCGCAATGACGCCGTCTGGACCGGATCGGACGACCGGAAGAGCCACCGAGGGCGCAATAACCCCGGCCGCCCTGGCGCAGGCTGCTGACACAAGGCCGCGGATGGACGCTCCGCAGCCACGGACGTCGCGAAACAGGGACGCTGGCGTCGGTCGATCCCGCGACGGGGACGTGCTCCGTTTTGTGATGCTGCCCACGGCGGTCGGTCTGCCGGGGCTCGAAAGCGGGCGCATCGTCCGCGTGGAACTGTCGACGGCCATGCTGCCTGCATATGGGTTTGACGTGGATCCCGATGCGCCATCGGGCGTCGTCGAAGCCGACGTGCTTGTGGGCCAGGACGGCCAGCCCAGGGCGATCAGATTCGTGACTCTCGATTCAACTTCAAGGAGAAAGCAATGAAGACGACATTGACGGTGATGGCGATGATGAGCCTGGCGGCCACCGCCGGCGCGCAGGTGGTCGTGCACGAACAGCAGCCGAAGGCCGCCGCGGAACAGCACCTGCAGCTGCTCCTCGAGAAGGTGCCAGCAAGCGGGCTTCATGTGTCGTTCGAGGCCCGTCCCGTCACCGGGGCGCCGTACTCCGGCGAGGCGGTGACCGAGACGGTTCAGGTGCTCGGCGACGGCAATCGGATTGTCCGGCGAACCACCTCGCGGATCTTTCGGGATGGCAAGGGCCGCACGCGGCGCGAGACCCTGGGTCCAGACGGTCAGGTGACGAGCGTCGCCATCACTGACCCAACCGGCGGCAAGAGCTACATGTTCGACCCGAGCACGAACACCGCCCGCCTGAGCGGAGTCGCGACATTCGTATCGTCCGTCTCGTCGACCAGCACGCACGCGGAAGGCCTGCCGACCACCGGTACGGTCACGGTCTATGCCTCCCCGGAAGCCCGGAAGGAGGGCGAGACCAAGATTGTGCGCGAGGTCGCGGTGACGAGCCACCTCTCGACGGGACAAGCCGGGGTGGCTATTGCCGGCCCGGGCGCGGGAGTGAGCGCAGGTGCCGGAGCCTCGTCTCCGTCAACGAAGGAAGACCTGGGCCAGCAGACCATTGACGGCGTGATGGCGAAGGGCACTCGCACGACGACAGTCATACCGGCTGGCGCCATTGGCAACGAACAGCCGATCACCGTGATCGGGGAAGAGTGGTTCTCGCCGGAACTCCAGGTGCTGGTCATGACGAAGCACGTCGATCCCCGCGCTGGGGAGACGACCTATCGCCTGACGGGCATCAGCCGCAATGAGCCGAACCCGTCGCTGTTCGAACTGCCTGCCGGAATCACCGTGAAGTAGAGAACGCGCCTCGCGCGGGGCCGCTGACAGGGCTGCGCGACCCCTGTCTGCGGTCCCCGCGCGCTATCCCGCAGCCTCGAACGCCTGCTTCACCCAGCCAATCAGTCCCTTGTCGACTTCCTCGGGCCCCGTCCCGCAGGCAGGTCGTCATTCCCGTCGCGGAGGCAGATGCACCATGACCCGGCATCCCTGGCCAGGCGCACTCTCGATCGTGATGCGGCCCCCGTGCTGCTCGGCAATCCACTTCGCGATCGACAGGCCAAGGCCGGCGCCGCCCGAGTCGCGGCTGCGCGCCTTGTCGGCCCGATAGAACCGGTCGAACACATTCGGAAGGTCGTCGGCGCTGATACCGATCCCCGTGTCGGCCACCTCGACCACCGCGCCGTCAGGCGCGGGCCTGAGCGAGAGCGTGACCCGGCCGGGCGTCGGCGTGTACTTGACGGCGTTGTCCACGAGAATGCGCACGAGGCGACCGAGCGCCGCGCTGTCACCACTGGTGGGCACCGGCTGATCCGGCAGGTCGATCTGGATGTCGACGTTGGCCTGGGCGCAGATCGTCGAAAGGGATCCGCGCAGGTCCTCGAGCGCAGCGCGCAGATCGAGGGGTTGGCGCTGGAGCACGTCCACGCCCGCGTCTGCACGGGTCAGCGTCAACAAGTCCTGCACCAGCACTGACGTGCGCTCGGACTCACGCAGGATTCCCCCCAGTGCGTCGCGGTACTCCTCCACGGATCGATCGCGCCGGAGCGCGAGTTCCGCCGACGTGCGGATCAACGAGATCGGGCTCCTCAACTCGTGCGATGCGTCGGCGGTGAATCTGGTGGTCTCGCGAAACGCCGCTTCCAACCTGCCCAGCATGGCGTTGAGTGTTTCGGTGAGGCGCTGCAATTCGTCTCCGGTCGCAGGCACGTCGAGCCGGCGCCCGAGGTCACGAGCCGTGATGGCGCGGGCCGTGGTCGCGATGCGGTCGACCGGCGCCAGCGCGCGACGGCTGATCCAGTAGCCGCCAAGCGCGGCGGCCAGGATGCCGCACGGCACGAGGATCAGGACCGCCCAGCGGAATTGATCGAGCGCTTCCTGCAGTTCCCCGAGCGGCAAGGCGACGTCGATGGTGTAGAGTTGCTGCCTCGCCGCCACGCGTGCGGTGATCATCCGCAGCGGATGCCCCTTCATCCGCACGTCCCGGAAGACGGGCTTTTGCCCCGTCAGTTCCTCCGCCATCGGCGGCAGGCCCGTGTCGTCAAATGCGGGCGACTTGTAGAGCGAAATGCCGCTGGCGGTGGTGATGCGGACCAGATTCCAGCCCGGATCGAGCGTCACGTACTCACGCAGGTCATCCTCCATCTCCTGCATCGACGCTGGTCCGGTCTGCTGATCGAGAAAGCGGCCGACCGCGGTAGCCCGGTCAACCAGGCTCTTGTCGATGGCCTCCGCGAGGCTTTCCTGCAGCGTCCACCACGTCGTCGCCGCGAGGACGACGAGCACCAGGCCCAGCACCGTGGTCACCCAGGCCGTCAGCCGCGCGCGAATGGACCAGCGTGTCATGCGGACGGTTCCTCACGCAGGCAGTACCCGACGCCGCGGACGGTGTGAATCAGCCGGGGGCGGCCGCTGCCGTCGACCTTCTGGCGCAGCAGCCGCACGAAAGCGTCGAGCGTGTTGTCTTCGATCTCCCGATCGTAGCCCCACACGCCGTCGATCAGGGCCGCCCGTGCCACCACGTGGCCGGCGCGACGCATCAGGAACTCGAGCAGGCTGTACTCTGTGCGCGTCAACGCCAGCGCTTCGCCCGCACGGCTTACGTCGCGCGTCGCCGGGTCAAGCGCGAGGTCACCCACTCGAAGTGCGACGCCGTGGACAATCGGACCGCGCCTGGCGACGGCTCTGACGCGGGCCAGGAGTTCATCGAACGAAAACGGCTTGGTCAGGTAGTCGTCGGCGCCGGCATCAAGGCCCGCTACGACGTCCGAGGTGGCGTCGCGGGCCGTCAGCATGAGGATAGGTGTGCGGTTGCGGGCGCCACGCAGCCGCCGCGCGACCTCGTAGCCATCCAGCCCGGGCAACATCACGTCGAGGACGATGACATCGTAGGATCCGCCTTCGGCCAGGGCGAGGCCATCAGGGCCGGTGTGGGCGAGCACGACCGAGTGCCCTTCCTCTGCCAGCCCCTTCCGGAGCAACTCCGCCATGTGCCGGTCGTCTTCGATGGTCAGGATGCGCATGGGCCGCCGTGCCTATTCTGCCCTGCCACGTCTGAAAACCGGATGAAGATCCCGATTCACCCGATCTTCAGACTTCTCTGGTCTACTGGTGGACCGAGACCCTGAGCTCACGCAGGTGGCGGATGACGCCGGAATCTGGGATCCCTTCTTGCTGTTGCCAGAAGGCCGCGTCTGGCACACCACCACTGAGTCGAAGGGCAGGAGGTCAGTTATGAAGCTCGTCCGTGTGTCCGCATTTGCTGTTGCCTTGGCGTTCGCCGTCACCGCCCTCGCGACGGCGCAGACGTCCACCAAGCCCGCCCAGAATCCGCCGCCCGCCGCCAAGGCCGCACCGGCTGCCAAGGCAGAGGACCCCGCCGCAAAGCTGCCCAAGGCCATCCTCGACGCCTTCAAGAAGACCTACCCGAAGGCCGTCATCAAGAACGTCGCCGAGGAGAAGGCGGACGGCAAGACCACGTGGGAGGTCGAAAGCACCGATAGCGGCCTCGCCCGCGACCTTGTATACAATCCGGACGGCACCGTCGTAGATATCGAAGAGGAAGTTGCGGCGGCAAGCCTTCCGTCCGCGGTGACGGCTGCCCTCAAGGCCAAGTACCCCAAGGCGGCCATCACCAAGGCTGAGAAACTCACGACGGGCAAGACGTTCGTCTACGAGCTCACGATCACCGGCGCGGGAGAAGTGAAGTCGATCGAGCTCACCGCCGACGGCAAGGCCGTTCCGGCCGCCAAGAAGCCCGGCGACAAGGACGAGAAGGAAGACGAGGTCAAGAAGGACGTCAAGAAGAAGTAACAGCCGCGTTCATCACGCAAAGGACTTGTCATGAAAACGCTCCGCGTCGTGCTGGCCGTCTGCCTGCTGGCCGGCGGACTCTTCTGGATGCAGGCCTCGCTGCCTGCGGCCGACGGCCCATACAAGCAGTTGGCCGAAATCAAGATCGGCGGCGACGGCGGGTGGGATTACCTCTCGGTCGATTCCGCCGCGCGCCGGCTCTACGTCTCGCATGCGACGAAGGTCATCGTCATCGACATGGACAAGAACACCGTCGTCGGCGAGATCGCGCCGGCCAACGGCGTTCATGGCATCGCGCTCGCTCCCGACCTCGGTCTCGGCTTCGTCAGCAACGGCCGCGACAACACGGCGAGCATCATCGACCTCAAGACGCTGCAGATCAAGTCGACCGTCAAGACCGGCCAGAACCCCGACTGCATTCTCTACGAGCCGGGTCACAAGGAGGTCTACACATTCAACGGCCGCAGCAATGACGCGACCGTGTTCGACGCCGTGTCAGGCGACGTGAAGGCCACCATCAAGCTGCCCGGCAAACCCGAGTTTGCGCAGGTGGACGTCAAGGCCGGCCGCATCTACAACAACAGCGAGACCACTGATGAGATCGTCGCCATCGACACGGCCACGCACGCGGTCGTCGGCAACTGGTCTATCAAGCCGGCCGAAGGCGCATCTGGGCTGGCCCTCGACCTCGCGAATCACCGTCTCTACGCGGTGACCGACAAGCTGATGGCCGTGGTGGACAGCACCAGCGGCAAGCTGCTGTCGACCTTCCCGATTGGCGCCGGTCCGGATGCGGCAGCGTACGATCCGGGCACCGGGCTGATCTTCTCGTCCAACAGCGACAGCACGATGACCATTGCGAAGTCGGACGCGGCAGGCAAGCTCACGCTCGTCCAGACGCTCGCCACGCCGGCACGGTCGAGAACGATGACACTCGATCCGAAGACGCATCGCGTGTATATTGCGGCAGCTGAGTACGGGGCGCCTGGCGCGGACGGCCAGCCGGGCCGGCCGACGATGGTGGCCGGGTCGTTCAAGGTCGTCGTGTACGAGATGGCGACAAAATAGGCACGTTTCTGGTGGGCCCGGCCGCGGCTGGATATGCCGCGGACGGCCCTGCTCATCCCCCAGAACGCCGCAGTTCCCGCAGGAGACTCGCGTGGCCAAACTGACAACGATCCTGGCAAGCCTCGCCGTGGCGCTGCTGGTCGTGCCGGCACCGGTCCGCGCGCAGGCTCCGGCCGCGCAGGCGCAGGGTGCCACGGCACCGTTGACGTTTCGCGAGGCGCTCGAGACGGCGACGGCGCTGAACCTGGAGTTGGCGGCGGTCCGCCTGGGACGCGCCGTCCGCGAAGCCGAACTGCGCGCGGCCGGTCAACGGCCGAATCCCGATTTCGCGGCCGAAATCACGAAAGACGTGCCCCACGGCGACCTGTCGATGGCCTTTCCCCTGGACATTGGCCGGACGCGATCGCGGAGGATTGCGGTCGCGAAGGAAGGGCTCGCGATGGCGGACGTCGAGGAACAGTCGGCACTCGTCGGGCTGCGTCGAAGTGTCCGGCTGGCGTTCTACGGCCTGATGGCGACCGGGCAGGTAGTGACGCTTGCCGAGGATGTGCTGAGCGTGGCCGAGCGGATGAAGGAAGTCGCTCAAGCACGCTTCGACGAAGGTGCGGCGCCCCGGCTCGAGGCTATGGCAGCCGATCTTGGAGTCGTACGATCGCGCGCGAATCTCGATCTGGCCCGCTCGTCGCGCCGCGCTGCACAGGCGGAACTGAACGCGCTGCTCAACCGTCCGCCCGGCCAAAGCCTCGTCCTGGCCGGCGACATGGCCGACATGCCGGCCCTTCCGACGCTTGACCGCGTGACCGCGCTCGCGACATCGGCCAACGTCGACCTGCTCGCGCTCGATCGGGATGCCGCGATCGAGGAGATGACGCTGGGCTTGCTCAAGGCCGAGCGGGTACCCATGCCGACCTTCTCGTTCGGCACCGCGCTCAACGCGCCAGGCGAGTTCAACGTGGGGCCGCATGCGGGGGTCAGTTTGGCGTTGCCGTTCTTCTCCCGTAACCAGGGCGAGATCGCGGGCTCGACAGCGAGAAGCAGCCAGATCCGTGCGCGTCGCGAGAGCATTCGCCGCGTGGTCGAAGCGAAGGCGTTCGCGGCGCTGGAGCGCGTCACCGCCCAGCGCGCGCAGGTGGAGGCCTTCCGCGCCACGCTCGTCCCCACCGCCACCACGCTGCAGGGACTGGCCGAGGAAAGTTACCGCCTCGGCCGAACCTCGATTCTCACCGCGCTCGAAGCCCAGCGCAGCCTGAGGGACGTGAAATACGACTACGTGCAGGCACTGTTGAATCTTCAGTCGGCCGTTGCGGACCTGGAGGACATCCTTGGTGGACCGATCCTGTAACCGAACATCTCGAGTGTGGCCCTGGGTTGTCGCCGCGGCCGTCACGGCCGTGGCGGTCGACGGCGCCGCCTGCGCCAAGAAGGCCGAGGAGGAAATCGCCTCGACCGATGTTCCCACGATCACCGCCGACATCGGCATCGTGGCGCGCCAGGACCTTGTCGAGCCGCTGATCGTCCGCGGCGGGGTGGTCGCGTTGCCCAACCAGGACGTCAAGATCGCGTCGCTGGTCTCCGGCCGCGTCGACACCATGTCGGTGGCCGAAGGCGATGCAGTGAAGGAAGGCCAGGTGGTGGCCGAGATTGACCCGCGCCCGTTTAACGATCAGCGGCGCCAGGCGGTGGCCGCGCTGGCACAGGCCAAAGGGGCGATGGAGAACGCGACGCTTCATCTCGATCGGACCGAGCGGCTCTTCCAGAGGGGGATTGCCGCAGGCAAGGAGGTCGAGGACGCCCGCACGCAGCGCGCGTCGGCGGAATCGTCGGTCGAGCAGGCCCAGGCCGCGCTCGACACGGCCGATCGCCAGTTGCAGCGCACGAAGATCGTCTCTCCCATCTCCGGACAGGTGATGAGGCGCCTCGTGTCGGTCGGCGAACAAGTGGACGGCACCGCGGCACAACCCGTACTCGAGGTGGCCAACCTCGACAACGTGGAGATTGCCGCCAACGTGCCGGCCGAACATCTCGGCCGCGTGCGCGTCGGGCAGGCGGCGACGATCTGGTCGGACGCGTACGGCGAACGCACCTTTCCAGGCCAGGTGATCGCGATTGCCCCGGTCGTCGATGCCGCCACCAATACGGCGCTGGCGCGCGTCCGCGCGGCGAACCCGGATCGCCTGCTCAAGGTCGGCATGTTCGCCCGCGTCCACATCGCGCTCAACCTGACAAAGGGCGCGCTCACGGTTCCCCCTTCAGCTGTCACCAAGGGCGAAGACGGGCCGGCGGTCTACGTGGTCGACCAGGCAATGGCCACGCGCACCAAGGTCACTCTCGGGCTGGAGACCGCCGACGCGATCGAGATCCTCTCCGGCCTGAGGGAAGGCCAGAAGATCCTGACCTCGGCGATTCATGGACTCGGCGAGCAGGCCCGCCTCGCGCCAAACAAATGAACCTCGCCCGTTTCGCATCCCGCAACACCCGCGCGATCGTCCTCGCGATCGTCATGCTCTCGGCCGCCGGCCTCTGGGCGATGACGACGCTGCCGAGCAATATTTATCCTGAGGTCGAATTCCCGCGCATCGTGATCGTCGCAAAAGCCGGGGATCTCTCGCCGAGGCTCGTCCAGCTGGCCGTGACGCGCCCGCTCGAGGAGGCGGCCCGGACGGTCCTGGGTGCCCGGCGGGTCACCTCGAAGACCATTCGCGGCGCCTGCGAGATCTCCGTCCTGTTCAACCCGGACGCCGACATGCCGTACGCCCTGCAGCTCATGCAGGGCAAGATCGACGAAGCGAAGGGCTCGCTTCCGCCAGAGACGACGGTTGCCGTTGAACGGATGACGCCGTCGTTGTTTCCCATCTTCAGCTTCAACGTGACAGGCGCCATGCCGCCGGCCGACTTGCGCGACCTCGCCGAGTTCGAGCTGCGCCCGTTGCTCAGCCGCGTGCAGGGCGTGGCCAACGTCGAGGTGCTCGCGAGCGAGGAGCGCGAGATCTCGGTCATCGTCGATCCCGAGA
>Ga0315278_10003787_pt1 | contig 13574 bp, 10 predicted proteins | sample YL17G06_0_MG_FD_203880 | JGI IMG/M metagenome (GOLD analysis project Ga0315278, IMG submission 203880) | Sediment microbial communities from Yellowstone Lake, YNP, Wyoming, USA - YL17G06_0 | ecosystem: Environmental > Aquatic > Freshwater > Lake > Sediment | place: USA: Wyoming | collected...
TTGAGCGCCCGGTGGAGGCCGCGGGTGCGGTCGCGAAGCTGCGCGAGCTCCGGGCTGGCGCGATCCGAGATGGCGCCGGAGGGCTCGATGGCCCGCTCGATCCGGTCGGCGAGCCGGCCGGCGTCGGAGAGCGGCTCGCCGAGCGCCCAGAGGCGGGGAAGGTCGGCAGCGCGCGACGCCAGGACGGCCCGGGTGCGGGCGGCCGATCGGGCCAGCGCCGCCACCTCCCGCAGCGCGAGCGGCTCGAGGACGCCGCCCTTGACGGCTCGCTCCAGGCTGGCGGCGGGGTCGCCGGTCGCCGTGATGGGGAGCGACGTCTGCGATCCGGAGAGGGCGCGGGCCTCGGCCAGGCGAGAGAGCGCCTCTCGGACCTCGGCGGGGCCGTCGAGAAAGGGGAGGGCGGCCGCGAGGCCCCTTCCACCCGGCGTTCGGCAACGTGCGGCCAGTGCCTCCAGGATGCGCGGCCAGCCCAGCTCCTCGAGGGTTCGCTCGAAGGCGCTCACCGGCCCTCCGCCTCCGCGGGGCGCCCCTGAAGTCGAAGGAGGATCCAGGCGACGGCGAGGCTCCTCGGGATGCCGGTGGCGAGCGCGGCAACCACGGCGCCCCCGGGGGCGTCGAGCCAGACCCAGGCCAGCAGCCCCTCGGAGAGCAGCCAGAAACCCAGGAGCCAGCCGAACAGGTGCAGGAGGCGTCGGGGGGCTTCGGGGGGGACGATCGAGAGGAGGAGCAGGGCGATGGCGGCCAGGACCATGGACGCCATCGGGGCGAGCACGGCGGGCGAGACCATGCCGCGGATCATCTCCGGCATGTACCGGTGCAGGAGGTGCGGGGGAGATAGCGCCGGCGAGGCCCAGGAGAGCCCGTCGAAGACCAGGTTCGCGCCCCAGGCCACGAGGAAGAGGACGATGGGTCCGGCTCGCTTCCCTGTCAACATGCCGTCCACGCGCCTCCCGCGGCGCCGGAGTTTGCCACAGGTCTCCGCGAGTCGGGGAAGCGTGGGTAGAATGGCGGCCATGGCGAGGAGGCGGCCGGTCGAGGTGGTCCCGGGGCTCGAGGTGCTGGCGCGGAGCCGCTTCGCCTTGCTTCGGGGGATGCGGGTCGGCCTGGTGTGCAACCCCACCGCGGTGGACCGCCGGCTGCGCCACGCCGCCGACATCCTCGCGTCGGCGCCCGGCGTCCGGCTCGCCGCCCTCTTCGGCCCCGAGCACGGCGTCCGCGGCGACGCGCAGTACATGGCGGCCGTGGGGGACGCGCTCGACCGGGGCACCGGGCTTCCCGTTCACTCCTTGTACGGATCCGCTCCCGAGTCGCTGCGGCCGCGCCGCTCGCAGCTCGCGGGGCTCGACGCGCTGGTCTTCGACGTGCAGGACGTCGGCACCCGCTACTACACCTACCAGGCCACCATGATGCTCTGCATGGAGGCGGCGGCCGAGGCCGGGCTGCGCTTCGTGGTGCTCGACCGCCCGGATCCCATCGGCGGCCGCGAGGTCGAGGGGCCGGCCCTTCGCCCCGGGTTCGAGAGCTTCTGCGGCATGCACGACCTCGCCGTGCGTCACGGGATGACGGTAGGTGAACTGGCGGTCCTGTTCCGCGAAGAGCGTGGCCTCGACCTCGACCTCGAGGTCGTGTCCTGCCAGGGCTGGCGGCGGCGGATGACGTTCTCCGGGACCCGGCTGCCCTGGGTGCTGCCATCGCCCAACATGCCCACCCCGGAGGCCGCGCTCGTCTACCCCGGGATGTGCCTGCTCGAGGGCACCAACCTGTCCGAGGGGAGGGGGACGACGCGCCCCTTCCACCTCCTCGGCGCGCCCTGGCTCGACGGCACGCAGCTCGCCGCGGATCTGACCGCCGAACGGCTCCCGGGGGTTCGCTTCCGCCCCGCCGGCTTCACGCCGACCTGGGACAAGCACGCCGGCCAGCTCTGCCACGGGGTCGAGCTCCACGTGCACGATCCCGAGGCCTTCCGCCCCTTCCGCACGGGCCTGGCCTGCGTCGCGGTGGCCCGGGCCCAGGACCCCGACCGATTCGCCTGGCGCACCGAGACCTACGAGTTCGTGGACGGCACTCCCGCCTTCGACCTTCTCTGCGGCTCCAGCCGGGAGCGGCTGGCCATCGAGGCGGGAGACCGCTGGCGAGACCTGGCCCGCGGCTTCTCGGCCGAGGAGCGCGCCTTTGCCCGCCGGCGCGCGCGTTTCCTCCGCTACGCGGACTGAGGCAGGATGGCCCGATGAGAGAGACCGCGATCCTGGGCGGCTCGTTCAACCCGCCCCACGTGGCCCACGTGATGGCGGCCTACTGGACGCTCGCCACCCAGGGGGTGAACGAGGTCTGGATGCTGCCCAGCTTCCGGCACCCCTTCGGCAAGGCACTCGCCTCGTTCGAGGACCGGGTTCGCATGTGCGAGCTGGCGGCTGCGCCGCTTCGGGGGGTGCACGTCTGCACCGCAGAGGCCGACCTCGCCGACGATCCGCTGGTGGGGAAGACGGCCAGGACCCTCGAGTACCTGGTGGAAAAGCACCCGGATCGAAGATTTACGCTGGTGGTCGGGGCCGACATCGTGGCCGACACGCCCAAGTGGTACCGGTTCGATCGGGTCCGCGAGCTGGCTCGCGTGATCGTGGTGGGGCGGGCCGGCGAGGCCTCCTTCGCCGACGGGCCGGCGCTCCCCGACGTCTCCTCCACCGAGGTGCGGGAGCGGTTGCGGCGGGGCGAGGACGTCTCGGCGCTCGTGCCGACCAGGGTCCTCGAGTACATCCGCGAGCGCGGATTGTACCAGGAGTGAATAGCGACTAACCGATGCGGCGGAAGGCCAGCGCGCCCGACTCCACCGCCACCTCCAGCTCGTCCCCGGGCACGAGTTCGCCAGCCAGGACGCGCTCGGCGATGGGACCCTCGACGAGTCGCTGAACGGCGCCGCGCACCGGCCGGGCTCCCAGGGCCGGGTCGAAGCCGCCGTGGACGAGCAGGTGTTCCACCACGTCGTCGCCGGCGAAGAAGCGGATTCGCCGCTCGGCGGCCAGCCGGTCGGACGACTGGCGCAGGAGGAGCGAGGCCACCCGGGCCAGGTCCTCGCGAGAGAGCGCCGGGAAGACCAGGCGCTCGTCGAGCCGGTTCCAGAGCTCGGGAGGGAGCGCGGCACGGGCAGCCTGCGCCGCCCGGTCCTCGCGGGTCCCGGTGGTCTCGGAGGGGCCGAAGCCCACCACGCCCGAGGCCGACCGCGTGGTCTCGAAGCCGCCCAGGTTGGTGGTGAGGACCACCACGGTGGAGGAGAAATCGACCTGCCGCCCGCGCCCGTCGGTGAGCCGGCCTTCCTCGAGCACTTGAAGCAGGAGCAGGAGGACGTCGCGGTGGGCCTTGTCGATCTCGTCGAGGACCACCACGCTGGCCGGGCGCCGCCGGACCGCGTCGGTGAGCTGCCCCCCCTCGCCGTAGCCCACGTAGCCGGGAGCCGCGCCCACCAGGCGGGCCACGCCGGTGGGCTCGCTGCACTCGCTCATGTCGAGCCGGACGAGCGCCTGGTCGCTTCCGAAGAGCGCATCGGCGATGCCCCGGGCCAGCTCGGTCTTGCCCACGCCGGTCGGGCCCAGGAAGAGGAAGCTGCCCATGGGGCGGCGGGACGAAAAGCCGGCGTAGTTTCGGCGCAGCACACGGGCGACCCGGGCGATGGTCTCGGTGTGGCCCACGATGCGCGACGAGAGCGCGTCCTCCAGGCCGAGAAGCCGATCCCGATCGCCGGAGAGGAGCCGCGACTCGGGAATGCCCGCCATCTGCGCCACCACGCGCGCGACATCGTCGGCGCCCACCTCGGTCGCCCCCTGCCGCCGGGCCCGGGATCCGGCCAGGTCCATCGCGGCCACCGCCTTGTCGGGCAGGAAGCGGTCGCGGACGTAGCGCGAGGTCAGCGCGGCGGCCGCCTCGACCGCATCTCCGGCAAAGCGCACGCCGTGGTGCTGCTCGTAGCGGGGAAGGATTCCCTCGAGGATCCGGATGGTGTCCGGAACAGACGGCTCGCGGACCAGCACCGGCGTGAACCGTCGCTCCAGCGCAGGATCCCGCTCGATGTGCTTTCGGTACTCGTCGTGGGTCGTGGCGCCGATGCAGGGGAACTCGCCGCGCCCCAGCCCCGCCTTGAGCTCGTTGGCGGCGTCCTGCGGCCCCTCGCCGGTGGAGCCCGCGCCCATGACGGTGTGGATCTCGTCGATGAAGACCACGACACGCCCCTCGGCGCGCCGCACCTCGTCCTGGATGCCGCGGAGCTTCTCCGAGAAGGAGCCGCGCAACTGCGTGCCCGAGAGCACGCTCGCCATGTCCAGCTCCACCAGCACGCGCGGGAGCCCCTGGGCCAGCATCCGCTGGGCGACCCCCTCGACGATGGCGGTCTTGCCGACGCCGGCCTCGCCGACGAGGAGCGGGTTGTTGGTGCGCCGCTTTCCCAGGACGTCGAGGGTCTGCTCCACCTCGATCTCGCGCCCCACCAGTGGATCGAGCCGCCCGGCGGCGGCGAGCTCGGTCAGGTTGCGCCCGAGCTGGGAGAGCCAGGGGAACTCGGCCGGGTCGAGGGCGTGGGCGGAGCGGGGGCGGGCAGGCGAAGGGGCATGCGCGGGGCCCGCCGGACGAGGCGCGGGGCGCGGAGAGAAATCGAGTCCGCCCAGTTCACGCTCGGTCTCGTCGGCGCCAAAGTCAGGATCCAGGTCGGGACTGCCAGGGTCGTCGCTCGGCGGGGCGGTGCGTCGGGTGACGGGCGGGGCCGGAGCTCGGGTCGCCGACTGGGCCACCCGCCGAAGGCGCCGCGGCATGCCGGCCGTGTAGTAGGAGAGCGCCACGTTTCGCAGCGCCGCCAGCTCGAGGCCGCAGGCGGCCAGCAGTTGATGGGCCGCGCACTGGCGCACCCGGGTCATGGCGATGAGCAGGTGCAGGCAGTCGGTCTCGTCGGCTCGAAGCCCCTCGGCCACCTGCCGGGCGCGCTCGCGGAGGTCGCGCTCGAGTCCGTCCGCCTCCGCCGGCGCTCCCGACATGGCGAGCAGGATCCGGTCCTCGTCCACGCCCCGTTCGCGCAGCAGCATCTCGGCCCGGTTGGGGACGACGAAGAAGGCCAAGAGGTGGTGGGCGCTGGTCAGCCGCTGGTTGACATTCCGCGCGATGTCGCCGGCCTCGGAGAGGACCTGGGCGAGTTCCATCGACTCGATGACGGGCATTGGCCTGCACGATGCGATATCGGGCCGATCCGGTCAATGATTCGGCGAATCCCGGCCGCTTGGCGAGATCGCGGCACCGTCAGTCGAGGCCCAGGTTCCGCAGTTGCTCCTCGTCCAGACCGAGGAAGTGGCCGACCTCGTGAAGCACGGTGACGCGAATCTCGTCGAGCAACTCCTCCCGGGTCCGGGCGAAGCGCTCCAGATTTCTCTGGAAGAGGGCGATCGAGGAGGGGAAGTGGCTCCAGGGGTCCATCGACGCCTTGTCGCCGAGCGGCGACCCGCGGAAGATCCCGAGGATGGACGGCGAGTGGGGCGGGTCGGAGGCCTGGAGCTCCTCCACGTCCGGAAGGTCCTCCACCGAGACAGCGACGTTGGCGAGGTAGTTCCGCACCGGCTCGGGGAGTTCCGCGAGTGCGTCCTCGACCACCTGCTCGAACGCGTCCGGGGAGAGCGCCACGCCTTCCGCAAAGTCGTCGGGAGCAATCTCCCGGGCCTCCCCGAGATGCCGGGCGGCGACGGCCGGGCGCCCCAGCCGCTCGAAGCAGAGCCCGAGCAGCCAGTGCGACCAGGGGTCGCCGGGATCCTCGTGAAGGATCCGGGTGAGGACGGCGGCGGCGTCCTCGAAGCGACAGAGCTCGTAGAGGGCGTTCGCCTCCTCGGCGCGGACGTCCAGGTCTCCCGGAAGGGCCCGGGCGGCCTCGGCGATCCGCGAGAGCGCGTCGCGCGCGCCGCCCAGAGCCACGAGGGCCTGTCCCTCGAGGAGCGCGAGCCTCCCGCGCAGCTCGGCATCCTCTCCGCGCCCCGCCAGCCGCGACCCCTCGGTGGCGAGGTCCAGCGCTCGCTCGGCTTCCCCCTCCTCGAGCGCCTCGACCGCCTCGTCGAGCAGCGTCGCCGCCGTGAGGTTCGCGTTCACGTCACGGCCTCAGCGCACGACGGGAGGGAGATCCGCCGCGGCGATGTAGACGACGTTCCGGGTGGTCTCCTTGCCCCGGTACATGGCCCGATCGGCCAGGTCGAGGAGGAGCGCCTTCGTGGGCGCGTGCTCCGGGTGGCTGGCCAGGCCGATGGACACGGTGAGGCGAACCGATTGCCCCTCCCGCGAGAGGAAGCGGTGGTCCTCGACGGCGCGGCGGATGCGTTCCGCCACCTTGAGGCCGCCGCCGGAGTCGACCCCGGCGAGGAGAGCCACGAACTCGTCACCGCCGTAGCGCACGAGCACGTCCTCGTCGCGCACGCAGGAACGCAGCACGCGCCCGAACTCGGTGAGCAGCTGGGATCCCATCAGGTGGCCGTGCCGGTCGTTCACCGCCTTGAACCGGTCGAGGTCCATGAAGAGCACGGTGAAGGCTCGGCCGCCGGCCAGTTCCCGCTCGAGGGCCAGGTCGAGGAACCGGCTGTTGTAGAGGTGGGTGACGTCGTCCACGTAGGCGAGTTGCTCGACGTGGGACAGCCGCCCGAGCGTCTTCAGCGCCATGCCGAGGTGGCGACAGATGAAGGCCGCCCGTCCTGCCCGCTCGGCGTCGAGCGGACCCGGAACGAGCAGGCAGACCGCGCCGAGGAGGAGCGGGCCGTCGGAGAGCGGCAGGCAGAGGCATGCCGAGGCTGGCTGGCCGGCAGCGGCCGGCAGGTCGAAGAGCAGGGTCGCGTCGGGGGACAGCTCGGCGAGGCGCGGCAGGGCCGGGGCGAGGAACTCGCCGGCGGCCTCGAAGGCGATGCCATGCACGCCCGAGAGGTGCCAGCCTTCCTCGCCCTCCCGTTCGAGCAGGGCCGCACCGCTGGCGCCGCACTCGGCGGCGAGGGCCGGAAGCGCGAGAGGAACCACCTTGTCCCGCTCCAGGGTGCCGGTGATCCGCTGGCAGGTCTCGAAGAGGTTCACGTGGCCGCGGAGCGCGGTGTTCTCGGCGAGGAGGGCCCGGGTGGAGAGGCTTCGCTGCACCGACAGCTGGATGGCCTCCGGGGTCACCGGCTTCACCAGGTAGTCGGAGGCCCCCGCCCGCATGGCGCGCACCGCCGGATCGACCCGGTCGAGGGCGGTGATGACCACCACCTGGATGTTCGGGTCGATCTGCTTCGCGTCGGCGAGCAACTGGAGGCCGTCCCCGCCGGGCATGACGATGTCGGTGAGGAGCACGTCGAAGCGCCGCCCCAGGAGGATCCGGACCGCGGCCGGCGCATTCTCGGCCACCTCCACGGCGTAGCCGGCCGCGCGCAGGTAGTCGGCGTACAGCGTCCGGGCGAAGCGCTCGTCGTCCACCAACAGGACCGAGGCCTGCATGCCCGTTGGTATACCATGATCGCATGCTCACCCCTCCGGGGCGCCAGGTCCTCCTCTTCGCCGCCGGGGGTATTTCCTTCGCGCTGCCCCTGTTGGCGGTCCGCGAGATCGTGAGGCTGCCCGCCGATCCGGAGCACCCCGCATCGGACCGGAGCATCGCGCTCGCGCACGCGCTCGGCCTCGAGGGCGACCCTCGATTTGCCCTGGTCCTGGCGGACTCGGCCCCGTCGGAGTTGCGGGTCGACGAGATGCGCGGTGTCGGCGACCTGGCCGAGGCCGAGGTCTTCCGGCTCCCGGCGCGGAGCGTGGCCGCGCGCCCCTCGCCATTCGCCGCAGCCGTCCGGCTCGGCGAAGTCCTCCACCTGGAACTGGCGCCGGCGGCGCTTCTGGACTCGAGGACAGTGGTCTGGCGGCCGCCTCCCGAACAGCACGACCTCCCTCCTGCCGAGCGGGAACTGGTCGCGGAGCGAGGCGGGCGCGCGCTGGCCGTGCCCCTCTCGCTGGTCGTCCAGGTCATCGAGCGGGCTCGACTGTCGCCGGTCCCGCTCGCGCCCCCCGGTCACCGCGGGCTGCTTTACCACGGGCGTGCGCTTCACTCGGTCTGGGACGTGGCGTCGCTGCTCGGGTGGCCAGATTCCGGGAAGCCGGAAGTGATCCTGCTCCTCGACGCCGGGGGGACGACCGCCGGTGTGCTCGTGGACCGGGTCCGCGGCCTGGGCGAGGGGGCGGGGCCCGTGCGCCGCCCGCGATGGGATGTACTCCTCGCGCCCCAGGAAGAGGGATAAGCTGCGAGGAAGATTGACACTCGCGGGAACGCCGCGTTAGCTCTCCGACAAGTCCCCGCGCCCGAGACCCCATGCCAAAGACCATCCTCCTCGCCGACGACTCGGTCACCATCCAGAAGGTCGTTGGCATCGTCTTCGCGACCGAGGACTACCAGGTCACGGCGGTGGACAACGGGGAGGACGCGCTCCGCAAGGTCCGCGAGATGCGTCCGGACATCGTGCTGGCCGACGCGGTCATGCCGCGCATGAACGGCTACGAGCTGTGCCAGGCGATCAAGGCCGATCCCCAGCTCGCCGACGTTCCCGTCCTGCTTCTCGCCGGAACCTTCGAGCCCTTCGACGAGGCCCGCGCCCGGGCGGCCCGCGCCGACGGCCACATCGCCAAGCCCTTCGAGAGCCAGGCGCTGCTCAGCCGGGTGCGGGAGGTGGTCGAGGGGGTGGCCGCCGAGCCGCAGCCGCAGCCCTACCCGCGCGCCTCGGCGCCGTCGGCGAACCTCCCCGTTTCACCGCCCGGCCCTCCGCGCCGCGCCGTTCCGCCCCCGTTCGCGCCGCCCGCGCGCCCCGCCCCGCGTGCGGGCCCAGGTCCGCTTCCCGCTCCCGGGGCCCGGGCCGCTGGTGTCCGGCCTCCGATGCCGGGTGTGCCCCGGCCGGCCGGCGGCGTGGTGCGCCCGCCCCCGCTGCCGCCGGCGGGGAGTGGCCCGCGTGGAGCGAGCCCGGCGCCGCGCCCCTTCGCGCCGGCAGGGCCGCCAAGGCCCGCAGCCCCGGCCCGGCCGCCGCCTCCGCCCGAGCCCTTCGGCTTCGCGCTCCCCATTGCCTCCGAGGACGACTGGAGCGGCGTGTCGGCCGGAGAGGTCGCCCTTAGGCCGGCCGCGCCGGCGGCCGCGGTTCCGGCTCCGACAGACGGCGGAGAGTCCGCGCTGCGGCTCGCCATCTCCCAGGCTTCACGGGAGGTCGTGGAGCGGATCGCCTGGGAGGTGGTCCCGCAACTCGCCGAGGTGATCATCCGCGAGCACGTGGAACGCCTGGTGATCGAGCGCCATAAGCGCTGAACGAGGCGGCACCCCAGGGAGCTCCACGAGTGTCCGAAGAACGACAGGCACCGCCCTCGACCGAGCTGTCGAAGGCCTACGATCACCGCGACGTCGAGCCCCGCTGGTACCGGACCTGGCTCGAGCGCGGCTACTTCCACGCCGACGAGAACGACCGGTCCCGGCCGGCCTTCTCCATCGTGCTGCCGCCGCCCAACGTCACCGGGTCGCTTCACCTCGGCCATGCGCTCACCGCCACCCTCCAGGACATCCTCATTCGCTGGAAGCGCATGAGCGGCTTCAACGTCCTCTGGCTTCCCGGGACCGACCACGCCGGCATCGCCACGCAGATGGTGGTCGAGAAGGACCTCCAGAAGACCGAGAAGAAGAGCCGCCACGACCTGGGGCGCGAGGAGTTCCTGCGAAGGGTCTGGGCCTGGAAGGACCAGTACGGCTCTCGCATCGGCGTGCAGCACCAGGCGCTCGGGGCCTCCCTCGACTGGCAGCGCGAGCGCTTCACCATGGACGAGGGGCTCTCCCGAGCCGTGCGCGAGGTCTTCGTGCGGCTCTGGGAAGAGGGGCTCGTCTACCGGGCCAAGAAGCTCATCAACTGGTGCCCGCGCTGCCACACCGCGCTCTCCGACCTCGAGGTCAACCACGAGGAGGACCACGCCGGCGAGCTGTGGAGCTTCGCCTATCCGCTGTCCGACGGCTCGGGCGAGATCGTGGTGGCCACCACCCGCCCCGAGACCATGCTGGGCGACACGGCGATCGCGGTCCACCCCGAGGACGAGCGCTGGCGCGGCGTGGTGGGCAGGAAGGTCCGCCACCCGATCACCGGGCGCGAGTTCCCGGTGGTGGCCGACGCCATCCTCGTCGATCCGAAGTTCGGCACCGGCGCCGTGAAGGTCACGCCGGCACACGACTTCAACGACTTCGAGGTGGCGCAGCGTCACGGGCTCCCGATGATCTCGGTGATCGGGTTCGACGGGCGCATGACCGAGGAGGCCGGCCCGTTCCAGGGATTGGACCGCTTCGAGGCGCGCAAGGCGGTGAAGGCCGCCATCGCCGAGAAGGGGCTGGAGCGCGGGACGAAGCCGCACCTGCTGCCGCTGGGCCGATGCCAGCGATGCGAGACGGTGGTCGAGCCACTCCTCTCCGACCAGTGGTTCGTGAAGATCGAGCCGCTGGCCAGGCCGGCCATCGCCGCCGTGGAGGAGGGCAAGACCCGCTTCATCCCCGAGGGCTGGACCAACACCTACATGGCGTGGATGCGCAACATTCACGACTGGTGCATCTCGCGCCAGCTCTGGTGGGGGCACCAGATCCCGGCCTGGTACTGCGGGAACGGTCACGTCACGGTGGCGCGCCAGGCGCCGCCGGCCTGCGCCACGTGCGGGAGCCCGTCGCTGCGACAGGACGAGGACGTGCTCGACACCTGGTTCTCGTCGGCGCTCTGGCCCTTCTCGACGCTCGGCTGGCCCGACCGGACCCAGGAGCTCGAGACCTTCTACCCGACCTCGGTCATGGAGACCGGGCACGACATCATCTTCTTCTGGGTGGCCCGGATGATGATGATGGGCATCCACTTCATGGGCGACGTCCCCTTCCGCACCGTGTTCCTGCACCCCATGGTGCGGGACGAGAAGGGGCAGAAGATGTCGAAGACGAAGGGCAACGTCATCGACCCGCTCGACATCACCGAGAAGTACGGGGCCGACGCGCTGCGCTTCACCCTGGCCGCGCTGACCAGCGCCCAGGGGCGCGACATCAAGCTCGCCAAGGACCGCATCGAGGGCAACCGCGCCTTCGCGAACAAGCTCTGGAACGCCACCCGCTTCGCGGTCATGAACCTGGAGGGAGCGCCCGACCCGGCCCGCGCCGCCGAGCTGGCCCGAACCCCGGCCGACCGCTGGCTCCTGGCCCGCCTTGCACGAGCGGTGAACGGCACGGTGGACGCCCTCGAGGCCTTCCGCTTCGACGAGGCGGCCAGCACCGTCTACCGCTTCTGCTGGAACGACCTCTGCGACTGGTACATCGAGCTCTCCAAGGAGGCGCTCTACGGGGAGGACGCGGAGACGAAGGCCGGCGCCCAGGCCGTGCTGGCTCACGCGCTCGACACGGCCCTGCGGCTCCTCCACCCCGTGATGCCCTTCGTCACCGAGGAGCTCTGGCAGACGCTGAAGGAGCGCATCGGAGCCCAGGGCTGGCCTCCGTCGATCCTGGAGGCCCGCTACCCGGAGCCGCGGCCCATCGACGAGAGCGCCGAGCGCAGCTTCGGCCCGGTGCTGGGCGTCATCGAGGCCATCCGCAACGTTCGTGGCGAGATGAGCGTCCCGTGGAAGACGGTCTTCCACGGGGTCGAGGTCGGAGGCCTGTCGAAGGAGGGGGAGGCAACCCTGCGGGCCGAGCAGGGGCGGGTGGAGCGGCTCGGAAACGTGGAGGGACTCGTGCTCCACGAGGCCGGCCGCCCGGCTGGACGACGCCCTCAGTGCGCGGTCGCGGTGGGCGACGGCTTCGAGGTGCTCATCCCGCTGGCGGGCGCCGTCGACATGGCGGCCGAGACGGCCCGCGTCGACAAGGAGATCGCCAGGCTCGCCGCGGAGCTGGACGGGGTGGCGAAGCGGCTGGCGAACCCCAGCTTCGTCGAGCGCGCGCCGGCCGAGGTGGTCGAGGAGGCGCAGGCCCGCGTCCTCGAACTGGGCGAGAAGCGAAGCAAGCTCGAGGCCCACCTGGCGTTGCTCGCCGGTGCGCCGGGGACCGCGCCGCCGCCGGCTGCAGGGAGGAACTAGTGGCCGAGCTCAGCGGAGCCGTCGAGCGGCTCATCGACCTCGCGCTCGAGGAGGACCTCTCGCTCGGCGATGCCACCAGCGAGGCCACCATCCCGGCGTCGGCCCGGGGGCGCGGCACCTTCCTCGCCAAGGAACGCCTGGTGCTCGCGGGGACTGCGGTGGCCGCCCGCGTCTTCGAGAGGCTCGGCGCCGGCTGCCGGTTCGACCGCGCCGACGGGGACCGCGTCCGGAAGGGCGAGGTGTTCGGCGAGGCGACCGGACCCATGCGGGCGCTGCTCGCTGCCGAGCGCTCCGCCCTCAACTTCCTCCAGCGCCTCTCCGGCATCGCCACGGGGACGAGGGAGGCGGTCGACGCGCTCTCGGCGGCGGGCGGCCGGACGCGCCTGCTCGACACCCGGAAGACCACGCCGGGGTGGCGGCGCCTGGAGAAGGAGGCGGTTCGCGCCGGCGGAGGGGTGAACCACCGCTTCTCGCTGGGCGACGGGATCCTCGTCAAGGACAACCACGTCGCCGCCTGCGGCGGGGTGGGGGAGGCGGTCCGTCGCGCCCGCTCCCGGGGCAACGCGATGCTCCGCGTCGAGGTCGAGGTCGTGGACCTGGCAGGCCTGGCCGAGGCCATCTCGGCCGGCGCCGACATCGTGCTCCTCGACAACATGGACGACTCGACCATGGCCGAGGCGGTGCGCCAGTCGGCCGGACGGGTCCTCCTCGAGGCCAGCGGGAACATGACGCTGGAACGGCTGCCCCGGGCGGCCGCCACCGGGGTCGATTTCGTCTCCATGGGCGCCCTCACACACAGCGCGAAGGCCGCCGACATCTCCTTCGAGATCGAGCCGGCCGGGGGAACCCGCCCGGCGGTTTGACAGCCCTGGTGGCGAACCCGACAATCCGCGAATGGCCGAGGTCGCACCGGGGAGCGAGGAGCTGGTCCTCGCGTTCCTCGCCGAGGCGGCGGACGACTTCGTTTCCGGCGAGGCCATCAGCGGAAAGCTCGGGCTCTCCCGGGCCGCGGTCTGGAAGCACGTCGACGCGCTCCGGGGACAGGGCTACCGCATCGATGCCCTGCCAGCCCGCGGCTACCGGCTGGTGGCCATCCCTGATCGGCTGGGGGCGCTCGAGGTCGGACCGCTCCTCAACACGCACGACCTGGGACAGAGACTCCACTGGAGCGACGAGTTGCCGTCCACGAACGACCGGGCCAGGGAACTGGCCGAGGACGGCGCCGTTCACGGCGAGGTCGTCATCGCCGAGAGCCAGACCGCGGGGCGAGGCCGCCGCGGTCGAACCTGGTCGTCGCCGGCCGGGCGAAACCTCTACCTGTCGGTCATCCTCCGCCCGCAACTGCCGCCACAGCGCGCCCCCGAGCTGACGATGGTGGCCTCGCTGGCGGCCTGCGACGCCTGCCGGCAGGCCGGCGTGGAGGCCAGCATCAAGTGGCCGAACGACGTGCTGGTGGGCGATCGCAAGGTGGCGGGCATCCTCACCGAGCTGTCGGCTGA
>Ga0315278_10003789_pt1 | contig 13569 bp, 16 predicted proteins | sample YL17G06_0_MG_FD_203880 | JGI IMG/M metagenome (GOLD analysis project Ga0315278, IMG submission 203880) | Sediment microbial communities from Yellowstone Lake, YNP, Wyoming, USA - YL17G06_0 | ecosystem: Environmental > Aquatic > Freshwater > Lake > Sediment | place: USA: Wyoming | collected...
AGGCACTATCCTTATGGTACGATGTTTTTTTACCAGTTACCTCTCATGCCCATGCCGGATCCCCCGCCCATACCAGGACCACCCTTCATTCCGGGGCCAAAACCGCGTCCCGGTCTGTAGGACTTTAACTTTTCTTTCTGTTCCGGAGTAAACACATTGTAAACGTTAAGCCGATAGACATCTCTCTTTTCCTGAATCTGATCCCTCAAAGCCCTGATTTCTTTCTGCACGGCGAGGATCTTCTCCTGGTCGGGATTCTGCTGCAACCAGAGGAGCTTCAAGTCGCCCCGTTTGCCGAACATTTTATCCTGAAGAGGTTTGTCATCTTTTAAGAACGCCTCTCGAAAGGCATTGATTTTAGTGGTCTGCTCAGCAGTCAGGTTCAATTGCGAAAGGGTTGCTGGATCATAGCCATCGTAAGGCCCACCGCCATGCCCCCTTCCCCAACCGGGACCGTAGGCAAACGCATAAGCCGATAAAGCTGTCACGACAAGCACTGTGACTAATGTCATTGTTAATTTTTTCATCGTTGTATTCTCCTTAAAAGTTATTTCTCTCTTTTGCTCGTGTAGAGAGCAAGGGCCGTGCCAGATTAGCATCATGTTATGTAACATATTTATATTGCTGTGTTATTCGTCGAATGTCGCAGTTATTAACCGCCCGATGTGATACTCCAAAGAAAAAATATGAATAATAAGTATCCAGTTGTAGTATCCAGTTGGCTAAAAAGTATCCACATGGGATTGTGCCTTATTGAATGTGAATTTGCTCTATTTCAAGTCGAATGACAAGAATCGATGGTACGCCTGTCTCTCTAAATCAGACTCGGTAATTACTTCCTTGAGTATTTCAGACCGCCCGATATTCGAGATGCTTATCATATATTGCGCATTCAAACTTGCACCACTGAGTATGAGTGGAATCCAGACATATTTCATCAGGATGTTCACTCTCGCGAGCCAATATTAATCCTTGACAGACGTTTTTGGAAGAAGTAAATGAAAATGAAATCCATTAACAATTAGAGGGATGATTCATGAAGAGCAGACAAGAGCCGCCGTTGTTGCATGGAAAACTTAAGGGATATGGCTACCGGATGACCCAGGGCCGTGAGGCCGTCGTGAATGCTCTGGCAGGTGCGAAGGATCATCTGAGCGCGGAAGACATCTATATGAAAGTTCATCCCGCATATCCCGCTATTGGTTTGACATCCGTTTACAGAACTCTGGAGGTTCTTGTAAGTACCGGTCTGGTCTATAAGTTTGATTTTGGCGATGGGAGGGCCAGATACGAGATAGCCGAAGGTCCCCGGGGAGAGGCGCACCACCATCATCTGGTGTGCACCGGCTGCGGCCGCATAATTGACTATGCGGACTTTATCGATGAGGAGTTAGCCCTCTTGAAAAAGACGGAAGTTGGGTTATCGAAGAAGTATAATTTCACAATCATTAACCATCTCATCCAATTTTACGGGTTCTGCCATAAGTGCAAGAATAGGAAAAATGAGAAGTAGCCGTGCCGACAGAACCATGCAGGTTGCAGGGTTGATGAACCACTTTTGGCTTGTCCTTTTTTCGGAGGATAACCTCAGAAAAGCGGCAGGCCTGAGATACATCAGTCACATGGGGGATGAGCAGCCATACTGGTATCTTTGGCATGCGGCGCACATTGGGGTATATGAACTCGATCTTCTCGGAGCGCAAGTTATAGATGGCTACGACTGGCTGGCAGAATTCGTAATCAAGTATTACCCAGATAAAGACGAGCCGTGGCACGAGGGATTGTCCTTTCTGGAAAAGCAGTGCCGCGCAAGTGATGTCTTTCAAACCCCGCCCTCGGCCGGAGGCGGCTGTCCCTGCCACAGCCTTTCCCACAACCACGAAGAACATCGATTCGCCGATCTTGCAGAAAGCACGGGCGCGCCCTCCTATGCCTGCAGGTCCATCATACCCGCCGATTTTTTCTACACCGGCCATCTCTACATCGCTTTCAAAGACACGGTAGGCAGCATTATACGACTTAAAACACAGACGAGCTGGCAGGTGGCCATTACGAAGAAACACAGCATCAGAAATGGAGATGGTCAAGCTTTGACGTTTTTTAAAAAAGGTGCCGTCGACCGAAATTACCCCGGCTTCGCCATCAGCAATTTTATCTATCAGGGCCTCGTAAGAAGCTGGTCTTCTTTTCATCAGTACGGGGTTAATCGTGAACAGATCTGGAGGGGAGAAGGAGTGAGATTCTTAAACGACGGGAAGGATATCAAGACTGAGCCCTCCCGTAATATAGAGAGGATCATCGCCCAGATGGAATTGGTCTGCCGGGAGGGAGATGTTCTGGCCTTAGTGCCTGACGGTGATCTGGAAGGAATGCATTTGGAAAACTAAATAAAGGAGGTTTAATCATGGAAGAAGATGTTAAGGAGGTTAAAAAAGAGAAGGGCTGGGGAAGCGGTATCCTGGTGGGACTCTTGGTCGGCATCGTTCTTTTCATGCTGACCTACCAATTGCTGCTTATGGCTAAATAGCAAAGGAGGTTGCTAAAATGGAAAAAGATTTTTCGCGGCGTTCTTTTATCAAGGGGATGGCCGTAGGCACCATGGCGGGATATTTCGGCGCTGCGGGATTGTCATCCACCGTTTTCAAGAGCCAGCTTCTGCCAAAAGAAAAACTCAATCCCGTGGACATCGGCCAGGTTAAAAGTTTGAAGATCAAGGTCATCTCGGAGACAAGCTGGTATGACAATAACGTCTTTTTGAATGATGTCAAGAAGGCCGGGGGGCTCCTGGTCAATCAATACGAGATCCCGTGGACCCGGGAAGGTGTGAAGGCCGGCTACCTGGGAGACAATCTGGGAGGTTTCGCCACGTATATCGAGGCGGAGCTCATGGATGGGAAGGTCATAAAAATCCTCCAGGATACGGGCTGGAATCCCCATTGGATGGACAAGAGATTCAAGGAAGAGGGGATAGCCGAAAAACTCGCCAGAAAGGAGATTGATTTCCAGGTGATCACCCATGAGCACATCGATCACTTTTTCGGTATCGAATCTACGACCCGGCATTACCCCGATATCCCCATGTATGTACCTAAGGGATTCTATCAGGATGGCTTTGATCTTTTGAAGGGGAAGAGCTTTCCTAAAGCAAATGTAAAGAACGACCATCCCCATAAAGGAAAAGTCACCGTTCTCGATTCCAAGCAGGTCAATGTCCTCTATCCGGGTATTGCCCTTATGACCTTCGACGTACCCATCATCCTCCGGGTCTTCGGCGAACAGGCCTTTGTCTTTAATGTGAAAGACAAGGGAATTGTCTTGGTGACCGGCTGCTGTCACCAGGGTATAATCAGCTACATGGAGGAAGTGAGAAAGAAGATTCTTGGAGGTCAAAAAATATACGCCGTCCAGGGCGGTCTTCACATCTCGCCTTTTGAGGACTGGGACCCCCAATACGACGATCTTATTATGGCCTTCAACAAGTACGGCGTACAGAAAATCGGGTGCAATCACTGTACCGGCTTTATCACAGCCGAAAAAATGATCAAAGCCGGCCTCCCTGTGGTCAAGGGTACTGCCCGTCACATGAGCAAGCGGGACATTTACCTGGGTAACGGGGACGAACTGGTCATCGCTTAATTATATCAGGGAGGTGATAAAATGAGTGCAAATGCTCTGGATACATTGTGGCTTGAGGAACGAAAGTTAACCGATCTGATCAGGCAGCCTGTCATCAGAGGTATTCTGGATATGCTACTGGCCTTTGCTGTTTTCATGGGCCTCTGGTGGGTTTTCATGGATCCCCGTGGAGTCCTCCGCTGGTATACGCCCCAGTATGGTTATATGTACATACGCTGGCTCCTCATCATCGCCATTTGGCAGGTCTATATCTTCAACTTCTGGCCTTTCAAGCTGACATGGATGGAAAAAACACACCCGCTAAAAAAAGGCCTGATTCTGATTGCGATCAATTTTGCGGTGACGGGACTCCTCGTCTGGGTATTCTACTACAACATTTTCGGGAGACTGGCGATCCCGTATTTTAGCTGGCCGGAGCTGAAAAAAACGGGGCTTTCTGATTTCTTCTCCCGTGAATACTCATCTCTTGCCATTTTGATGATGGCCGCGATTGCCTCGTGGCTGAGTCCAATCTGGCCTTCCGCCTTTGAAAATTATCCCTGGCACAAGCTGAAACAACCTGCCAAGGGATTAACGGTATTTGCCGTAACCTTTCTTCTCACTACCTATGCGTATCTCATCTTCATGCATCCACACTATCGCGTTCTCTTCTACCCCTGGCAGGAGTATACGGCGGCGTTCCCCTGGTGGTACGATTCTTTCCATACGCTGAGCGGCAATTTCAACGTGGGCTGGATCATGTGTGCCACCGTTTCGGTATGGTTGACGGAAACGATCCTGGAGCGATATCCCTTCCGTCTTGTGAAATCACAGCCCTGGCGGGGCATTGCAGGCTTTCTGTTTGTCCTGCTCCTTGCATTTATTCTCTTCTTCACCTTCGTTTTCTTTCAGGACATGGTCTGGGGTGTCTCTGTTGAGGGAGCAAAGCGCATTATGGCGCCGGACTGGCGATATCTTCATACCGGGGAGCTTGCCGTTATCCTCCTTACGGTAGCCCTGGCCCTTTATTTCTACTTCGACAACTGGCCCCGAAAGTTCAGCACGGAAGTTAACCTTCTCATCCGCGTCGCCATTACAATCGTGGTGGCTGTCGGCCTGCACTGGGCTTATTATAAGTACAGCCCCCAGCTCCTCGGAACCCAGTCGGGCTACTCACATCCACAGCAATTTCCTATGGCGCCGGTAATCCTCTTCATCAACGTCATGTTGTACCATAACTGGTTCATGGACGGCTGGCCGGGTAAGCGCATAAAACAGGATTTGAAGGTTGCGTAAAAAGTGTTATTTTCTCCCATATACATGAAGTATTCCCCTGCCCCGCTTTTGACGCGGGGTTGGGGATATTCATTTCTATGTTGAAAGTCTTCTCCCTGTATGGGATATAAGTTGTGACCGGGTTATCGAGGTAATGTAATGTCTGACAGAATTAGTCGTCGCGATATGTTTACAAGAGAAATTCTGAAATTATTTTTCAATCTTGCTTCAACTAAAACACTTAACGAAGAAGAGCTGCACCGTGAAAGTATCGAGCAGTATTTCAAGTCACCGATTCATAGCTATCCACTCCTTCAAGAAATGCCCTGGGACCTTCTCGTTACCGAGGCAGAGATGCGCGGCATACCCATTGAAGGAAGGGACAAGAATGATATCGCCAGAGATCTTTTTCTAAAAGATAATAATTCAATAACTTAGAATAGTAACACGGTCTGCCAATTTGGCGTCCAAGTCAGATTAATAAGGAGAATTTATGTTTCACGAAGCTGCATGCGATTTCTGTGGAGAATGTCTCAATAGTTGCCAGTACCTGGATTTTGACCGGGAAAGTGGGGGCAGAGAGTTTAAGAAACTTGTGCAGGGTGAAAAGGTTGCCTGGCTTACGGACTGCGTGACCTGTATCGCATGTAATGAGTACTGTCCAAAGGGCGCCCGTCCCTTCGACTTGATTCTGAAGCGGATGGAAGAAGACGGTAACTTCACCGAACCTGCTCTGAGGGCCCAGATGGCTGAAAGATTCAAACCGGAAGGCGAACCGAGGCCGGTGGAGTCCAAAGACCGGGTGATGTCCATCTGCGTTATGCAGGGCAACATGCCCTGGGCGGTTCAGGGACAGCTTTTCGAGACGATGCCGCTGCTAAAAGGGAAGCACTACTTCTGCAACGTTCTCTTTGCGCACATGGGGGAGGAGTCGGTCATGTTGAATCGTCTGCAGGCAATGGTGGACAACCTGGCCAAATCCGGGGCAAAGGAGATCGTCTTCGTGCACGACGACTGCTACGCCGCCCTTAAAGGTATTGCACCGGAATGCGGCATCAATGTCCCCTTCCGGCCAATCCACGTATTTGAGTATCTCAGGGACTATCTGAAAGAAAACAAGAGCAAAGTCAGGAAACTTAACATGAAGGTTGCCTACCAGCGTCCCTGCGCCTCCCGGTATACGCCCGAGAAGGATTACCTGGTGGACGAAATCTTCTACCTCATTGGGATAGAGCGGGTGAAGAGGCAGCATGATGGCATCAATGCCGTATGCTGCGGCGTGGAGGTGGCGGGCCCGGGGCTGAAGCTCTTCCCGAGAGGAAAGAACTTCGAGCCTTTTCAGGAGAAGAACATCAAGGACGCGAAGGATCACGGCGCCGAGGCAATGGTCTTTCTTTGCCCCATGTGTTTCGCTACACTCAACAAGAAGGTGCGCGACGCGGGAATGAAAAATTATATGATTACTGATATCTGCCGGCTTGCCTTGGGTGAGAAACTGCCTGACGATAAACCGCTGTAATCAAAATGTAAAAAAGTCGCTGGATCGTTTTTCAAGGTATATATGAAGAAAATAACCGCGCCTGATAGCCCAAATCCCAAGAGCCGTCAAATCGAAAAAAAATACCTCCGGCTGTTTGAAAAGCTGAGCAAATCAGAGCAGGAGAAATCAGTCATTCTCGATGCCATGACCGAACTCGTCTTGTACCTTGATACGGATTTGAGGGTGATCTGGGCTAATAAGGCCATGCAGGATGCATTTAATCTGGCACCCGGCAAATTGAATAAGAAACACTGCTATGATGCGCTTCATAATAGAAGCAGAGCATGCCGTATTTGTCCGGCTGTAAAAACTCTTAAGACGGGTGAACCTCAGGAAGTAGTCGATTTTTCATCTTACAAGAAGAATTGGGTTCTACGCAGCTATCCCGTGCGGGACGCAAGAGGCTCTCTTATCGGCATTGTGGAGATAGTTACTGACATAACTGAACGGAGAAGGGCACAAGAGGCAATGAGGCAATCGGAGCAGAAGTACCGGGAGCTCTTCGAAAATGCCAATGACACAATTTTCATACTTGATTTCGATGGTAAAATCTTATCCTGCAATGCTGCCGCCTCCAAGACATACGGCTACGAACCGGCGCAGCTGCTGGGACTTAACATAGAGAATCTTCTGGATTCGGATTATCTGCCTATCGTACGAGAGCTCATTCGAAACAGACTTGATGATGCGGATGTTCAGAACCCGCAGGAATTTCTCACGTATACAAAAGACGGCGAAGCCGTATGGGTGGAGGTCAATGCCCGGGGCATGGAAGAAAACGGCAGACGGGTCTCGATCCACGGTATCGCCCGTAACATTACGGAACGAAAAAAGATGGAAGAGGCATTGAAAAAGAGGGAACGGGAGCTGGAAGAAAAATCCCGGAATCTGGAAGATGCGAATACGGCCCTAACTGTCCTCCTTAAGCGCAGGGAGGAAGACAGAGCTGAACTGGAAGACAAAGTAACTTGCAACATGAGAGAACTCATCCTGCCGTATATCGAGAACCTGAAGATCACCCATATTGACAGCCATCAATCAAATCAACTGAAGATACTTGAAAGAAATATAAACGAGATCATTTCCCCGTTTCTTCGCAATCTGTCCTCGAAATATCCCAATCTCACGCCAATGGAGATAAAGGTCATCACTTTTATAAAAGAAGGACGCACGACAAAGGAAATGGCAAAGCTGCTGAACGCGTCAGCAAGGACAGTCGAAGTGCACCGGGCTCATATCAGAAGAAAGTTAAACCTGAACAAGAGGAAGGCAAATCTGAGATCTTATCTTTTGTCTTTGTAGTTTTAACCACTCCCGATTTTATTGACTACTTAGAAAAAGTACGTATACTGTGCGTAGTTTTTCAGTATTGATATTTCAATGAATAAATGATGCTATTTTTTAGAGTTCCATGGGCATATGGGATGCGTAGAAAGTTTCTTCTTAGGGACGACTACTGCGGTAATGTGCTGAGACAAATGTCTTAGAAAGATTTCTTAAAATAAGGAGGATAAATCAATGACAAAAGAGGAGAAAATCGAGGAAATCCGTCAGCGCGCGCGCAAGAATTTTTCTTTGGGGTATAATTGCGCGGAATGTGTCACCGAAGCGGTTCTAAGTCTGGTGGATACGGGACTGCCTCCGGCAGTCAAAAAAGTCGCAACCGGGTTTGGCGGCGGCATAGGGCTTTTCGGAGACACTTGCGGCGCCCTGGCAGGGGCCGTAATGGCCGTGAGCGCCGTCCATGGCAGGGATACACTCCCTGAAGGAACGGATCAAAAAGACGTGGCGATGAAGTCAAAGGCCCAGTTTTACGGGAAGCCCGGTGTTTACAGGATATTTAATCTGGTACCCAACCGCTTTAAGGCGAAATATGGAAAGACCCTGTGCAGAGAATTGACGGTGCCATGGCAGAGCACCTGGCTGTGCAAGGAACACGCGCTATACTGCCGTGAGATTATCACCGAGGTGGCCGGGATTGCGGCGGACCTTGTCCTGTCCGATAAAGATGAACTGGCAGCAAAGCCCTTCGGTGAAAACGTGGAAAACCTCAAGGATTGATGTAACCCAGAGAGATATGAACATTCGTGATGCGATTGAAATGATAACCGGGGAGGTTATTCGATGAGTCAAAAACTAGTTATTGTGGGAGGCGGGGCGGCGGGCCCATCGACGGCCGCCGAGGCCAAGAGAAGAAACCCTTCCCTTGAAGTGACGATGATTGAGAAAGGTGACTTTGTCTCCTACGCGGCCTGACCGATGCCTTATTACATCGGTGATGTAATCAAAGAGTCAAAGAAGCTCGTTATCCGCACGCCGGAAGAATTCAAGAAAACGGGCATCGACGTAAAGATCAAGACACGCGTGGATGGTGTCGATCCTCAAAAGGGCTCTCTTTCTTTATCAGACGGCACGAGTCTTCCTTACGACCTCTTGGTCATGGCCACGGGGGCCGAAGCGACCCGTCTGGATATTCCGGGCAGAGACCTGGAAGGCGTTTTCGTCATCAGGGACTTGACCGATGCCTTGAAGATGAAATCCTACCTGAACGAACAGGGATGTAAGAAGGCAGTTCTGATCGGGGCAGGCTACATCGGTATGGAAATGTGCGAGGCACTGAGAAACCTGGGAATCGAAGTGAAGGTCATGGACATCCTGCCGCGGCCGGCCATTCGATGGGACTCAGAATTCACGAAGATGATCGTGGAAGAGCTGGTCAGAAACCAGGTGGAGTTCCTTCCGGAGACGAAACCTCTGGCCATCGAAAAGGGGAAGGAATGCCGGTTGAAACTGCTCACCAGCGGCGGCGAGCTGGATGCCGATCTTGTGCTGATGGGAGTGGGTACAAAGCGGAACGCCGTGCTTGCCGAATCCATGGGACTTGCCATGGGGGAAAGCGGCGCCATCAAGGTGGATTTCCGGCAGAAGACATCCCGGGAGGGGGTCTATGCGGTGGGAGACTGCTGTGAGGTCTTCCACAAGGTCGCTGGAAGATGGGTCTATTTTCCTCTCGGCGATGTCGCCAACAAGCAGGGCCGTGTTGCCGGTCAGAACATCGGCGGTTATCCGGCGGAATTTCCGGGCATCGTGGGCGCCCAGGCCTTCAAGGTCTTCAAACTGGAGGTGGCTGCAACGGGACTGACGGAAGAGGAAGCCGCAAAATACGGGTTCCAGCCGGTGAGCGCCATGATCTGGGGTCTTCCCGTAGGCCGTCCCATGGCTAAGGGGGAAAAGCTGGGCGTAAAACTTGTAGGAGACAAGACGACGGGGAAACTTCTCGGCGGCCAGTGCATCGGTGAGAAAGGAGCCGTTCAAAGGGTCAGCAGCCTTTCTGTCGCCCTGTGGGCGGGACTCTCCGTGGATGAGGTCGGCTACCTTGATCTCCCATACGCTCCGCCCTTCGGAGGCGCCTGGGACGCCATCCACATCGCGGCCCAGTCTCTCAGGGGCAAGATGTAAATCGGGTAAGCATTGAAAGAATTTTTCCGAGCGTATTAGGCTCGACACTAATGAGAGGGATCGAAGTTGGCATTAGAGAACGATCCGGGATTGGAGATAATAGCTGTAAAGATCGGACGTGAGGCGCGGAGAAGCTACAGGGGTCTGGGCGGCACATTCGCGAGTTTTGTGTATTGCTGTCTTGACAAAAAAATCGTGCCGGGTTTTCACGAAAAAGGTCTCATTGCTGAAGCTAAACTGAAGGAAGGAGGCCTGCTGCTTGTATTATCCGGAAAGATGACCGAGACCGAATTGATGGAATTCATGGACATTGCCTTAGAGAATATCGGGGCATTTACCAGCTTAGGGGCCGAGGCAAAATATATAATAGACGTCAAGTCTAAAGAATAAACTAATTCGGAGGATATTATGGCATTAAAAACTTCAAAGGAGTATCTGGAGAGCGTAAAGAAGCTTGCGCCCCGTGTCTATTGCGGGGGGAAATGGGTGAAGGGTCTGCTCAACAATAAAATTACGCGTTCCATGGTCATGGCGAACGCGGCGATTTACGAGCTCGCTGAAGACCCGAAAAACAAGGAAATCATGGTCGGTACCTCCCACCTCACGGGAGAGCCCATCAACCGCAACCTTAACGTTGCGCGCAACATCCACGACCTGGACATGCGGCAGGAGATGGCCCTCTTGACGAGCCAGACAGTGGGGACCTGCAATTACCGCTGCGTCGGTTGCGATGCCCTCAACAGCCTTGCCTCCACGACGTGGGAGATGGACCGGGATCTGAAAACGAAATATAATGAAAGATTCAACAAGTGGCTTGCATTTGCACAGGCCAACGATCTGGCCGTCTCAGGGGCAATAACAGATGCAAAAGGAGACAGGAAAAAGAGGCCTTCTCAGCAGGACGAGCCCGATACATTCGTTCACCTCGTCGAAAAACGGGAGGACGGGATCGTAGTCCGGGGGATCAAGGTGAGCCAGAGCGGCGCCATAGGGTCGCATGAAACTCTCGTTCTTCCAGGCGGCGCCTTGAGAGAAGGCGAAGAAGCCTTCGCCCTGGCCTTCGCCGTTCAGAACGGTGCACCGGGGCTTACTTACATCTGCCAGTACAATGCCTACTCGGCAGAGCGGGAATTTTGTGAAGATGAAGCCGAGATTGGGAATCCCGTCTTCGGACAAAGGGAAACTTCGACGATGGTTTTTGACAACGTCTTCATTCCCTGGGAGCGGGTTTTCCTCTGCGGCGAGACCAAGTTCTGCGGGAAAATGGTCACCCGGTTCGCCAAGGCCCACCGCATGAACTGCGGCGGGGCCTGCAAGGTGGGGTTCGCCGACCTGATTATCGGAGGCACCGTGCTTGCCGCCGAATACACCGGTGTGGACAAGGTCCCTCACATTCAGGAGAAGATCATTGATATGGTCCGCTTGAGCGAGACCTCCCACGCCTGCGCCATCGCGGCGGCCATGCGGGGGCGGGAAGAACCCAAGGGGTCGGGCGTCTATCTTCCCGACGACCTCTTCGGCAACGCCGCCAAGCTTAACATCGCCCACGGGTTCTGGGAAATCATCAAGAACGCCGGAGATATCGGCGGCGGCTTGGTGGTGACCATGCCGAGGTTGAAAGATCTGGAAGACCCGGAGGTCGGTCCCATGCTGAAAAAGGCTTTCGCGGCTGCAGCCCCGGCGGACAAGCGCCTCAAGGTCGCCAAGTTCCTGCAGCACTGGTCAGCCGGTCTGCATGGCACGGGTACCTGGCACGGCGCCGGCGCCCCGCAGACACAGAGATTCATGATCTCTGTACTTACGGACTTTGACGCCAAGAAGAAGATGGCCAAGAAGATCATGGGCATGAAGGAAGAATAATCAAGGAGAGCTAACAAAGAAGAAAGAGGCAAGGCGGCAACCTTGCCTCTTTCTTATCAAAAAGCAAGTCTATCGAGACCCCGGGTATGGCTGAAATGCCTTCTGCAAACGTGAAAGCACAAACTGTGAAAGCTGTTGACACCTTACAAGATTTCAGTATCATAATAATATATTAACCTTTCAAAAAAAGAGGGCTTGTGAAGGCAAGAATCGTCACAGGGTCGATCATCCTTTTCCTGATCTTTTTTCTGGCCGTATCCTCTTCCACCACGGCAAAAAACAAAAACACTTGTGTCACCTGTCATACCGACGAGGTCGCTCTAAAAAAGCTTTGCAAGTTGCCCGAGATACCGACCGGCGAGGCGGAAGGGTGAGCAGGGGCGCCTCCGCCAGTTAAGGCGGAAGAATATTACAAGGGTTTTCTGGTAGACAAGAAACTGATTGCAGAGGACGAGCATTTCGAGAAGGGATGCACCTATTGTCACAAGGGTGACGATACACAGGAGGATAAAGATCTGGCCCATCGGGATATGGAAAAACGGCCGTCCGGTAATCTTAAGGTCTGCGAGGAATGTCACGGGGAGATTGTCGCCACATACAAGAAATCTCTTCACTATACGACGATCGGCCAGAGGAACCGTGTAGTTGAAAGATTCTCCAAGGCGGAAACGAAAATCTTTGATGAAAAAGTCTTTGAGAAGTCCTGCCGGGTTTGTCATGCCTCCTGCGGCGATTGCCACGTGAAGTCACCCAGCATCAGCGGGATAAGTGTTGGTCTCATCCAGGGTCATCGGTTTGTGAAAAAAGATGAAGGAAAGACCTGTGCCTTCTGCCACGGAGGCAGGGTTTATCCGGAATTCATCGGTGAGTATGGCGGCGGTGTAGATGTCCATTATGAAAAAGGTATGATGTGCATGGACTGTCACAATAAGAGGGAGCTTCACGGAGACGGCAAGATGTACCGTGCCAAGGAAGAAGTGAAGGACAGGCCGTCCTGCCGGGACTGTCATCAAATCGGCCAGGAGGCAAAGGTGACAGCGCAAATCGCCCATCTCAAGCACCAGGACAAGGTAAGCTGCTATGCATGTCACGCATCGGCGGAATACCGGAATTGCTATGGTTGTCATATCGGAGGCGGATCTACCGCGAAGCCGGGCTTCATACTCGGATTAAGTCCGAAGAACAAGAAAACCGTCACGACATTGCGGCTCATCCCCACAGTCAGGGACAGTTTTCAGAGCGTGGGGATCAAAATGGAGAATTTTGATGTGCTTCCCAATTACTGGGATACACCGGTTCACAATATCAAGAAGCGGACGGAGAGGACCCGTTTCTGTGATGCATGTCATGAGGAAAGGAAAGGTTTCCTCACGAAGGACATGCTCGTCGAGAATGGTTCCAAGGCCAATGTTGGTCTGATCTATAACCCCAAACCAATACCAATCAGCAAATAGGAGGGATGTATGAAGAGAGAAAGAATTTTAAAGATTATGGTAGTTATCACCTTTTTATTATTGCTGCCCTGTTTGTCTTTCGCACGGGTTATCGAACCCGTCGTTTCCACGGACTGGCTGCAGCAGAATCTGTCGAAGGTGACCGTAGTGGATGTCCGGAAGGTTGAGGAATATAAAGCCGGTCATATCCCCGGCGCCGTCAATGTCTTTTATGGAACATGGGCCATCAAGAGGGGCGACCTTCTCAACGAACTGCCTGCCGACGATGATCTGAAAGATATCCTCTCATCGGCTGGTATCGAACCCGGTTCACTGATTGTTGTCGTCGGGAAAGTGGATGCGCCTACGGATCGGGTTGACTCCTCC
>Ga0315278_10003790_pt1 | contig 13569 bp, 8 predicted proteins | sample YL17G06_0_MG_FD_203880 | JGI IMG/M metagenome (GOLD analysis project Ga0315278, IMG submission 203880) | Sediment microbial communities from Yellowstone Lake, YNP, Wyoming, USA - YL17G06_0 | ecosystem: Environmental > Aquatic > Freshwater > Lake > Sediment | place: USA: Wyoming | collected...
AGCCAGCGAGCCAATCCTTACCTGAGAAGCTGGTCAAATACGCTATTAGTAAATAGTAGCGGCAGAAAAAGGGCGATAAATGCCAGTCAGCCCAGTAGCTGGGAGAATGCCAGGTATGGTTAAAACAGCCCGGTTTGAGCTCATGCCAGAAGCCACCAACCGCTGGAAAGTGTGGTCTCGGGCTGACTGGTAGATCGGTCTCCGGCGCCGCAGCCGGGAAATCACTACCAATGCTGCATCGAAGAGCGGCACACCAGCCAGCAGGGCTGGGATAAACCATGAGTTCAGACTGGAAAAGCCGAATGGAATATACACACTCCCTATCCCAGCCAGGATAAACCCCTGCCACTGGTAGCCAGAATCGCTCAGGAAATAATACGCTGGTGTAGAATTATAGTAGAAAGTGCCGAAACATGCGCTCAGCAGTATGGCGCTGAATAATAACAGGTCGTTTTGGTGCGAATCGATGGTCACCAGCATAAAAAAAGCGCAGGCGACTGCCGCCAGGCCTATGGCCTGGCCGTCCATACTATCTACAAAATTAAATGCGTTAGTAACGCCTACCATCCAGACGATTGTCAGGCCAATATTTAGCCAATTATGTAGAAAAAGGGGCACCTGGATACCAGACCCGATGAGCGCTAAAGAGGCAATAATCTGGCCAGCCAGTTTCAAGAAAGGGTGTAAATCCAGATAATTATCCAACAGCCCAAACAGGAAAATCAGGCTTGAGGCCAGCAGGATCGGCCAGACTGATTGGAACTGTAATGCTCCCGTAAAATAGCTGATCACGAAAACTGAAAGCGCCAGGGTCAGACCGCCCGCAACCGGCACGGCTGTGGCGTGCTGTTGATGGGGTGCGCTGCCTGGGACATCGACCAGACCAGCTTCGCGTGTCAACCAATGACATACCGGTCCTATCACCAGAGTAAACAGGGTGGCGATAAAGACCACCCTAAATAGTATAAATGTGTTCAAGCTGCTTCCCATTCTACCACGGATGTATCAGTAGAAAGTCGTCACCGCCTTTTGGAAAATTTCCCTTGCCGGAGGGCATTTTGCAGCAATGCCAAAACGAGCTTGAAGAACATAGCCAGGTAATAGAACCAATTGAACAAAATGAAATAGTCAGCGGCCAGATTCTTGCGGTAGTACAAATAGTAAGACCGGTGCCACTCCAAGATGGAGCGATAGGGTTTAACGCGCGATCCTCCCTGCCCGCCATAATGCATGATTCGGGCTGCAGGAACGTAATAGACTTGCCAGCCTGCGTTCCGGGCTTGATAACAGTAGTCGGCGTCTTCCTGGTATGCGAAGTAACGTTCGTCCAGGAATCCGATCCGGTCAACTACCTCGCGACGGATAAGCATGCAGGAACCCGAAACCCCGGCAACTTCATGGGTTTCGTCCTCATCTAAGTGATTTAACAGATATCCCCCGAACAGCTCGCTTTTGGGAAATAATTTGGAAAGCCCCAAAAAATAGCTGAAAACAGCAAACGGTCTGGGTTCTCCCCGCCGGCATGGCTTTTGCAGTGTGCCATCCGGGTTTAAAACTTTGGGGCCGCATATTCCCACCTCTGGATGATTCTTCATAAAAGCGACCATCTGGTTGAACGCCTGGGGTAACAAAATCGTATCAGGGTTTAATTGCAACAAGAAATCGCCCACCCCCTGGCGTAAAGCCTGGTTCATGGGCGCCGTAAAACCGGTATTCCTCGCGAGCTCAATCAAATAGACGCCGGGGAACTCGCTCTTCACCATGTCCACTGTCCCGTCGGTCGAATGATTATCGACGACGATGATCTCGAACTCACCCCCAGGAGGTTCCTGGTAGATCGAGCGCAGGCAGTCTCTTAGGTAGCTGCACGCCTGAAAGGATACGATGCCAATCGAAATAAGCATAACCGTCGAGTTAATCTTTTTTGTATGGAAAAAGAGGAGCGAACAGGCGCCGGATGAGGACCCTTATCTGCAACAACAGGGTGAGCATACCCCGATGCCGCAGGGAATAGAAACCCATCTGCAGGAGAGATGGACTGTTTTCCATCGTTTCTGAGATCTCGAAGGTTTCTGGAGGTTCGGCCTGCCTGTTCAATGCAGTTTTATTATAAAAGATTGAGGCTGAGTACGACCACGGCCTGTTAACATCGGAGTTACAGATCTGGTTGAGGGTATCGATTAATTCAATGCCGCGAACGCGCGGGTGGTACCGTTCCAAGACGTCGGTGTGGGCGCGTTCCCCCATATCACGCCTCAAGCTGGCATCCTGGATGAGATGCTCGAGCGCATCGATCCAATCTGCCTCGCTGGCAGCCAGGAAACCGTTTTCGCCAGAACGGACTGCGAATTCGAAGGCATCGGTGTTGCTTGCAATGGTGGGTACCCTGACCAACCCCGCTTCAACATACTTGATCTCGCTTTTCGATTGCGCGAACGGGTTGTTGGTAACCAAAGGAGCGATGTTAATATCGAAACTCGCTTGGAGGTAGGGAAGCTGCCTCCAGGGGACCAGTTTGTGGCATACGATACGGTCGTTCAAATCGCCCCAATCCTTGCCCGGGTTTACAGGGCCGATAAGCCAGAGATCAACTTCAGGGTGATGCCTGAGGATTTGTTGAATAGCAGGTTTGGCGACGGCAAAATCGCGGTCGTGGGTGGGAGTGCCGCTGGCGTAACCCAGAATGATCTTTTTATTCAAAACCTGCTTTTGCTTGAAAGCCTGCTCGGAGACCGCCAGCATCTTCAGGCTGAAAGCATTCCGGTGAATCCAGACCGGCTTATTTAATGCCTGGGCTTGCTCCGCCAGGTATTGAGTCGAGGCAATCACGGCCTGGCATTGTTCCAGGGTAGCACGGTTTCTAAGGATGTCCTCTTGATAAAGGGCAGCCCGCACCGGGTCCCGGAAGTCTGGGCTGCCGATCCACCTGAAAGCGGCAGGTTCGAAAATCAAATCGTCAATGTCCTGGATAGCCAGGCCGCCGTGTGCTTGGATGGCTTGAAACAAACGGGCAACGTAGGAGTCATATGTGGTGCGGTGGACGATAACGATCGCAGCTTGTTCGATTTTGGCGGGGAGTTGTGGATCGGTAATATGGGAAAGCTGGCAGGGGACGCCAGCTAACTGTAACTGCTCATATGGATGAAAACTGCGATACCGGCGTGTATCGCCTCTTACCCCGCTAAAGATGAGAACAAATAATTGATCCATTTGAGCGCAAATAAATGGTTAGGAGATTTTATGGAGCTTGGATCGTTTTGCAGAATAAATCAATCCAATTGCCAATACAATAAGAACCATTCCCGTAACCCATAAACCCCAGGTGAACAAAGAGGATGTGTACAAAAAAATGATCTGGTGTTTTCCACCTTCAAGGAATAAAGACCGCATAATGAGATTGGCAGTGTAAATAGGAACTTCGGCGCCGTCTAAATAGGCTTTCCAGCCAGGGTACATGACATCTGAGAGGATCAATAAACCGGAGTTCTTCTGGTTAGCTTCGATTACTACTCTTTGAGGGGCGTAAGATACCACCTTGACGTAATCGTCAGGATTGGCCCCACCGGTTAGGGCTTCAGGTATTGTAACATTGGATCCGGCTTCAACGACAGCTTCAACTGCTGGGTCAAAATCTGCCGCATTCAGGAATTTCTTAACCGCTTCCGTATCCTCGGGAGCAACGCTGGTGATGTGGTGAACCACCCAGGCGCGCGGTAAGGCAGCATTGTTCTTATATATTTTGTTGGGTCCATCATAAATGAGATCCAGCGTAACCGGGTAATAATTGCGGAGGATCGGGTCGGCCCATCCTGCCCAGTCATTTATTAGATTTCCTTTTGGACCCGGTTCTGTCACAAGAGATAATGTTATTTGTTTACCCAAGAAGCGGCTTAGATCGACTTCAACCGGTATCCAATCCCGGTCTGAAGGATTATGTTTTGGATCGATATAGCGTGAAAACAACAGGGTCTCGTCATTGATATCGTTTTGTGTCACAATGATTTTAAAAAGCACGCCATCCCCTCCTTTATCCCAGGCAGCGGGATCCAATGCGATGGCGGTTTTTACAGTAACCGGCCTTCCTATTGACAAAGAGTAGCTCACTTGAGCCGACGGATGCTCGATTAGAACAGGATTTGTTTGTCCATTGATCGTCCATTCGGAAATCTGGACCTTTCCTGAACGGGATGCATGTACTTTAGCGGAGCTCAATGAATCAAGCAATTTCATAATTCCTGATCCGCTTGGCGTGATTTCTGGAGATGTGTAAACATATTCCACATTTAATGCATCCAACAAGCGGCTGCAGCAATCATTGAAGTAGATGTGGTTGATAGAGGCTTTGCCGCGATCATGGGTCAGGTCTGCATAATCTGAATACCGCCTTAAAACATATGAGGAATAGCCGGAAACAGTTGAGAAACCATACACCTCTGGCGACATGCCGGTCAAAATTGAATTCGAGTTAACATTGATGATGCGGAAAGGTTCGGTGGAATTTGCTTTCAAACCTTTCAAAAAACGGATCGAGGGGGTTTCTGGAAAGGCCAAATCCGCATCAAAGGTTGGATTAATATTACTCCCTGCCAGGAAAAGATCCGCCGCCAGCAGAACCACTACCAGGCCTGAAAATAGCTCTTTTTTTAGTTTGCCTCTGCCGCATAACCAGATGAGCAGAGCACCAGTCGCAAGCCAGATAAAGCTGATCACGAGGCTGGTTAGATCGAACTTGGGGAGCTTGCTCAGATAGGGAGACAATGTCGAGACACGAGTTAATGATCCTGAATACCAGATCAACAAGCTTAGCATCAGCGTGAAACCCGCCAGAACGGCTGTCCCGAGGCTCAGGCGCTTTAGGAAACGGGACGGATGTTGATTGATGACCCAGTCCGCGCCGAGGCCGGCCGCGATAGCCCAAGTGAACGCTGTTACATAAAAAATCCTGCCTGGGAAAGTGTTGAGGAAAACGGGGAATACGAAAGTAATGATCTGTCGAAAGGGGAAAATGTTATAAACTGCTAATAAAGTTACCAAACCTATGCCAGCAAAACCCCAGGCCAGCCTGCGCTTTTCAGAGAACAGGCTTGCAGCCAAAAAGATCAGCGGAAGGATACCGAAATAGAGCGTAGTTTCGGGATAATTGAACGGTCCCCAGTAGAGACCCCCATTGATTGGGCTTCCGTTGATATTCGGTGCAAAAAGACGGGGGAGGTGATAGATAAGGCTCAGGAAACTTTGTGCGCCTAATTGCCCAGTCCGCTGAGTCTTCAAGTAAAGCTCAATGGTGATCAGGATTTGAGCTGCAACCAGGGAAACCCCAAAGAATAAGGCGAGACCACTGTAGAATAAAGGCTGGATTGCAATCTTTAGTTTCTTTTCCCTTAGCCAAGCCAGGGCGCTTCGATAGATCGCGATCAAGCCCACAGTGATTGCCGCATAGAAAGGCCACAGGATCTGGCCAGATAGAATCTGGATAGCAAAGCCGGCCGCACCAGCCAGCGTCCAGCGCCAGTCCTGTTTCCGGATGGCGCGTTCGGTTCCCCAGAATATCATTGGAAGCCATATCATCGTGCCGGTAACTGGAGGCAGGGAAAGCCAGCCGATCAGGTAAAGGTTAAATGTGAAAGCGAGGCTGCTAACCAGAGCGCCAGTTTGTTTCATCCCCAGCTCTCGCGAAAATAAAAAAGTAAACAGGCTACCAATGAATAAATGGATGACTGCAGTCCAGCTAATCGCTCGAGCGACCGGTAAAAAGGCGATTAAAAGGTTGTAAACAGGGTTAGAGAACATCTCCCCGCGCGCCAGTGCTGGCGTTCCGGCTAATTCATTTGCATCCCAGAATGGCAGTCCAGACTGGCGCGCTTCCTTATCGTAGACTCCCGCTGGAAAGAATTGCCAGATCGCATCCGTCATCGACGGGTTCCAAACCGGACCAGTTGGTTTTAAAAGCGACTCGCTGCGCCATGGCTCAGATGTATAGATCTCATCCAGGGGTAATAACACTTGCCCTAAAAAGACCACCCGCCACATAAACAGGATTGTCAGGATAGCTAAGAACAGAATGGATAACAGATCCAGGTGGAAGTCCGAAAGATGGTAGTTATTAATAATGGCTTTATTGTCACTCATTATCCAGTAAATCCACGGATTGCAGCCATGCTTATTCTGCTCTCACTTCCTTCGTTTTAAAGCCCTCAATTGTGAGTCGACCACGCTGTGGGCAGCTCCCTTCTCAGGCTTGATAGAACCAGGCGAGAACGATTTATGATAACACAAATTAAACTGCACCCCCTTCCCGCTGGAGGGAAGGGGGTATAGGATTAAGTCTTCCAAATAGTTTGCGAGCAGGAGTGACCAGCTTAACGGGTCACCACCGGAAGGAAAACCTCTTTCAAGTTTTGCACGACTTTAACTGTTACAGTCACTCTTTGGCTACCGGCCGCACCTGCATTCACATCGATGTAACCTGTATATTGTCCGGTGGATTTCCCCGTGGCATCGACAATGAATTGAAGCATCTGGCCTGTTTCTGTTTGCCCGCTGCTTGTCTCCAGCGTTATCAAATTGGGGGTTTCGGTTTGGGCTGTCCAGGTTAATAAGCCGCCGCCACTGTTGCCAATATATAAGGCTCTGTGCTGTACAGGAGAGTTCAGCCCCACCAGTACCTGGAACGTATCATTTGTGCTCAGCAAGGGTTTCCCGGTGGAGGTACATTTAGTAAATCCCCCCTCTTCTGCAATGGTATAGAAGCAAAAAGTCACGTCATCCACTGCAGAAACTTGCACGGAGCCAAGAACAACGGGCGAGATGGCTACTCCATGATCAATTGACGCATCCATGAAAGTTCCTTGCTGGACATCCCACGATAAGGTGTACAGGTTGCTACCGTTTTGATCGGAGGTAAAAGTGGCAGTGGGAGACAATTCCTGGGCGACCTGCGTTGCGAAAGGCGTTCCACCGACAGATAAGGTGTGACTGCCCAGGCTGGTGGTCCCAGTAACTCCAGCATTTCCTGAAACAGTCACGCCGTCCAGAGTAGCGGAGCCCCCGCTCCAGGCATAGCCGAGATAAGCAGACGTTGGCGGCGGAGGATCGCCGGCTGCTGTGGTGTTTAGAATATGAAGCGGCGCGGCAATGACCATCCCCACGATGGGGGCATTGGCAAGGGCTGTATTTGCCGTTTGTGACTTTGGGGTGGAAGTACCGTTGGCGCGTTGTACTACCAAGCTGTTCAACTGAGCCACTGTCTTTCCGCCGGTGAGGGAGTCGCTGTACACGATAGCGCCCGTCCCGCCGGAAACCGGGTGGATTTGGTTGTGATTGTATCGAATATCGTTGATCGGGCCATTGGTGCGATCATCATCAAAAATAGGCTGGCCGACATTGTTGCTGATCACACAATTCTGAACAGTTCCGTTTACAGGCAGGTTCCGCCCCTCCATCGGGCTGGAAAAGATTGCCGACCCATAATTTGTTTTCTTGATAGTATTTTCAATCAGGTTGGAGCCTGATAAGTTGATGGTTGAACCTTGGATAAATATGCCGCCACCGTAGACTTCTGCCGTGTTACGGGCGAAGGTGGTATTGGTGATATTAGCGATCGAGAAGTCGAGTAGTGCCAGGCCTCCACCTGCGCTGTTGCTTGAGCCGATGGCATCGGAGTTCATCACCAGGCTATTTTGCATGGTGAGATTTACGAAATCGAACATCATCGCTCCCCCCGCCCCGGACCCTCCAACTCCTGGCGTTTCTTGCACATCCAGATCGTTGAAGATCACGTTGTCTATCGTGACTACAGTCCGGTTTTCATCTGGTGTTCCCATTGGCGGAACGCCATTGAGGCCGAACATCCGGTTGACGTCTCCGGTTGCATAGATCCCACCAGCAGTCTGTCCTGTGATCGTCACCGAGCCATATTTTCCCTGGAACAGTGAATTCTTAACAGTCAAATGGGCGGAGGGGCGATTGATGGCGCCATAATTTGTTGAGGAATCTTTCGCATCGTTAGATGTTACCGAGATTGCACCTCCAAACCCGGTTGCTGGGTTGGTGCCCGTCGTCCGGTTACCCAGAAATACGTCTTCATCGATGTCAACTTTGGACCGGTAGACGTTAATTCCAGCGCCTATGTTTGAGCTGTTGGTAATGAAACGTGAATGGTAGATCTTTGCAACTGTTTGATCCTCAGCATGAAAGGCACCGCCTTCAGTTGGAAAGCTGGCACTGACTCCCGGATCGCGGGCGGATTGGTTGTTAATAAAGGTCGAATTAGCGATAATAACATCTGCTTGAGGCGTTGTAACCGGATCGGTCCAGGTGCCAATCGCATATATTCCGCCTCCCACGTAGCCAGCCTGATTGCTCTCAAAGCTCGAATTCGACACCCGCAGGATGGAATTGGCCATGTGAATTCCGCCGCCGGCCGAGGTCACCGCGTGGCCGGGTAAATTGGTGCGGTTGTTGATGAATTGGGAGGCGTGGACGTAAACCGCAGAGTGTTCTTCGACTGCCAGTCCACCGCCGTAGTTTTTAGCCGAGTTATTTGCCCAGGTGCTGTTGAAGAAAAACGCGGTTGAGCCGACCGAAACCGCGATTCCACCGGCCCCAGTGGATGGCTCGTTGCCGCGGTTGTTCTGGAAAGTGCAGTTCTTGAAAGTGGCCTGCGCCTTTTGCATGGTGACCCCCGCAGCCACCCCATCCGTTGAGGAATAGCCATCGGCAAAGGTGATATTTTCAAAAACCACCGGTTTCCCTCGAGAAAGCGCAGAGTTGATAAAGCGAAGAATATCGCGAGTGCCATCTCCACTCAGCACGACCATTGCGCCGTCGGTCGCGCGGATGGTGAAGGCTTTTTGGGTGTCGTTGATCTTAAAGCCGCCCGTAGGAGCATGATAAGTTCCAGCCGACAACTCGATCATGCCATTATCTGGGACCTGGGAGATAGCATCCTGCAGATTCGAGACATCTCCTGGGACGTGAATTACAGTTATGCTGGTATTTTGACCGGTCGCATTCATGAGAGAGCTGTCTGCTGAAGCAACACCAGATTTGAGCAGCCAAACAGATATTAGGGTAATAATCACCAGAACACGCAGATATTTATAAAACTTCACACTTTCCTCCAAAAACCAACCTCGCTAATCATCTTTGGCAGTGTAGCAAACATAACCAGGTGGGGTGGGTGCAAACGCATAACATGGTTTTAGCACCATAGTTCAGCGCCGCTGGTTTTCATCGGTTTTAGCATTATGGGGCGCTTTTGAGGTGATGATTAGCTCGAGAATATTTTACTTACTTAGGAGATAAAAAACCAATTAATCAAAAGTGAAAATCAACTTTCATAGTGGTAAGAATCATTATATATGAGGGTTCCGGTTTTGTAGACAGTACTTAAGTTATATTTTTCTTGGTCAAATGTTATAATCCACTGGTTTCCGCGTACCGGAAGAACAAGTTTAAAATCAGAAATCAGGACCAACATGCCGCTCTCAAGCAAAATAAAAAACTCTTTCATCCCCGGCAACTTGTCCGATCCTTCAGGTTCCGCGCACGGATGCCATTTTATAACCTCGGTTACCGGTTAATCGGTTCGTTGGATGGTTATCCCTTTCCCCCGGCCGATCTTATAGACCTTGTCATCGGTACAAAGGAAATCGCCTGGTACCAGCTTGGCGGCCTGTTTATGCACCAGGCCATTATGACTTTCCTCCTCAGGAATGGGATATCGATCGAATCTCTACGTTCCATTCTTGACTTTGGATGTGGCTGCGGGCGTATTATCCGCTGGTGGGCAGCCCTGCGGATCCAGTGCGAGATCTGGGGAAGTGACTATAACCCATTGCTGATCGAATGGTGCCAAAAAGAGTTATCCAGCATGGCAAAGTTCACAGTAAACGGCGCGCAGCCGCCACTGGAGTTCTCAGACGACAAGTTTGAGCTGGTATACGCCTACTCTGTTTTTACCCACTTCTCCAGGGACATGCAACAGCCCTGGTTGAAAGAGTTGGCGCGAGTTGTCAAGCCCGGTGGATATCTGCTGCTCACCGTCTATGGAATACGCGTCGGATGGAGATCCGGGTTCTCGAATGATCTGTTCCAACAATTGGACGATCAAGGTATCTTGGTGTTTGGTGATGAGCAAAGTGGCTCTAATAACTGCGCGGCTTATCACTCTGAAGAATACATGGCAAACCAACAATCGCTTGGCCTTGAGCTGATCGACTTCATGCAAGGTGGGGTAAGGGATTCATCGGAGCAGGATATGTACTTATATCGCAAGGCAGTTCCAACTGATTAGAGCCTGGATAAGAAATTGTTAAAAAACCTCCCGAGAATCATCCAGCCGCTTGGGTTTATGTTCTCGGGAGTTTTATATTACGTATCTTGTGATGCTGCAGATCAGAGCACAGAAAGCCTGTCCAGCAGCCGGGGGGCGTATTTTTCGGGGATTGGGTCCTTCTGAGCGGCAGCTTCCACAAGGAACCCGGTCAGTGCGGGCAGCAGATAGCCGCTCGCATGCGCCGATCTCATCCGCCTTGCCAACCCTGGCTTAAAAAGACCCTCGATTACTCCATCATAATAGAAATAATCCAAAACGGCCAGGTACAACTGGTCCAGGGACGGTTTGTAGTCCCATTCATAGAGACTCAGCAGGCGGCAGGTCATATCTTCCAACCAACCGATCGTTTCAGGGGGGTGCGGCTGGAGAACCGCCTTGGGTCGCTTGAGCAAATTCAGGAGGCGATAATATTGCGCCCGAAACATGTATGTTAGAGCGGGGTGCTTGCGGATAATGACAGTTGCCATGACCCCACTGTTATGCTGTCGCTTTGAAAATGTCCAGATGTTGTGAGGGTGATAGTGGTATCCGACTAGGGTTGACGAATAAAGGATGTGCAGTCCGCGTTTGGAAAGTCGATATGCAAGCTCTGCATCCTCGAAGGCCGCAAAATGGAAATCGGTATCGAACCAACGTTCCTGGGCCTTCAAGAATTCGCTTTTGATCGAGATATTCGCAGTGTAAAAATGCCGAAAATCGTACTCTTCCCCATCTATTAAATAGTAATAACTGAACTGTTGCGCGCCAATCCCATCAATATGAGCCATGAGTGTGTTTTTCGGCAGGTCATTCGGCCAGCTTACCTGCCCCAGGATGGCGGTCTCTGGCTGCGGATGAAGCCGGTGCGCAGTAATATGCCCTTGAACAAGGTCTTCGGCTGGCACGATATCATCCCCTACGATCAACAGTAGTGGAGATTGCGACTTTTCAATGGCCCGGTTGCGCGCCGCGGCCGGCCCCTGGTTGCTTTCCATCCGGTAGGCGCGCAGAGTATAACGAGTTGGGTGATATGACGCCAGGATATCATAGGTCTCGTCTTGGGAGGCATCGTCGACGGCTACCAGCTCAAACGGCTCTTCGCCTCTTTGTTGATCATAAGCTTGAAGTACCCTGATTAAATTGTCTGCACGATTAAAGCAGGGCATGATGATACTGAGGCTATTCATGGGGCGGGCATTAAATACTTATTTGGATTGGTCCCGGCGGCGAAGCTGTCGCAACCAATCCAAAATAATTCTGGTCTGTCTTATAACGCGACCGGGTTGTATTGCCTGGGCAGACTGTCGGGCGAGGGTGTTTTGGATGAATTCCAGATATTGGTGTCGGCAAGGATCATCTGGCTCGAGCAGCTGGAGGGCCATGTCTGGCCTTTCAGAAAGTCTTTGCAAAAGCATCACAGTTAACACCCGATCCAGGTCAAATGTGTAAATCGAGTGGAGCAGCTGGTCCACGCGTCGGTCGGCAGGGAGCTCCTCAAACCAGTCAGTGGCTATGGTCTCGGGCAAATGCACAGCCAAGCACCAGCATATCTCGAAGATCATCGCTGCCTGATTTTCACGGATGGTGTTCCGGCTGTGGATGCGATATCTCAGCAAAGGTTCTGGCAACAGAACCAGTTTTCCCATCCGTGCCAGACGCAGACCGAAATCCCAATCATGGGCGTAACGCAAATTCCGGAAGCCCCCTAAGCGTTCGACCCGTACTCGCCGAAAGACATAGTTTGAGGTGGTTGCCCAGTAATTTTCTGTTAGCAGGGCTGCGTGTAAATCTTGTCCGTTGCGAAAGCTGCGCTTAGGTTCTTCCAGCAACCAGGGCTCGAGGTCCATATAACCGTGCTTTACCCCCAAGGTCTTATTGTGGATGTCTATTACCTCGATGTAAGACCCAGCAAGCCCAATTTTTGTATCGCTCTCAAGGACGGCAATTAATTTCTCCAATCTATCAGGGTAATACTCATCGTCTGAATTAAGGATGGCAATAAATTGTCCGCTGGCTTCCTGTAAGCCGCGATTGATTGCCGAAGGAGCGCCCTGATTAGATTGTTTTATAACGCGCATTCGTAGGTCAGTAAATCCAGCTAAGACTGATAAGCTAGCATCCGTTGAGCCGTCGTCTACGATGATTAACTCAAAATCTGATTCAGTCTGTGACAAAACACTATCAACTGCTCTGGCAATAAATAGTGCGTGGTTATAGGAAGGAATGATGACCGAAACTTTAGGCAACCTCGTATCCCGCCAATACATCATAATATTTGGCTAACATCTTCTCGAGTCCAAAATTCTCTATAACGGCCTGGCGAACTTTGATGGGGTTGATTGGCTTTTCCAAAACTTTTTTCAGCTCAGTCTGTAAGGTGGTCACATCACCGACTCTAGCCACCACTCTTCCTCCCCCGGTTACGTTCAGCACATCGCGGATATTGCCGACATCTGTTGCCACCACAGGTATGCCCATGGCCTGGGCTTCCAAAATGACCATTGGCATCCCCTCATATTCAGATGGCAATACAATTACATCCGAAACAGCGAAGATATCGCTGCTGGGACGATAGAAAGGCAACCTGATGAAGTTATTCAACCTCATTGACTTTACCTCTGCGTCCACAGTCTGAGACAATGGCCCATCTCCCACCATGAAGAAAATTGTAAGAGGGCTTGTCTGGAATCGGCGTGCAAGTTCAACGAAGTCCATAGGTCTTTTCTGTTGGTGTAATCGTGAGATAAAAGTAATAACCTTTTTGTCCGGCGGCAGTCCAAATTTGTTTTTTAGCGCACGTTTTAATTCCTCGGGATAACAATCCGGATTATATTCGCTAACGTCAACGCCATTTTCAATTAAATGCGCCCGATTAGGCGGAACTCCATTTTCAATATAGGCCTGGCAAATCTTACGGTTGCATCCAATGTGTGAATCTAAATTTGCCACCAAAGGTGGATCATAACGATTGATCCACCCGGCAGCATGATCATAGACTTGATTTACCGTATGCAACTTTGGGTATAATTTTTTAATTGTGCTAACAGCATCATAGATCCAACTAGCGCCATTTGCGATGTAAAAGGTTTCAGGATTGAATCGATCGACCAGATAGCGGATAAATGAAAGGTTAATTTGCGGAGCCAGGTAATCGGGTGCAATGTACACATAAGGGGTAAGTTGCCGAAAAGCATCCGCGGTCGTACCTAACGCAGAATCATGGGCCTCCAGTGCAATTACAATGAAACGGA
>Ga0315278_10003792_pt1 | contig 13567 bp, 10 predicted proteins | sample YL17G06_0_MG_FD_203880 | JGI IMG/M metagenome (GOLD analysis project Ga0315278, IMG submission 203880) | Sediment microbial communities from Yellowstone Lake, YNP, Wyoming, USA - YL17G06_0 | ecosystem: Environmental > Aquatic > Freshwater > Lake > Sediment | place: USA: Wyoming | collected...
TACTGAATAATCGCCTCAATACGCTGAAATTCTTTAGAGAAATTTATGATATAACTACATATTTACAGACGCAGTTGTTCAAGTCCTGTTATATTAAAAATCATAAATTTTTCACTTCTCGCCGAAAAAGCCCAAAATCTATTAAAAAACGCCGCCATTTTACGCTTGCTAACTTTGGTTTGTTCTCTATATTTTAACCAATCGGCTGTTATATTTTGGAGCATTCAAATGACCGGCAAAGTTACAGTAGCCAACTTACTCGATGCCAAACAACAGGGCCGCAAGGTCGTGGCTGTCAGTTGCTATGACTACACCACGGCCCGGCTTGTTGCGCAAACAGACGTCGAAATGATTCTTGTGGGTGATTCCGCTGCCCAGATTATCCTGGGCCACGATTCCACTTTGCCCGCGACTATGGATTTTATGGTCGCGATTACCGCTGCCGTTCGCAGAGGTGCGCCAAATGTCTGCCTTGTCGCGGATATGCCCTTCCTGTCTTATCAACTCGGTATTGCCGAGGCGGTCAAAAACGCCGGGAGATTCGCTTCTGAATGCGGCGCTCAAATGATAAAAATCGAGGCATCGAGCGCTTATCTGGATGTCATCAAAGCGGTCAGCGACGCCGGTATGGCTGTTATGGCGCATATCGGTATCAGGCCGCAGAGTATATGCAGGATTGGCAGGTTCAAGGCCGAGGCGTCAAACGCAGAAATGGCCGCAGAGCTTATCGCCCTTGCGCAACAGATGGTCAGCGCCGGCGCAATCGCCTTGCTTCTCGAAGGTGTGTGTGCCGAGGTCGCCGGAATTATCACCGAGCGAAGCGAAGTGCCTGTAATCAGTTGCGGCTCAGGCCCGCACTGCGATGGCCAGATACTCATCGCGCCCGACATTCTCGGCCTGACACAGGGACATCAGCCGAAGTTCGCCAAGAGCTTTGCAAACCTCGGCTACGCCACAATCGCCGCTTTTTCTGAATATGCCAACCAGGTCAGAGCGGGCCGATATCCCGATACTGAGCACTGCTATCGTATGAAAGACGGCGAGCTTGAACGTTTGCGTAAAATGCTCGAAAAAATTTAGACACGGATTAACACGGACTTGTCCGCCGTAGGCGGATTTACACTGTTTATAATTTTAATTCTCTGTGTCCTCTGTGGCTGAAAAGTTATATGTTTAGGGTATGCTCTTTTTAAGAATATGGATTGCCTGAAGTTATTAAGAAATTATTTGTAGTTAATTCTCTGTGTGCTCTGCGAAGCCCTGCGTAGCCCCCGCGCTTAGTTTTGCAAAGCAAAACTGCGGGGGTGGCTAAAAATATTTGTTAGTTCTCTGTGGCTATATGAAACGAAGGGATTAAATCAATATGGACGAGATAGCTCCGATTCTGCTTTCCTCAATCGTCTGCGACAGGGTAATTTTTGACCGGCTGTCGGGAATGCCGAGCATCATAAATATAATTCAGACCATCAACGCCCCCAAGTACCCCGTTCGCCACGACCAGCTCATATTCTTTTGCGAAATGACCAACGGCCACGGCGTTACCCGGCTTAAAATCCGCCTCGTCGATATTGATAGCCAGGACAAGGTCATCTTCGAGCAGGGCCAGCCCGTGGATTTCAAGGACGTAAGGCAAATTGTAACCGTCGCCATAAACCTGATGGGCGTGGTTTTTCAGCATACCGGCGAATATCGTTTCCAGTTGTTTGCCAATGACACCCTGCTTGGCGAACGCTCGGTCATTTGCAGACAGGTTAATATGCCCCAGCCTCCGCAACACCCGTCCACTCCGCCGGACACAGGCCCAGGCGAAAATGAATCCTGATTCCCTCTTCCTCCGATAGCTACAATCTTTTTTACTTAACTTCTATTATAAATAACTGTAGATATTTTCATTTATTCTTTCATTTCCTCTTGGGCGTGCTCCGTGGCTTTGAGGCCGATTCGATAAATAAATGTCACGCCGCCCCATAGGCTTACGACCATTAAAATACTCATCCAGATTAGGAATAGCTCACGGTATTTAGCTTCATTAATTAATCCAGTGGTTGCGCCAAAAGCGAGTAGAAGAAGAAATATACCAAGGGGAACCAACCATAAAAAGCACCATATTTGATATACAAAATGAACTGCTCTTGAGCCAGCGAATCTCATAACGATCGCGTATATATAAGACAGTATTGCTGGAACAAATAACAAAAGACAAATCGGGATTCTTACAGATAACAATATGAATGCGAGAGAGGATGATAAAGCTATAAACCATGCTGTCAGTTCTGCTATTAAGCAAACTTTCTTTGAACTCATTCGCATTTTCCTGGATAAAAGAGGAAGCAGTTATCGTTTTAGTTCTCCATGTTTATATCTTATTGGTTTTTTCCTCAGTCATCAAATTTTAAAATAGCAGCTATTCTGTAAATCACTGAGGCATTGCAGGGGCCTGACGCAGGAAATAGTTAGATTGATTTTACACACCAAAGCGAAAAATTCCGGCCAATATTGTCTTGCTGGGAAAGCCCTATAATATCGGCTTGATTACGCAATGATTTGTTTAAAATGATTCCCACCGGCTAAAACTCGCCTTGATATGTTTCCTCAATTACGCAGATTACCCAAATTAACTAAAGAATTTTGGGGACTGCTTCCGATTCATATATTACCCATATTAACATTTGTGGGTTTTGAAGTCCCGTTGGTGTTGAAATAGACAAAAACAGTGGCAAGATTTGGAGAAAGATTATGATTAGAGAAGAAATCGTCGAGCGGTATCTGGATTCCCTGTTAAGAGGAGATAGAAGAAATTCGCGGGTAGTCATTGAGGAGACGCTGCAAAGCGGAACGCCGACCAATCTTGTCTATATGGAGGTTGTCTGGCCCACAATGGTGGAGATTGAACGGCTGCTGAGGGCTGAGCGGATAACGCCCGCACAGGAACACTTAGCCACCAGGATTAATCGCACAATAGTGGACCAGTTGCAGAACAAACTGCCGCGAAGGTCTGCCAGAAATAAAAAGATTGCGGTATGTTGCGCCCCGGATGAGCTGCAGGAGCTTGGCGGTCAGATTATCGCCGACCTGTTTGAGAGCGACGGCTGGGACGTTCGTTTTTTAGGCGGCGGGCTTACCAACGACGATATCCTTACCTTCGTTCACGAGTACGCCCCGGATATACTGCTTGCTTACGGAACAAGCCCAAGACAGGCGCCTTCCATTCGTCAGCTTATTGACCGGATAAAAGATGTTAGCGCCAATCCGAATATGCAGATTATGGTTTCGGGCGGATTGTTTAACCGTGCCGAAGGATTGTGGCAGGAAATCGGAGCCGATGCCTTTGCCGCTACGGCGGAACAGGCGCTGGAAATCGCCACCGGCTCGATGCCTATTGAACAGATATCGCGAACCATAAACCGCCGGAAAAGAAAACGGATGGATACTCCCGCTGAGGCACAACAGGCAGACACAAAAATAGTTGCCTGATGAATTAGCCAAAACGGCCCGAAGTTACAATACTATCGTGTATCTTTCTGGAGCTTGTATTCGACCGAGTCGACGAGCGCCTGCCAGGATGCCTCGATGATGTTCTCCGATACGCCGACGGTGCCCCATATATCTTTTTTGTCGCGCGATTCGATAATTACGCGGACGCGGGCGGCCGTGCCTTCCCTGGCGTTGACCACGCGGACCTTGTAATCAACTAAGTGCATATCTTTAATGGCCGGGTAGAAGTTCTCCAGCGATTTTCGCAGGGCGTCGTCGAGCGCATTCACGGGGCCGTCGCCTTCGCCGACCATGTGCTCAATATGGTCGCCTATCTTCAGCTTGACCGTCGCCTCGGTGATAAGCTCCCCGCTGTTGCGTTTTTCAACGGTAGTGCTGTATCTGACAAGCTCGAAAGCCGGTTTGTATGTCCCCATAATCTTTCGGACGAGCAGGTCGAAGCTGGCGTCAGCCGCCTCGAATTGATAGCCCTCGTTTTCGAGTTCCTGCACGCGTTCGAGGATTTCCCTTGCCAGCTTCTTGTCTTCGGTGATTTTCGCCTTTTCCAGCTCCGCGAGTATGTTGGATTTGCCGCTAAGCTCGCTGATAAGAAATCGCCTCTCGTTGCCGACAAGCTTGGGGTCGATGTGTTCGTATGTGCGTTTGTTTTTTCGCAGAGCATCAACGTGAAGCCCCGCTTTATGAGCGAATGCGCTTTCTCCGACGTATGGCATATTCGTTACCGGGTTCAGGTTGCATATCTCGAAGACAAAGCGGGATACCTCGGTAAGCGTCCTGATTTTTTCCGGGGTCAGGACGTTGAATTTCATCTTGAAAGCCAGATTCGGAATAACCGTGCACAGGTTGGCGTTGCCGCAGCGTTCGCCGAGTCCGTTGATTGTCCCCTGCACCTGTCTTGCGCCTGCGTGGACCGCCGCCAGTGACCCGGCGATTGCGCAGTCGCAGTCATTGTGGGTATGGATGCCGATAGTCAGGGGCTTTAAAAGATTGCAGACGGTTTTAGTGATGTCGTAAATGTCGTTCGGCAATGTGCCGCCGTTGGTATCGCAAAGTGCAATCGAATCGATTCCCGCCTCGGCCACGGCCCGCAGCACCTTTATCGCGTACTCGGGATTTTCCTTGTAGCCGTCGTAAAAATGCTCGGCGTCGAAGATTGTCTCCAGACCGTGTTTCTTCAGAAATTTCACGGAGTCGGCGCACAAGGCGATATTATCGTCCAGTGAACAGCCCAGAACGCTGGTAACGTGCAGGTCCCACGTCTTGCCGACTATGGTCGCGGCAGGGGCCTTGCAGGCAAGTATCGCGTTAAGAGAAGCGTCATCTTCCGCTTTTGAATCGATTCTGCGCGTGCTGCCAAAGGCGACGATTTTGCAGTTGGCCAGGCCCAGTTTCGCGGTCTCTGCGAAGAACTGCGCATCCTTTGGCCCGGATGCCGGATAACCGCCCTCGACGTAGTCCACGCCGAGCTCATCAAGGCGCCTGGCGATTGCGAGCTTGTCCTCGAGAGAGAAGCTGATACCCTCGGTCTGCATCCCGTCTCGCAGTGTTGTGTCGTAAATTTTTATTCTTTCCATAGCGGTTTCATTTTAGCCCCCTGTTGCCGATATGTAAAGGGCGATACGCCGGAGATTTGCGACGCGGATGCCAGAGCAAAATTTGCCGGGACTACCCTAAATTTTCACGATTTTGCCTGTAAGATAATATCCACGAAGATTTAGAATGAGAGCAGGCAGTGCCAGATATAAACGTATGCCAGCGAGTCAACGTCTTCCCATATTTTCTTCACGAGCTCCTTGTCGCCTTTTATTTCGCTGAATTCCTTGAGTTTTTCTTCCCAGGGAAAACATACTCCCGGTTTTTTGGCTGATTCGCTTCTATTTACCATATTTAAATTATCTCCGGTCTGACCATTAGTCACAATTAATAGATACCATACTCACGAGTCGCGTCGGTCATCGCTTTCATGTTTTCGACTTTCGCGTCATTTTGGATAATGGCGCTGGCGTCCATGATGTAGCCGCCATCCTGTGCGACGCCCTCAATTATTTTTCTGCAGCAGTCGCGGACTTCCTGCGGTGTACCCATACTGAGAAGGGTGTTGGGTACGCCGCCGCTGATACAGAATTTATGTCCAATCTCTTTGTGTATCCTGAAGATGTCGCCCCTGTCGCAGTGATAGACAATGGACGCATCCGGCAGTTCCGCAAAACTCTTGAGATGAGCGTCCCAGTTGCCCTCGGCGTAAAACAGGACCTGGTATCCCTTCGACCAGATTGATTCAATAATCGGTTTGACGGTGGGCCAATAGAAATTGTTGAAATGCTCCATATTGACAAAAGGCACGCACCCGCGATGCATCCAGTAACCGATGGGGACTTCCTTTGATGCAGCCGAAAGGGCCATCCATTCAAGATGCGGCATCAGCGCCTCACAAGCGGCCATTACTTTTTTCGGCCTTTCCAGCAAATCGTTCACCAGGCCCAGGTATCCCCGCAGTTTGTCCGCGATAATATCGAGAGGCGCTTTGAAAATTCCCGATATTGCAGATACCGTGCCGCATTCAGTACGCAGCAACTCGTTTTGTCTGCCGAAAGAATTGAAATATTGCAGCATCGCCATGCCGCCTTTGAGAAACGAAAGGTTGTTGTGGTAGGACGAGGGCTTGCCTGTGGCGGTTACGTATCTGGATACCCTCGGCAGCCAGATATTAAAGAGAAAACCTGTAGGGTCCTTAATAAATTCATCGTATTCCTCGGGCTTCATGAATGCCTGGTCTTCGGGTGGCTCTCGGTACTGGAAACCCGTATCAGGCGGTATGTTTATCCCGGGGGCCGCGTAATATTTTGTGCCTATTGCCTCGGTGAGGCCGGTCCAGACGTAAACCATATTGCTGACGACCGCGTCCCAGTCAAAGTCGGCTGCGCATTTGCGCGCTGCGATAAATGCCTTTTCGTAATCGTGCGTGACTTCCTGGCAGGTGTAACCGGCGTAACTGGCGGTGAACTCGGCGACAAACGGACGAACAGGGACCATGTCGGGTTTGCCGTTTCGCATCGCCGTCGTGTACCGTTTCAGGCGCTGTGCGTACAACTGCTCCATATTCTTTGCCATTTCGTTTTCCTATTTACATCCTTCGTCCGCGGTAAACAAATGTCGGATTTCAAAATCCATACCGGCTTATTTGCCGGTGTTTTCGACTCCGTTGCTACACTTTCGACGGAAAGATACTTCTTAGATATTCAGTATCGTATTGGCAGCTTTTTTCCACTCCCAGCGGCATTTTGGTTCCCTCCATCACTATCCAGCCGCGATAACCAATATCGTCAATTGTCTTGCGAACCGCCTTAAAATCGATGGAACCTTTACCGTAAAGGCCGTCATTATCCTTGGCGTGAAACTCAGCGATGTGCTTCCCGAGCAAACGAATCTCCCTGCAAATGTCGTAACCTTTTGACTGTGAATTGGCCACATCGTAGTACACGCTGATAGCCCCGGAGCCGACGCGATTTATAATATCCAGATGCTGTTCAGCGGTAAGATAAGATTCAACGGCAAGGGACACGCCTGCTTTTTCTGCCTTCGGCGCAATCTTTTTCAGTTTTTCGACAACAACAGCCAAACCTTTTTCATCCCCAATCAAATCGCCACTGCCGAAAAAAGGAACCAGAACTGCCTTGCCCCCAATTGCCCGGCATACATCGATACTTTCGGACAGCCATTGCTCTGCGCGCGGGTCATTGCCCTTTAACGGGACATTGTTAAGCTCCACAATCGCGATTGAAGGGATATGCAAACCGTATTGGCGGGCCGCTTTGAGGTAATTGTCACGGACTTCGGGTTTCTGCAGATGGATTGGCCTGCTGGACGTATTAAAGTTTAACTGGATTCCGTCGACTCCCACGTGTTTGGCAACTTCGAATAATGCCTCGGGACTTGCCTCCTTACCCAATATCCAGTCGCAGACGCCTATCTTAAATCCTCCGTGAGAAGACCTGGATGATATGGACTCAGCAGATACGCATCCCCCTGTCAAGACAAGACCTGCAATGACCTTGGCTGAATCTGCAACCATTTGACGACGAGTCATTTTAGATAAATTCATTTGTTCAGCTCCTGTAAGGAAACGCACATCCAATTCGGTCGAAAGCGCTGCAATTAGTCAAAGTACCATTTAATCCTTGAGGCCTTTCAGATTGGCCTGCAGTTTCTGATTACTTTTTACTATTTCGTCCCAGACGACGAGACGCCCCTCGTATGCTGCGGTTCTGCCGAGGATTGTCACGAGGTTGCTGCGGACGCTGGATTCAACTGTTGAATTTGTAAAATCACCTGTGGTAATATTTTCGTGGAACGTCTGAATGTTATGGACGGCTCCCTGTTCGTAAATATCGGAAGTTTTACCCCCGCGATAAAAATTGTCGCCCCGGATAAGGACTGCTCCGCCATATTCGGTTTCGAGGACGCCCTTGGAGCCGAAAATCCGGTTTCTTATGCCTTCCGGGTTTGTGCCGTAACCATTGAACTGTCTTGAGGAGAAACTGAAAGCGACGTTATCCGCGTATTCGAATGTCGCGACAAAATGGTCCCATATATCGCCGGCATCGTCTCGGACGGTTCGCCCGCCCTTGCTAAAAGCACGAAGCGGTGCCTGGTTCATAATCCAGCTCATCACGTCAAGGGTATGAATATTTTGCTCGGTGATAATGTCGCCTGAAAGAATCTTATCAAGCCCCCATGCGCGAAGTCGATTTTCAGGATTTGCCGGATCCTTCGCTAATCCTTCAACCATATGCTTCCATGGATTATCCGCATGATAAGTCGCTTCTCCAAAGGCGAATTTGCCAATGTCGCCGTTATGGACGCGTTTGACGGCCTCGCGATAAAATTCATTGGCGCGGGTCTGGAAATCGACAAGAAAACAGTGTTTCGCCGCGGTAGCTTTTTTGCCGCTTTCAGCGATTGTGTTGCAGCCGACGACATCGACGGCAATGGGCTTGGCGAGATATACGTGCACGCCGGCATCGACGCCTGCGGCGGCCTGCTCAGGATGAAAATAAGGGGGGCTTTCGATTACTATCGCGTCAAGCTTGCCTTCGAGCATCTTCTTGTAGCACGATAAACCCGTATAGCGTTTATCTGCCGGAATGTTGAATTTGTCGCCGAATGTGTTGACTCTGTCCTCAAAATAATCAGCGGCGGCGACGAAATTGTACCCGCCCTGTTTGGCAAATAAGCCCGCAATCCAGGTTCCGCGTCCACCGCAGCCAATCAGACCAATATTTATTTTGGCGTTTGCCTCAGTCCCCCGGACAAACTTCGGGTTTATAACTGCAAATGACAAAGCTGCTGCGCCGGCGCCGGCAAGAAATCCACGGCGGTTAATATACCTTGCGCCTTTGGTGGAAACTGAATATTTTTCTTCTCGAGACATTTCAAAGTTCTCCTTCCGCGGTTTTATGTTGTAGATTCTTATTAATGGGCTTCATTTTAGCCCCCTGTTGCCGATATGTAAAGGGCGATACGCCGGCGATTTGCGACGCGGATGCCCGAGTAAAATTTGCCCGGACCACTTGAAATATCCGGTTGACTGTTGCATAACGATTCGTGAATTGTTATTATTTGACCTTTGGGTTGTTTGGGTAATTTAACCTGTTTTGTGGCGGTGCAAATGATTTTATCGCAGATTTTACAGCCGAGTTATGTAAAGGTGCCCCTCGAGGGCAAAGATAAACGCTCGGTTATAATTGAGCTTGTCAATCTGCTCGATGCCGGCAAACTGCTGTTGAATAAAGATGTTGCTCTGCAGGCGGTCATCAGTCGTGAACAGGTTAGAAGCACGGGCATCGGTTCCGGCATAGCGATTCCGCACGGCAAATGCAATGCGGTCAGGGAGCTGGTGATAGCATTAGGAATTGCCGCCCAGCCCATTGATTTTGACAGTGTTGACGCAAAGCCGGTAAATATTGTCATCCTGTTGCTGTCGCCGGTTGACCAGACCGGCCCGCATATTCAGGCCCTCGCCAGGATAAGCCGACTGATGCTCGACGAATCGTTCAGGAATAAACTCCAGAAGGCGACTTCTGCCAATGAGGTTTGCGAGCTCTTCACCAGCAAGGAAAATGAGTAATTCGGCTTTGGGCCGATGTATGCACGGCAATTACTTGCTGTTGTGCTTTTTACCCGTCCACCTGTTCCGTATGTGATTCCCACAGAACCAGCCCAAGCTCGTGGGGGGCAGCCATATCCTTGTGTCTCGGCACAATTCGCACCGCTATGCCTCTGCGTCCCGAAGCACAGCAGGGGGTCAATCCGCAGAACAGATGCTCGTTGTCCTGGCCTGTGGATTTTTTGTAATCCATTTTGATTACAGCCCCGTCGGTGATATTGCCGCGGGAGTCGAGCGGGCCGTGGTAAAGCTCCACTGAAACGTCATCCGGTTTCAATCTGCCGAGCTTGACTACGGCGTTGACCTTGAGGTTTGAACCGACTTTGAGCTGCGGATTTTTGGCGTCAAGTTCGCTTGCGCCTTCGCCGTTGCCCATTTCCACCTGGACATCTTTAATGGCCAGTCCTGACCAGGCGCTCTGCGTGTTCGCCTTCCACGCGGCAAGCGACTTTGCCCTGCTCATATTGTCGCCGGTCAGGTAATCCCACCTTGCCTGGGCGGGCAGATAGCATCGCTGCGCATAATCAGTTACCATTCTTGATGTGCTGAACTGAGGCGTAAGTCGCCTCATTGATTTTCTGGCCCTGTGTATCCATGCCTTGGGAAGATTGTCGGCGGAGCGGGTATAGAACAGCGGGACGACTTCATTTTCGAACATATTATAAATCGCCTGCGCTTCAACCATATCCTGATAGCCGGCGTCGTCGTATGTCTCGCCCGAGCCGATTGCCCAGCCGTTGTCCGGCTTGTAGCCCTCGCACCACCACCCGTCAAGCGTGCTCATATTCAGCGCGCCGTTTATCGCCGCCTTCATACCGCTGGTGCCGCTTGCCTCAAGGGGTCTTCGCGGGTTATTGAGCCATACGTCAACGCCCTGCACTAACATCTTGGCGACGTTGATATCATAATCTTCGAGGAACACTATCCGGCGCCTGACGTCTAACTGCGTCGAAAAATGCACGATGTCCCGGATTAGCTCCTTGCCTTCGGTGTCCCTCGGGTGCGCCTTGCCCGCGAAGATGAACTGCACAGGCCTTTTGGGGTCGGTCAGTATTTTTGCCAGTCGGGCGGGGTCTCTGAACAACAGGGTTGCTCTTTTATAGGTCGCAAAACGCCTTGCGAAACCAATTGTCAGCGCCTCCGGGTCAAGCACCTCTTCCGCCCGGTTAAGCTCGCTGTGATACGTCCCTCTTCTTTCCATCTGGGCCTTGAGACGCTTGCGGGCGAACGCTATCAGCCGTTCCTTGCACCGCTGGTGACATCTCCAGAACTCCTCATCGGATATCTGGTCGATATTGGCCCATATAGGCGAATCGGATTTTTCATCCGCCCAGTTGGGGCCGAGGTACCGTTCATACAGCCGGCTGATTTCCTCCGACACCCAGCTTCTCGTATGTACGCCGTTGGTGATTGACGATATAGGAACCTCGTTGGTGGGGACACGTCTCCACAGGCACGACCACATCTCGCGTGATACCTGTCCGTGCAGCTCGCTGACACCGTTTATGTAACTGCTGAGCCGCATTGCCAGTACCGGCATCTTGAATGATTCGCCTTCGTCATCAGGCAGTATCCTGCCCAGCGAAACCAGCCGCTTTGGGTCTATTCCCAGGGTGGGCGCATAATCGCCGAAGTATTTGTGCATCAATTCCGTGCTGAATTCGTCAACGCCTGCCCGGACCGGCGTATGAACCGTAAAAATGGTGCCGGCCTTTACGGTCTCTAACGCCTCGTCAAAGGACATTTTCGACTCGTTCATCATGTATCGTATCCGCTCAAGCGCGGAAAAAGCGGTATGTCCTTCATTAAGATGGCATATCGTCGGCTTGATGCCCATAGCAAGCAACGCTCTCATACCGCCGATGCCGAGCATAATCTCCTGCCGAATCCTCATCTCCGTGTCGCCGCCGTAAACCGTTGTCGTAATCATCCGGTCGGTCGCGGAATTGTTCTGCAGATTTGTGTCCAGCATATACAACTGGGCGCGTCCCACCGAGGCGCACCATATCTGGGCTAATACTTCTCTGCCCGGGTACTCAACGCTGATAATCAACGGCTGTCCGTTGTCGCCGCGAATCAGTTCGAGCGGCATATTGTAAAAATCGTTCTCGACATAAACTTCCTGCTGCCAGCCATCGACGTTTAGATACTGGCGGAAATAACCCTTTTGATACATCAGGCCTACGCCGACTAACGGAATACCAAGGTCGGATGCGCTCTTAATGTGGTCGCCCGCGAGTATGCCTAAGCCGCCGGCGTAAATCGGCAAACATTCGTGAATCCCGAACTCCGCGCTGAAATAGGCAAGCGTCATTTTGGTTGATTTGGGACAAACGGTTTGAAACCACGTCGGCCCATCGAGATATGATTGAAGTTTGTCGGACGCCTTTTTCAATTCCGCGAGGAATCCCTGGTTCTCCGCCAGGGCGTTCAGCCGTTCCTGGGAGACGTTGCCTAAAAGCTTGACGGGATTGTGCCCGCAGGTGTTCCACGCCGCCGGGTCAATCCGCGAAAACAAATCAATCAACTCGGGGTTCCACGACCAAAACAGGTTGACGGCGAGCGCCTGAAGGTCATTCAATACCTCCGGCAGTGCCGGCAGGACGGTATAGTTGCGAATCTTAAGCATTTTCACCTTTTCCCCGGCTGCGACTCGGCGGGGGCCGAGACGAGCGCGATATAACTCTTTTTATTTCAAGCACTAAAGGACACAAACACACACGGTTTTACCCTGCGTATAAATCGTCAAAATAGCAACGTGGCTTAACGCCAAAAACCATCGAAAAGCTATGGTCTGTACAACTTATACGCCTTTGATTGGTATTCCGGCTGTTTTTGGGGGAACGGAAAAAGGCCTGTCCTTACAGGCCTTTCCTGTATAGCAGGATTTCCTCCGCAGATGCCGTAAGAAAGCGAATCGAAAAACCCATTCAATCCAGGTGGGAAATCGTTGCTTGGGTCCGAAAGTCCAAATTTTATAAGCGTTTTCGGGCCTCAAGGCCTGATTCCCCATAGTTATAGGGTATCGGTTTTTTCAAATATGGCTTTCTATACCAACACCGCAGGGGTGCCTGCCGATATTATTTATACTAATTTTGAAAGAAAAAAGCAAGCAAAATCGCTCGTGCTCAACCTGTCGAATCCGCTTTTTTCGGACCTTGTCACTGTCGGAGGACAGATGACCGATGACGGACGACAGCTTTTATTCTGCCTGCCCGGCGTAGCCCCTTGGGCGAAGTCGGGTTCTCCGTCTTCTGTCTTCCGTCTTCTGTCTTCTGTCTTCCGGTCTATTGCGCCTAATCGGTTATCACCCGATAATTTCTCCAAGGGAATTTTGGCCCGACGATAACCCCTTTGAGGTGCGGGTGTTGAGTGCTGTCATTTCGAGCGCAGTCGAGAAATCTGTTAAAAGTTCCTGCAAGGATACCCCAAGATGCTCATATTAAAAGTGATGAACAACAATGAACAACTTGCTTATAGTTGCTCATGCTTTTTGCGATGAGCAACTAACGGGAACCCAGGCCGAAGAGCTGGATTGCTACAATAGCCTTAAAGCCTGTATTAGGCGAAGGGGACATCGCACTGACCTTGGACGTTGTAATCCATGCCAATGTAACTACCCTGCTTAAGTTTTAATTAATGCCTGTTTTTGGGGTCCGACAGCCGTTCTTGCCAGTATTTTTTCTCGGATTCTGCATTCTGCCTATCTTTTTGGCACTTGATTAGTATTTTCTCCATAGCCATAACGTCGATTCTAAATTCGGGATAAATCTTCGCCAATTGGTAATGGGTCAGTTATGGGTGGGGAACCTATGTGGTGTAAGCGGTGCTGAGACAGGCGCAGAAGCCTCATTTTTATCGCAGAAACGCGGTTTTCGGAGTAAGGTACGAGCCTTCTAGGCATTT
>Ga0315278_10003793_pt1 | contig 13567 bp, 14 predicted proteins | sample YL17G06_0_MG_FD_203880 | JGI IMG/M metagenome (GOLD analysis project Ga0315278, IMG submission 203880) | Sediment microbial communities from Yellowstone Lake, YNP, Wyoming, USA - YL17G06_0 | ecosystem: Environmental > Aquatic > Freshwater > Lake > Sediment | place: USA: Wyoming | collected...
GCACAAGCGACGCCCACTGCGGTGCCCAAGGTGCTTGCGGACGGCGCCGGCGCAAAATCCGGTCGTTTCGACAACATGCACCAGACCCGCTTTATCGAAATCTTCCTCGCCCACCGCGATGCGAAGTCAGGGGACCTGGTCGCTGAGTGCTACAACAGCATGTTCACGATCAAGGGCATCCCCGCATCGAAGGACACCGCTCCGCAGGTGCAGGTCGAGGGCCTCGACTTCGCCAAGATGAAGACGGATTTTGGAGTCAACGGCGCATCGTTGAACGGACCGAAAGTCTGGTTGCCCGACTGGACCGAGATTGATATGGGAGTGGAGAGGGACTTCAACGGCATAAAGGCCGCCTGGGTTGCCCAACTCAACATGGGCGGCAATGCCGGCGGTGTGGCAGAGAGCACCCCCTACGAGCCCATGACCATCGCACGCAAGAGCGGGATGGGATGGAACCAGGGCACCACGGTGTTGCTGCTTGACGATGCGCAAGGCAACACCTGGATCATGAAGGGGTTCCAGCTGGGCCTCAAACCGCAGCAGACCTACGAGCAATTTGTTGCCACAGGCGCCAGCAACTACAAGAAGCTCCCGCCGGGCTGGAAGTTCCGGATCAAGAAGCTGGACAAGGATTACATCGAGGTGCCGGTCACCGGCGTTGCCACGATCATGCCGGACGAGTTCTTCAACATATATGACAAGACCGGGCCCGGCATGGGCAACTACAAACCGTAATGATCCGGCAGGTGATCGGAGGGGCCACCTGCGGGTGGCCCGAACTCCGCACCACGGGGTTCCAACGTCCGCTTCCATCGCGAAGACTGGCTGCATCGGGTCGTTATTCCCCTTAGAACGTCTGCTTTCTGCGCTCCATTTCGTGTCCATAACGCGGCAGTCGTCCACACCTCGAAGGTAGCCGCTCGCTGTGCGAACACGCTCGCCTGAATGCGAGGCCGAAGGGGCGTCGGCAGGGCTGCCGCTAACGGGCAGTTGCCGCTGAGACGGCGATCAGCACTTCGTTGCGGCGCATGAACCACGGTGTGAACGGGGGGTTGTAGCGAGCCAGGATCGGTTCGCCGCGAATCACCAGTCGGCGTGCCTTGATGCGTTCGCGCAGCCGGGTTTCGTTGTCGCGATAGTTGCTTTCGCTCCAGAGCCCCGAGTAGCGCCAGCAGGCGACGAGCGCAGCTGGGACCTCGCGGATCTGGATGGTCGGATCCAGCGGCTTCGGTGCCGTCGCCCGCGTGTAGTTCGATGGCAGCGTGAAGGCAACGCGGTAGGCGGTGCCGTCGGCAACCTGGGAGACCGGGGCGGTCATGGCGATCTTCTCGCCGCGCGATTGAGAGACGGGTGCCGTCATCGCGATCTTCTGCTGCGCAGTGTTGTTGCCGCTGATGTAACGGAACAACCGCTGGAAGGCGATGCTGCCTGCCGTGCTGAAGTCGCTCTCGACGCGTGTTTCGGCGACGACATACGCCGAGTACTCGCGGAGTGCGAAGCTGCCGTCCTGCTCGAGCGTGCGGAAGGGGGTTTCTTCGGTGGCCATGGTGGTGGTAGGGGCGAGCACGGCCAGGATGGCCGCGAATCCGGCGGCGGTCAGGACGTGCACGATGAGGGCTTCCTTGATGGGGGTGGTTCGGGTCGGGTTACGCTGAAATAGCGGACCATCGGATAGGGGTAAGCAGACTGATCATCGTGCCCTCGCCTCACTCCTGGGCTTTCAGCTCGCGGATCAGTTCGCCGAGCGTACTGACCGGCGCGGAGCAGGTGGTGCCGCGACAGACATAGGCCACTGTCGTGCCCTGCGGCTTCTTGTCCGCGAGTCCGGCTGGCAGGTCGGTCGCGTCCGACGGGATCGCAAGCACCAGCCGCCGCGGGTCGTAGTACCTGTCCAGTTCGCTGCGCCAGGTCGCCAGTTCGTCCGCCGGCCCGCGCACCACCACGATCGTCGGTGGGGCCGTCAACTCATCCAGCGCCATCAGTAAGGCCGTGTGGCCGTGCGGGTATTTTTCCATCACGGCCGAGGCGGCACGCAGCGTGCGTTCGGCCGCATCGAGGTAGCGGGTCTCGCCGAGCAGGAAGCCGAGGCGGGCGAGCACTCGCGCGGCCATGCCGTTGCCGGACGGCGTGGCGTCGTCGCCGAACGTCTTCGGGCGCAGGATCAGGGCTTCGTGGTCGTCGGCAGTGAAGTAGAAGCCGCCGGCATCGCGGTCCTCGAAATGTGCGAGCATCGTCTCCGCCAGCTCGATCGCCCAGGCGAGTGATTCGCCGTCCCAGCGCGACTGCAGCAATTCGATGAGGCCCCAGGCGAGAAACGCATGGTCATCGAGGTACGCCGGGAAGCGCGAGCGGCCGTCCTTGTGTACGGCCAGCAGCCGCGACTGATACCAGCTGTGCTCACGCAGGAACCGGGCGGCGCGCAGCGCGGCCTCGGCATAGCGTGGTTCGTCCAGCGTTCGTGCCGCGGCTGCGAGCCCTGCGATCGCCAGGCCGTTCCAGCCCGTGAGGATCTTCTCGTCGCGCTCGGGCCAGACGCGGTGGCTGCGGGCTTCGAACAACTTGGCACGAGCGGCGTCGATGGCGCTGGCGGCCGTCTCTTCAGTCACGCCGAGCTGGGCCGCCACCTCGGCGACCGAACTGAAACTGTGCAGGTGCCAGCGACCTTCGAAATTGGCGTCACGATCGAGGCCGTAGCGGATGGCGAGTGCGGAATATTCGACGGGGGCGAGCAACCCGCGCACTTCCTCGCGGTCCCAGGCGTAGAACTTGCCTTCGTGACCCTCGGAATCCGCGTCGAACGTCGAGTAGAACCCGCCGGCCGGGTTTTCCATCTCGAACAGCATCCAGTTGGATGTTTCCGCGGTGACGCGGCGGAACAGTTCATCGCCGGTCGCTGCCGCTGCCTGTGCGGCCACTGCCAGCAGTTGCCCGTTGTCGTAGAGCATTTTCTCGAAGTGCGGGATCATCCACTGCGCATCGACAGAGTAACGGCAGAAGCCTCCACCCAGCTGGTCGTAGAGGCCGCCCTCGGCCATGCGCGTCAGCGTCAGCGTGGCCATGTAGAGCGCCTGCAAGTCGGGGTCGCCCGTATTCGCGCTCGCTCGCCACGTACGCAGCAGGAACTCGAGGTTCATCGGGTGCGGAAATTTCGGTGCGTCGCCAAAGCCGCCGTCACGTCCGTCGAATTCGCGCTGCAGCGCTGCGCGCGCGTCGCCGAGCGCCACGCGGGAGAGCGGGGCAGAGCTGCGATCCGGCGGTGGCAGCAGTTCGCCCAGCACACCGACCAGCTTGGCGCCGTGCTCCTGTAGTTCCGCTGCACGCGTGCGATAGAACTCGGCGACTCGCTCCATGACAGCCTTGAACGGCGGCATCCCGAAGCGGGCCTCGCGAGGGAAATACGTTCCGGTGAAGAACGGGTGGTGGGTCTGCGGTGCGAGAAACACCGTCAGCGGCCAGCCGCCTCCCGACTGGTTCAGCACCTGGTGCGCCGTCTGGTAGATGCGATCGAGGTCCGGCCGTTCCTCGCGATCGACCTTGATGTTGACGAACAACTCGTTCATCAGCGCGGCCGTCGCCGGGTCCTCGAAGGACTCGTGCGCCATCACGTGGCACCAGTGGCATGCGGAGTAGCCGATCGACAGCAGGATCGGCTTGTCTTCGGCCCGGGCCTTGGCGAGAGCCTCCGGGGACCACGGATACCAGTCCACCGGGTTGCCGGCGTGCTGCAGCAGGTACGGGCTCGATTCGGCGGCGAGGTGGTTGGCCTGGGTTCGCGAGGTGTTTTGATGCATGGCAGAGGGCGGGGGTCGGATAGAATGCCGGCACTATAACGGAAGGCTGCCGACCCCCGGCGGATTCACCCATGACCACTCCCTCTGCAGCGCCTGACACGTCGGGAGCGCTGCCCGAACTGCGGCTCAAGCATCGCGAAGACCGGCGCATCTCGGCCGGACACCTGTGGATCTTCAGCAATGAAGTGGACACGGCGCGCACGCCGCTGGCGAACTTTGCCGAGGGCGCGATCTGCCGCGTGATCGGCGACAAGGAGCACTTCCTGGGGTTCGCCTACGTGAATCCGCACGCGTTGATCTGCGCGCGCATCCTGGGACGCAACCCCGGCTATCCGCCGGGCAAGCCGATGTTCGTGCACCGGCTGCAGGTCGCCCTCGCGCTGCGCGAGCGGCTCCATGCCGAGCCGTTCTACCGACTCGCGTACGGCGAGTCAGATGGACTGCCGGGCCTGGTCCTCGACCGGTATGGCGACATCGTCGTCGGGCAGATCGGCACGGTCGGGATGGAGGCGATGAAACCGGCGATCCTTGCGGCGATCGAGAAGGTGATCGAGCCCCGGACGGTGATCTGGAAGAACGACTCCGGCGCGCGCGAACTCGAGGGCCTGCCGTCCTACGTCGAAACGGCCATTGGCGAGGCAGTCGACCGGACGTGGATCGTCGAGAACGGGGTCCGGTTCGAGGTCCCGATCGGCACCGGGCAGAAGACCGGGTGGTTCTACGACCAGGCGGCGAATCGCCGTGCTTTCCTCAAGTACGTTGCCGGCCGTCGTGTACTCGATGTCTTCAGCTACCTGGGCGCGTGGGGCCTGGCGGCGGCCAGGGCAGGCGCAAGCGAGGTCGTTTGCGTGGACTCATCAGCCGGCGCGCTCGAGGTCCTGGGCCGGACCGCGCTCGACAACGGGCTCGAGGCGCGCACGATGCGCGACGACGCGTTCGATGCGCTGGCGGCCCTGCACGCGGCAGGAGAAAAATTCGACGTCGTGGTCGTCGACCCGCCGGCCTTCATCAAGCGCCGCAAGGACATCCCCAAGGGGCAGGCAGCCTATCGCAAACTGAATCAGCTGGCGATGCAGTTGCTGCCGAGGGACGGTATCCTCGTCTCCTGCTCGTGTTCCCATCACCTCGCGCAGGACGACCTGATCGGCGCCGTGCAGCAGGCCGCCCGGCATCTCAATCGCTTCGCCCAGGTGGTTGAAGTCGGTGGGCATGCACCTGACCATCCAATCCATCCGGCCATCGCGGAGACGCGCTACCTGAAGTCGCTCACCTGTCGCGTGGTGCACGATTGACAGGTCGGGTGCCCGCCGCGTCGTCGTCGCGCATCGAGGCCGGCGCACCGCCCCCTCGGCAGGTAAAATAGCAGCCCGATGTTCGTCTATCCGCATCCCGACCCCATCGCCTTTGCGCTCGGCCCACTGCAGGTGCACTGGTACGGGCTCATGTACCTGCTCGGGTTCCTGGGCGGCTGGTGGCTTGCGCGCCGTCGCGCGGCGCAACAGGGCTCGACGTGGACGCCGGTCGATGTCGACGACCTGATTTTCTATTGCGCGGTCGGCGTGATCCTCGGCGGTCGGCTCGGGTGGATGCTGTTCTACGGCACCGAGCGAATCTTCACGGAGCCGCTCAGCGTGCTGAAGATCTGGGAAGGCGGCATGTCCTTCCACGGCGGCCTGGTCGGCGTGCTGGTCGCCCTCGGAATGTTCGCCAGTCGACGTGGCAGGCGTATGGCGGACGTCCTCGACTTTACCGCGCCGCTGCCGGCCATCGGCTTCGGCGCCGGCCGCATCGGCAATTTCATCAACGGCGAGCTCTGGGGTAAACCCACCGACGTGCCCTGGGCCGTCGTCGTCGACGGCAGGGCCCTGCATCCGTCGCAGCTCTACGAGGCGACGCTCGAAGGACTCGTGCTGTTCGCGATCATCACGTGGTTCACTGCCACGCCGCGACCGCGCTGGGCGCCGGCGGGCCTGTTCCTGCTCTGCTACGGAGTCTTCCGGTTCGCCGTCGAGTTCGTGCGCGTCCCCGACGCGAACCGCGGGTACCTGCTCCTCGACTGGGTGACGATGGGCCAGATCCTCTCGATGCCGATGATCGTCGCGGGCATCGGCATGCTTGCCGTGGCCTACAGCCGCCGCGAGCCGTCCGGCAACTACACGACCTGAGACATGCGCCAGTACCTCGACCTGCTCGGCAACGTGCTCGAGCGTGGCGCGCGCAAGGGCGACCGCACGGGAACCGGTACGCACTCGCTGTTCGGCTGGCAGATGCGCGTCGACCTGAGCGCGGGCTTCCCGCTGCTCACGACCAAGAGGCTGCACCTGAAGTCCATCGTGCACGAACTGCTGTGGTTCCTGCGCGGCGAGACCAACGTCCGCTACCTGCGCGAGAACGGCGTCACCATCTGGGACGAGTGGGCCGACGAGCACGGCGAACTCGGGCCCGTCTACGGAGTGCAGTGGCGCGCGTGGCAGGCCGCCGACGGGCGCAGCATCGACCAGATTTCGCGCGCGATCGACCTGATCCGCCGCGACCCCGATTCCCGCCGCATCATCGTCAATGCGTGGAACGTCGGCGAGCTGGAAAAGATGGCCCTGACGCCGTGCCACGCGTTGTTCCAGTTCTACGTGGCCGACGGCAGGCTCTCCTGCCAGCTCTACCAGCGCAGCGCGGACGTTTTCCTGGGCGTGCCGTTCAACATCGCGAGTTACGCCCTGCTCACCCAGATGGTGGCGCAGCAATGCGACCTGCAGGCCGGCGATTTCGTCTGGACCGGCGGTGATTGCCACCTGTACGCCAACCACTTCGAGCAGGCCCGGCTGCAGCTGACACGCGAGCCACTGCCGTTGCCCCGTCTCGAGATCAAGCGGCGCCCCGCATCGATCTTCGACTATCGGTTCGACGATTTCGTATTCGTGGATTACCAGGCGCATCCGCCCATCAAGGCCCCCATTGCCGTATGAAGAAAGCCAAGCAGAAGAAGCCCTCGCGCTCGAAGCCGTCTCCCCATCACGCGCACATGCGCCGCGCCAAGGTCGCGAAGAAAGCCGGGACGAAAGTCGAGCCGCTGTTCGAAGTGCGCCGGTCGCGCATCCACGGCCGCGGCGTCTATGCGACGCGGCGGATCCGCAAGGGCACCCGTGTCGTCGAGTACATCGGCGAGCGCATCTCGCACGAAGTGGCGGACGACCGCTACGACGAGAAGGGCGACGACGACGGCCACACGTTCCTGTTCGTCGTCGATGACGACATCTGCATCGACGCCGGTGTCGACGGCAACGCAGCGCGGTTCATCAACCATACCTGCAGCGCGAACTGCGAGACCATCATCGAGGACCGTCGCGTCTTCATCGATGCGATCCGCACGATCCAGCCGGGCGAGGAGCTGGGCTACGACTACCAGCTCACCTGGGAGAGCACGGACGATCCCGAGGAACTCTCGCTCTACGCCTGCCGCTGCGGGGCGCCGCAGTGCCGCGGCACGATGCTGGACGTCACGCCGCTCGACAGGAAGAAGGGCGGCCGGCCGAAGCAGCGCTGACGGTGCCCGGGTGACGACCATCTCGATCATCGTGGCGACCGACGAACGCGGTGCGATCGGCTGCGACGGCCGGTTGCCATGGCACCTGCCGAACGACCTGAAGCGCTTCAAGGCGCTGACGATGGGCAAGCCGATCGTGATGGGGCGGCGGACCTGGGAGTCAATCGGACGACCGTTGCCCGGTCGCCTGAACGTCGTGGTGACTCGGCAGGCGGGCCTGCAGGCCCCCGGTTGCACGGTGGTGGGCTCGCTCGACGAGGCGCTCGCGGTATCACGACCGGCGGAGGAGATCTGCGTGATCGGCGGGGCCGAGGTGTATTGGTTGGCCCTGCCCAGGGCGCAGGTCATCCATCGAACGCAGGTCCACGCGACGGTGGCGGCCGACACGTTCTTCCCGGCGCTCGATGCCGCGGATTGGCAAGAGGTTACGCGGCAGGAGCACCCGGCCGATGACCGGCACGCCTATCCGTATAGTTTCCTGGAATTGCGCCGCCGCACCTAGTCGAACAGGCCGCGTTGCCGGGCAGCTTCGGCGCCTTCGATCGCGAGGATGCGCCGCTTGGTCGTCGCACCTCCGGCCGCGGAGAATCCACCCAGGCTGCCGTCCGCAGACAGCACGCGGTGGCACGGCACGATCAGCGGAAACGGGTTGCGACCCAGCGCCTGTCCGACTGCCCGGGACGCACCGGGATCCCCGAGTCTGGCCGCGACTGCGCCATAACTGAGGGTGGTTCCGCACGGAATGGCACGGGTGACGTCGTACACCCGTCGGTCGAATTCCGCGATGCCATCCATGTCGAGTGCGACGCCCGAGAGGTCGGCCCGGCGGCCTTCCAGCAGCGCGATGATCGTGTCGACCACGTCCTGGATCGCAGGCGGCGTCTCACTGACGGTTGCGTCCGAAAACCGCATGCGCAGTCGTCGACGCGTCGCGGTCGCCGTGGATTCAGGAAGCTGCAGCCCGGCGATGCCGCGACCGGTCCACGCGACCCCGCACAGGCCGAGCGGTGTCGCGAAGAAAGTGATGCGCGCAGCGATCGTCAGTATGGCGAGCCTCCGGGCTGGGTCGAGTCCAGCGATACCATACACGCAGATGCCACGATAGGTCAGCAGCTTCACGTCCTTGAATACTTGCACGGAATTTCCCCGGGCGAACTTGGGCGGCATCGCGAGGTCCAACGGACGAGGAGAGCCGGCAGGCATACGCCGGGCCGGCCGTCGTGCGGGTTCGGGCGGACGTTCACGACCGGGTGTAAGGTAGTCAGCGGAGGGAATTTCCATGCGTCAGGCCAAGGTACGGGCCATTCTTGCGGTGTCCCTGGCAGTCGCCGGCGCGACCGCCGTCGCGGCAACGGCGCCCGAGCCCGCGGCTGGCAGCGCCGTCTGGGTCGAGAAGGACCTGTCGTTCACCTACATGGGTTTCACGTCCTATTACTCCTGCGACGGTGTTCGCGACAAGGTTCGCTACGTCATGCAGCAGGTCGGTGCGCGTCCGGGCTTCAAGGTGACGGTGGGTGGCTGCGTCAACATGACCGGCCCGGAGATCATGCCGCGGGTCCGCGTGCGTGCCGCGCTGCCGCGTATCGCCACGCCCGAAGTGCTCGCCGAACTCGCGCACGATCGCTCCAGGCGTGAGCTGGCGGCCCGCGAACAAGGCGGCGGGGCAAGCGCAGCGGTCGACACGACCACTGCGCAGTTTCCGGCCCAGTGGCGGACGCTGCAGTTCCGGGGTACGCCCAGCAGCGACGTCCAGGACGGCGACTGCGAACTGCTGGAACAACTCGTGCACGAAGTGCTGGTACCGATGGGCGTGCGGGAAGTGGCCGGGAGCCGCCTGTACTGCGTTCCGCACCAGGTGCCGATCAACGCGGTCAATCTCAAGCTGCAGGTCCTGGAACCCAGGGCGGCGCCGCCCGCGCGCCCGTAGGGGTCGCCAGCAGCGGCCTTGCTCAGTCCCCCTCGAGCGGCAGGGCGCCGGAACGGTTGGGTACCGAGACCGGCGCAGAGACCTCATCGATGCGTTGCGCGGTGAGGGTCCCGCCCCAGACGCAGCCGGTGTCGAGTGCCAGGACCCCTTGCTCGTCGCGATAGCCGAGTGCCGACCAATGCCCGCAGACGATGCGGTGGCCCGACGAACGCCGCCCTGGCACGCGAAACCATGGGAGCGCACCGGCCGGCATGTCCTGCGGCCGCCCCTTGAACTTGAGCAGCATGCGGCCCGAGGCATCGCACACCCTCAGCCGCGTGAAGGCGTTGGTGATGAAGCGCAGGCGATCCATGCCGTCGAGCACGTCGCTCCAGAGGTCGGGCAGGTTGCCGTACATCCCCGCAAACAGCTTGCCGCTGTGCTCGCCCTGCAGCGCCTGCTCGAGGTCGCGCGCGCAGTCGCGCGCCTGGGCGATGTCCCACTGGGGCGGCAGGCCTGCGTGAATCAGCGTCACGCCCAGCGCCGGGTCGTGGTGCAGCAGGGGCCGGGCCTGCAGCCAGTCGAGCAGCCGTTCGCGGTCGGGGGCGTCGAGGATCGGCTGCAATGCGGCGTCGCCTTCGCGCCACGCGGCCTCGCCGCGGGCCAATGCCAGCAGATGCAGGTCGTGATTGCCGAGCACGGTGATGGCTGCAGCGCCGAGCCGTTGCACCGCGCGCAACGCCTGCAAGGACTGCGGACCCCGGTTCACGAGATCGCCGACCAGCCACAATCGATCGCGACGCGGGTCGAACGCGAGGCGTACGAGCAGATCCTCGAATTCGGTGGCGCAGCCCTGCACGTCGCCGACGGCGTAGACGGCCATCGGCCGGCTCAGTTCAGCAGGCCGGGCATCGCAAGCGTGAACGGTGCAATCGGCGCGTCGAAATGCTCGCCGTCGTCCGCCACCATCCGGTAGCTGCCCTGCATCGCGCCTACCGGCGTCTCCAGGATCGCGCCGCTGGAGTACTTGAAGCCCTGGCCCGGCAGCAGGTGCGGTTGCTCGCCGACGACTCCCTCGCCGACGACCTCCTGCACCTTGCCGTTCGCGTCCGTGATGACCCAGTGCCGCGTCAGCAGCCGGGCCGGCACCACGCCCTCGTTGCGGATCGTGATCGTGTAGGCGAACACGAACCGTCCCTCCGGAGGACTCGACTGGTCCTCCAGGTAGTTGCTGACCACCTCAATGCGGATCCGGTGTGCGTCCGTTGCGGTCACCGTGCCTGGTTGCGGCATCAGCCCGCCTTGGTCAGGCGCACGGCCAGCACGTCGCACGGCGCCGCATGCAGCACGGTGTCCTCGGTGAAATTGAACAGGATCGACATGCCATGGCGTTCGCGACTGCCGATGATGATCAGGTCGGTGCCGTGCTCGCGCGCCGTCCTCACGACCTCCGTCTTGATGTTCCCGGCCAGGACCAGCTGCTCGGAACCCGCGAGGCCCAGCTTCACCGCCAGCTCCGCGATGCGCTTCTTGGCCCGGTCGACCAGTTCGCCCTCGATCTGCACCGCAGGCAGCAACGCCTCGCCCATCGGTTCAACCGGCACGTACTCGACCACGTGCAGCAGCGTGACGGTGGCCGCGTTGCGCTGGGCAATATCCTTGGCGCGTTCGGCGATCTTCTCGCTGTCGTCGGTGAGGTCGAGGCAGAGCAGGATTTTCTTGTATTCACGCATGGTTGACTCCCACAAGCGCCCCAACGGGGCGTAGTCCGATTATAGGGGTCGGCGGGGTGCCGACCAATGACGGGAAATCTTCAGGGTCCGCAGCGATCCGCGAGCGCAGCGAACTGCGCCGGCCAGAGCGTTTCGGCCCTCGCGCCCGGGTCGATTCCGGCATCCGCGATCGCATCCGTTTCCAGCAGGGCCGCCAGGGAGTTGCGCAGGGTCTTGCGCCGCTGTGAGAACGCCGCAGCGACCACCTTCGCGTAGGCCTCGGGGCGCCGCAACTCGAATGGCGGCGCCCGGTACGGCCGCAGCGCAAAGAACGTCGAGACGACCTTGGGCGGGGGTGAAAACGCGCCGGTACCGATGTCGAACAGGGGCTCGACCCGCACCGACGGCGCCAGCATGACCGTGAGCCGGCCGTAGTCCTTGTTGCCGGGCGTGGCGGCCATGCGCACGACGACTTCGCGCTGCAACATGAAGTGCATGTCCTCGATGGCATCGAGGTGCGAGATGAAGTGAAACAGCAGCGGCGTGGAGACGTTGTACGGCAGGTTGCCGACCAGCCGCAGCCTGGGGCCCGTGCCGCGCAGCGCCGTGACGTCGAACTCCAGCGCATCCGCGACGTGCACGCGCAACTCGCCGCGCCCGGCACAGCGTTCGCGCAGGCGCGGGACGACGTCCGCATCGATCTCGATCACGTCGAGCGCGCCGGCTGCGTCGAGCAGGGGCGCCGTGATCGCACCGCGGCCGGGGCCGATCTCGACGAGGCGCTGGCCGGGGGCCGGGTCGATTGCACGGACGATGCGCTCGATGGTCCCCGGATCGTGGAGGAAATGCTGCCCGTAGCGTTTCTTGGCGTGGTGCTTCAACGGCCGGTCCGGCGGGCCTTCGCCGCCAGTTCGACGGCAAGATCGACGGCCGCGAGCAGGCTGCCCGGGTCAGCGTCGCCAGTGCCGGCCCGGTCGAGCGCGGTGCCGTGATCGACTGACGTGCGCACGATGGGCAGTCCCAGCGTCACGTTGACGGCGTGACCGAAGCTCGCATGCTTCAGCACCGGCAAGCCCTGGTCATGGAACATCGCCAGCACCGCATCGACGCCGGCCAGCCGCGCAGGCAGGAACGCCGTGTCCGCCGGGACCGGCCCATCGAGACGCAAGCCGTCGCGGCGCAGGCGCTCGAGCGTCGGCGCAATCACGTCGATTTCCTCGCGGCCCATGTGCCCCGATTCACCGGCATGCGGGTTGAGCCCGAGCACGAGGATGCGCGGGCGGCGCAGCCCGAATTTCCGGCGCAGGTCATGGTCCAGGATCCTGAGTACCGTTTCGAGCCGCTCCACGGTGATCGCGGCACTGACTTTCGCGAGCGGCAGGTGCGTCGTCGCCAGTGCGACTCGCATGCCGGCGCCGGCCAGCATCATGACCGGCAGCGGCGCTCCGGTGGCCTGCGCGAAGTACTCGGTGTGACCGCTGAAGGGCACGCCGGCATCGTTGATGATGCCCTTGTGAACCGGGGCCGTGACGATCGCGTGGAAAGCGCCTGCGGCGCAGCCGCCGATGGCCATGTTCAGCAATTCGAGCACGTAGGGGGCATTGCCGGCGTCGAGTTGTCCGGGCCTGCAAGGCGACTGCAGCGGCACGTGCAACAGCTCGACGCGACGCCTGGCGTCCTTTGCAGCTGGGTCGAACAGTGGAATTGCCGCGGGCCGCCCGTGGCGCGGCAGCGAGCGCCGGAACAGCGACGCGTCGCCGATCAGTACGATGCGGCAGTCGCGCCGCCTGCGGCTCAGGAGCGCGGTGCAGACGTCAGGTCCGATCCCGGCCGGCTCGCCGCTGGTGACGGCGATCGTCGGCGGTGTCGCACGGACCGTGGAGCGCGCGCTGCTCACATCCGATAGTCGACGAACGCCTCGTCACGCAGGCGGCGCAACCAGATCTCGGTTTCCTCGTCCGCGCGAGCCTCACGCAGCTGGACGACGCACTTGTTGCGCGTGAGGTCCTCGGAGGCGTCGTAGGTGCGGCGGCCCAGCAACTGAACGAGGTGCCAGCCGTACTGTGTCTTGAACGGCTGGCTCATCTCGTTGTCGTTGAGCGCATCGACCTGCTTCTCGAATTCCGGCACGAACGTGCCCGGGCCGACCCAACCCAGGTCGCCGCCGTTCGCGGCCGAACCGGGATCCTCGGAAGTGACCGAGGCGATGGCCTCGAAGCTCTCGCCCTTCTCGACGCGGCTGCGGATGTTCGCCAGCTTCTGGCGCACGGTCTCGTCGTCCGCGATCTCGGTCGTCTTCATCAGGATGTGGCGGGCGTGCACCTGCGACACCAGTGCCGCCTGCTGCGCGCCGCGAATTTCCAGGACCTTGAAGATGTGCAGGCCGCTCGGCGTGCGGATCGGCTCGGTCACGTCACCCGCGTGCATCGCGGGGATCCGGTCGGACACGAAGGAGGGCAGCTGGGCCGCCTTGCGCCAACCGAGCGCACCGCCTTCGAGCGCCGTACCCGAGTCCGAGTAGGCGATGGCCAGCTGTGCGAAGTCCTCGCCTTTGCGGGCGCGCTCATAAACGCCCTGCGCGCGGGCTGTGCGCTCGGCGACCTGTTGCTCAGTCGCC
>Ga0315278_10003795_pt1 | contig 13560 bp, 7 predicted proteins | sample YL17G06_0_MG_FD_203880 | JGI IMG/M metagenome (GOLD analysis project Ga0315278, IMG submission 203880) | Sediment microbial communities from Yellowstone Lake, YNP, Wyoming, USA - YL17G06_0 | ecosystem: Environmental > Aquatic > Freshwater > Lake > Sediment | place: USA: Wyoming | collected...
TCGCATTGCATGGCAACCCAACGACCCCTGCGGTCAAAGCAGTAACGAATATAGGTCTTGCGACTGCTTCAAGCAGCGCTGCGATATATTTGCAGGCCGCCGGAAATGTATACGTTACCGGTACGCCTGTGGCTGGAGCCGGAACCACGAATCCGGCAGGCATCGCTGATGCAATCGTAAAAATACGTGCGGGCGGCGACACCATTTCCTTTACAGACGGAGGACTTTCTCCTGTTAGCGCGACGGCCACCGTCGGTGGAGATACGGCTGATGTAAGTTCATCGGGAAATCCGAGCGATAACGACGATGAAACTATCGGCGGAGCAAGCGCTTCAATAAGTATTGAGAACAACAACGGCGACTGCCCCGACTGCCCGAAACCCGCAGTTACAACTACAACCATAACAATTACAGATACGGATACAGTTACTGATACCGCGACCTATACCGATACCTCGACCTATACCGATACATCGACCTATACCGACACATCGACCTATACCGATACATCGAGTTATACTGATACCTCGACCTATACCGATACATCGAGCTATACCGATACGTCGACTTACACCGACACATCGACCTATACCGATACCTCGACCTATACCGACACATCGACCTATACCGATACATCGAGCTATACCGATACATCGACCTATACCGATACATCGACTTACACCGACACATCGACTTACACCGATACATCGACCTATACCGACACATCGACCTATACCGACACATCGACTTACACCGATACATCGACCTATACCGACACATCGACCTATACCGATACATCGACTTACACCGATACATCGAGCTATACCGATACATCGAGCTATACCGATACATCGACCTATACCGATACATCGACTTACACCGACACATCGACTTACACCGATACATCGATCTATACCGACACATCGACCTATACCGATACATCAACCTATACTGATATCTCTACCGCTACCGATACCGAGACCTATACCGATACCGAGACCTATACCGAAATTACGATTGGGATAGGTACTGATACTCAAACTTTCACACTTATAGATACCAGCACCATAACTGATACCAGCACTATGACCGAAAAAGCGCCGTTGTATCTGATTGTTAAAAATGGCGATGGTCCTGCCGCAGAAGGTATAGCTTATGAACAAGACATCGAGGCCGCCTCCACAGCCGGTGCATCTATAATATACGATGCCTGGAACGGCATTACCTTCGAGGACTTGACCAGCGACGGTGTAATCGGCGGCGGAAGCGGCGGTATGACGTTTATCACGCTAAGCATTGACGGCTTCATCAGGTTTGATGATACAACCAACACAATTTACACCGAAACCGGCAAAATCATTATGATAGCCGGCAGCGGCGGCATCACCGCCGGCAACCTGATAACAGGGAACAATAATTCTCCGGGAACAGGGCTTATAAGCCTGATAACTGTTAACGGCGGCGATATAAGCACCGGATACCTGAACGTATTAGGCGGAAGGAATACCTTTATTGCCGTTCTTTCTGGCGGCGACTTGACAATCAGCGGCGATTCGAGCCATGGAGCGGTGCGAGCACAGACAAACACTGCCGACTCTGCGGAAAGTTCAACGTCCGAAGTATGTCTGCAGGCCGCAGATAATATAAACATTAATGGAGACATCCTGGCCGAGGCTCATGGTAAACAGGCAAGCTACGCAAATATTCACATTCACGCTGATGGAAAAGTAAGTATAAATGCTGGAAGCGGCGGTCAAATATTTGCCAAAGCCGAAACCTCAGGACAGCAAGGTTCTGCTGATGCAATTTTGCTGATACATGCCGGTTCGGACGCTCCGGACGCCATTTCGATTGTTGCTGGCAAGAAAATAGCGGATGTACTTCATGTTAGAGCCAATATCCAGGGATCAACAAATGCCGAGGAAAAAAAGCCGGGTGATTTCCGTGGTAATTACAATGAAACAGACGGTGCTGCTCATGGGGAAATAGACGTCCAGGAAGATTTCAGCGGTGAATGTGTTGACTGTTTGTCTGTTACAACCGAAACTATAACCGATACCTTGACGTTGACTGATACCTTGACGTTGACCGATACATCGACCAATACAGATACATCGACCTATACCGACACATCGACCTATACCGACACATCGACCTATACCGATACGTCGACCTTTACCGATACATCGACCTTTACCGATACATCGACCTTTACGGATACATCGACCTATACCGATACGTCGACCTATACGGACACATCGACCTTTACCGATACATCGACCTTTACCGATACATCAACCAATACGGATACGTCGACCTATACGGATACGTCGACCTATACCGACACATCGACCTATACGGATACGTCGACCTATACCGACACATCGACCAATACGGATACGTCGACCTATACCGATACATCGACCTATACCGATACGTCGACCTATACCGACACATCGACCAATACGGATACGTCGACCTATACCGATACGTCGACCTATACCGATACGTCGACCTATACCGATACCGAGACCTATACCAATACCGAGATGGCAACTGAGACGGTAACAGAGACTGAGACACTGATTGATATTGTAACCGAACCGGAGAGTGTTCCCGCACCGCCGCTTCCGCAGCCGCAGACTCCGGAAATAGCCGGCTGTCCGGTACTGATGGACGCCGTTTCGCAGGAAATTGGGGTCCCGACACAAACCATACAGATATCCATAGCAAAGGCGCAGGCTTCTAATGCGAACATTCAGCCTTGCAATACCTGTGCGAAACTTGTGAACTCTGCCGAAATTCTGGCTGATGCGGATGGGTCTCGAATGGCCGCTATGGCACAGGTATTTAATCAGTTGGCTCCGGCAGATGCACCGTTTACTCCTGAAATGGCAGCTTCGATTGCCACGGCGTTCGGAAATGCTGCTGAAGGCACGCAGTATGCAACGGCGATGGAGTACATTGACGCCTTTGTGGAATACATCGCCGTGCTGGATACCGAGATGGGTTCGCCGGTAGGCGATTCGGTCGCATTTGCTATGGACAAATACGGCAAGGGTATAGACAATCCAAATATGACTGCTTATATTACGATGCGTCTGGGCAAAGGCGGCTAATAGAGTCGAAGAGAAATGAACTAATAAGGCCTGTCCTCACGAGAGGGCAGGCCTTTTATTTTACCTTAGGGTTGCTCCCAATTACAGAGGGCCAAGGTTCTGTAATCTCTTGACTTCTTCTGAAGATAGCGGCGGCAACGGAGTTCCTGCTGTTCCAAATTCCATAAAACTCTTTAATTGTTCAAGCATCAAATTAGTTAACTGAGTATGCTCGGATAAAACATTGGTTTTCTCCATCGGATCATTCTGTAAGTCATAAAGCCGCATATTTTTCGTTAATTTATTATAGTGAAGTTTATATATAGGATTACGGACCGCCCGTTTGTCATTCAATAAGTTCTTTTCGCCGGTCTGGTCCTGTGGGCTTGTTGGCCTCAGCAAAAATATATCGAGATGGCAGCCAAGAATGGCTTGATTGCAATAAGCAACACAGGTCTGGAAACAAAAAACCGCATCTCAAAAACTTATTGGATTATAATCACGACAGTTTGAATATACGTTACTGTTGGGGGGAATTTTTATTTGTGGGATTTTGTTGGAGTGTGGGATGAGCAAGCATGGATTTATAGTATTCCAGTCGTTCACGGATTTTCTTGACCAAATCATGTTTACCATTTGCAGCAGCCAACATTAGTGACCTGTCGGCGGTTTTTATGGCGTCGGTATTTTTGCCAGCAGCAGCATAGGCATTGGCGAGGGTGAACAACAACGACGGATCGAGGTATCCGGTCAGATGGCAGCTACGCTCAGCATATTTAATGGCATAGTTTCTTTCAGAGGGGGTAGCATTTGGTTTACTGTTTAGTATCAAGGCAAAACTATCAAGTATTTGAGGCCAATCGTGTCTTTGCTGAAGAGCTATTTCGGCGTGTTTGACTGCGCAGGTGTAGTTTCTTTGCGAAAAGTATGTGGAAGCCAAACAGAAGTTTGCGTGGTAATTGTCTGGGTCTGTTTGCAAGATTTTTTCATGGTGCGTACTTGCATCGAGGGTTCGCTGTATCTGTGCGGGTGTTATGATTAAAGAAAAGAAAATTGCAAGAATGAGGGTGCCAAGCCAGCTGAATAAAAGACAGCGGAGTAAAAATAAATTTTTGTTTTTTAGCCATTTATCGAAGTATTCGAATCCTAAAGCGAAGATAAGGCCAAGCGGAATTATGGCATAAAGGCCAAAGAAAGCTTTTGCATGGCAATAGTATGGATATCTCAGGTTCATATAAATTATACTGTACAGAGCCACAAAGACAGAGCCAAGAATCAATAGCCATGATTTACTAAGGCAAAAGACAGTTATTCCAATAGCGCGGATTGTTCCGACAACAATCAGAAGTGTTACGGGCAGTGAAAGAAGATAAACGGAGGAGGCGTATTCGTAGTTCCATGGAAGGCGGTATATATAGTCAATAGCTCCGGTAAAGAATGAGTCTGACCAGAAAGTGGAATAAAGCGAATCAAAAAAAGAATAGAAACCCGCGAAGTAAGGTAGTGTAAAGACTTTTGAGAATTGGAAGAAGTACTTATAAGTGTGGAAGCCGGGGTCCTGCCACCAATTACCTCCTGTTGCACCTTCAAAGGAAGAGATAAAGGGTGTGCCGAATTTAGTTAAATTCCTTAGATAATACCATCCAGCCACGGCAGCGATAGATAAAAACATTAAACACAACTTGCCGAAAATTATGGCTGGTGAATCGTTCCTGTCGTGAAGGTGTTTGTATAACAGTACAACGGTAATTACAGGCAGAATAGAGAGGGCTGTTAATTTTGCCAGCAGGGCTAAACCGGCAGTTAACCCCAGCAGACCAAAGAAGAGAAAAGAGGTTTGGTTACCTTTAAGAATTATTATTGTGATAAGTATCGCCATGTTAATCAGGAAAGCACAAAGAGACTCGTTGGAAAAATACTGCGAGATGTAAATGTTCATGGGTATAAGGGCAGTAAAAGCGATGGTAAGAGCGTGATTTGTTATGTTTTTAGGGAAAAGTGCTCGTCCGAAAAAATATGCGAGGACAATCTGGCCAAGGCCGCTAAGGAAAGGCAACAGTTTTAATACAAAGTCAGGGTTTTTGTTGGGGAAAATGGCTTTGGCTGGATAAAACAGTGCTGAGAGAATGTAAAACAAGGGTGGCTGGTGCATTTCCCATCCCTGATTTGCAAAAGGAATAGCGTGGTTGTTGAAAACGTAGCGGAAGTAGTTGAGATGGGCCTTTGCGTCATAACCCCTTTCGATGGGTATTTTGGGTGCGTTGTTTATGAATAGGATTGTCCAAAGTACAATCGAAATGACTAAGACGGATTTCGGTGTGAAAGTAAGAAGCTTGAAAGGGAAGAGGGTGTTGAGCTTTTCGCTTTTTTTTATGTAGCTGTGTATCGAGAAAGAAACAAAGGAGAGAATAAAAAACAAAATCAGCATAGGAGCCTTTAGTATTAAAGCATCAAGTGGGGTTGGAGTTTCGAAGGTTGTTGGGTGGATTCGACAGTCGTTTGCCAAAGCAGCTTTAGTGAAGGGCCCAGTAGACATTGAGGCCATCCATGTGGAGTCCGTTTTGACATCATTTTGCAGGCCTTGAGTGTAAAGCCAAAGGGCGGGATTGCCGAATTTACAGGCGACTCTAACTATTATGGTATTTGTACCTTTTTTAAGCAAGTGTGCAATCTGGTGAGTGCTGGTTTTCTTCCAGTTTGCTTTAGTTTCGGGGCTGGGCAAAAGGAGATTGTTGTTAACCCAAAGCCCGTGGTCTTTGAAGGCTTTTATGTGCAACAGAACATCTTGTGGCACAGAAGTAAGTTCGAAGTTTTTTCTAAACTCGGTCATTAATCCGCCGTAGCTACCGTCTCTGGGGAGAGCTTGGAGGGCAAGTTGATAGTGAATCCAATTTGCACAGCGGTCGGTTTTTAAGAAAGGAACAGACGGGTCGCATAATGCTTTTGTGGCCAATAAGCAGAAAGATGCGATTAAAATCAAAAGAAGTAAGGCCGCGATTATTAATCGTATTTTAAGATTAACATTTTTATACGAGTGAACCATTTTTTTGTCTTGGTTGTTATTGTATTTTGCTCCGTACTGTTTCGGACCGGCAAAAGTTTACTTATCTATAATAGGCAAAGTTGACCTTAGATTATTTTGTTTTACTTTTGACTTCCGGAGGAATCTCCATCTCTGAAATCCTTAGAAATTCCGTAGCTGTAATCTGAATATCGTAAAGGGTGTCCAGTCTGTATCCTGCAGGCAAAGCCATCTTCTTTATAGGGTTATTGTTGGTGTATTCAATTTCCTGAAATACGACAATTTTTGAAAATAGATGTCTTGCAGCCTCTTTCAGAATCTGCTCGGAATTTTTATTTGCGTAACTGAAGTTGATTGCGCCGTAGCCAAGAGCGGTGAACTGTCCCGGCCTTTCGGCAATGACCAGAACGTTCTTATCGCCTATTTTTGAGAGAAAATCTATGCAGTGATAGGTGGTTCTGTTGCCCTTGAGAGAATTTAAGAAACGTCCCTCAATTGCTATGGGATGATAAAAAAGGAAAAATACTACCGCAGTTATTAAAAGGGCTGCCCCCGACATAAACTGAGGTTTGTATATTTTCAGTGCAATCGGGCCAAGCGCCAAAGCGATAGAAAGTGTTATGAAAAATCTCGCCGACGAAGGGTGAGTGCAGTCGCCGAAGAAATGGGCGAAATAAATACACGTGCCGGCCAGAACAGATGCCAGCAGGACCAGCAGAAAATACTTTTGCTGTTTCTGGAGCTGATTTCTCTTTGGCCATAATGCAACTGCGAGATACGCAAAAATCAAAAGACTTATTATGCTTAAAATGCCCGCATAAGGCAGATAATAATTCAAATCCACAAGATTGCTGAAGTATATCTTTATATTTTTCACAAATGAAACAGCCGAAAAGAGCGGCACATCTTCCGGATTCTGATACGCATCTGACCTGAGAATCCTTCCCCAGATATAGGGAAGATTCACAAGAGGAGTTATAAAAAACAGCCACACATTATCTTTGAGATGCTGTTTTGTTATCGCTTTGCACAATAGCAGCGGAATAAAAAACAAAAAGAATATCGATTCATAACGAATATTTGCGAACACCAGAAGCGATGCAAAAATAAATGCAAATGCAGATGAAGAGGGATTTGTCAGATAATAATATACGGCGGCCAATATCACCGCAAAAAGGACGCTGTTAAAAAAGTCGAAATTGCCTGATGTGCCGAATATGCTGAATACCGGATAAGAAAGAATAAAAAACATCGCAGCAACGGAAGAGGGAATATCCAGGAATTTTCTCGCTGCGATATAAACGCCGCTTAGAAACAGAAACATAATTATAAAATTGAATATAAACGGATTTTGATATCGAAAGCCCGTAAAGGCGTGCAGCACGGAGACCAAAAACGGAAATGCCAGAGGCCGTTTTTCAAGCTCGCTGTTAATCGGGTTGAAATTACCGTAGTAGTATTTGCCCATAGTATAGTTGGCGCTGATTTTGTCGGTCAGCATAGCCATCGACACCGACAGAAGATTGGTTTCATCGCTCAACGTCTTAAAGCCGACCTGGACCGAAACAAAAATAAGCGAGGTTAAAACAAGAGCGATGAGAATCCCTGCCCAGTGTTTTTTTAACAGCAGCTTCAGCGAAAAATTAACGGCTTTGAGAAACAACACTGCCTGAATGGTCCATACAATCATCATCAGCAGGATAAGATAATATGAAGTGTGCAGAAAAAGTTTGGTCATTATCTCTTTGCTTATGAGACTGTAGATAAGTAGAAAAAGGAAAGCAGACAGAGCAGCCGGATTTAACAAGTACATCGCCAATTTAGCTTTTCGAGTACTCATAGAAGGTCTCCTTCCCTGGAATAAAGTTATTTTATCCGTTACATTTTATTAATAATACACTGCTGTATTCGGCAAGTAAAGCAGGAATGCAAAACTTTGTTTTAGGGTCATTAGCGGATATAAGGTGTTTGGAGGCATACTGAGAATTATTGTATCCGATGACTTTATGATTGCTTGTAAGCGATTTGCTTTTGTCCGCGGATTTGTCCTATGCGCTGCTGGAGTTTTGCGGACGCCGTCATATCTCCTGTTTTCTCAACGGCGGCGGCAGCTCTGTGAAGCAATCTTTCCGCTTCGAGATAATCTCCTTTTGCCTGGCAGATTTTGGCTGTTGTCAGCCACGCAGGCGCCACAAGGTAATGCTCAGAGCCATAGACTATTTCCTGCACCGCTCTGGCATGATTAATCAGCGGCTCTGCCTCGGTGAACCTGCCCTGTGTTGTATACAATTCCGCAAGGCCGCCGAGAACGTTTGCGGTATAGAGATGGTCTTTTCCATAGCTGCTGCCAATCAGGTCTAACGCCTGCAGATAATAATTCTCCGCTTTTTCAAAATCACCCTCGGCAACCGCCAGTTCTGCCATATCAATTTTGAACGGAGCCATAACAGGCTCATCTGCGGGATGACAGGCGAGCATAATGGTAATTGCTTTGTTGATAGTCGCCCGTGCCTGAGCGAACTTTCCCTGGTCGCGATATATTGCACCTAATGTTCTTAGCGTGTATGCCACGTATGGGTGGTCTTTGGTATAAATCTTTTCCTGCAGATTCAGCCCTGTGATACACAACTGTTCAGCCTCATCCAGTCTGTTCTGATTAAAGTACAGATACGCCAGATCAATCATACACAAACAAAGTTCGGAATCAGGAGTAGCTTTTGTCTTTGCTGATGCTAATGCCTGTTCGGCAAGTGGTTGAGCTTTTGCGTAGTCGCCGTAAGCCATATAAACCCTTGCCATAGAGCGCAGCGTTTTCGGAGCAAGAGTCTTCCTCTCTAACGCAGTTTTTTCACCCGCAAAACTGCTGTTAAGCAGGATAATGCTCAGCACCGCAGCAAAAACAAGATTTCTACTTTTCTGTATCATAATCATAAGCATACGAACTCGGATAGGTTTCTGAAAAAAGGTGGAAACCCCCCTCTGATTAAAATATAGAAAATACGGAGTGGGCGGAGCAAATTAAAATTTTGTTTTTGTTAAGATATGATTTTCGGACTATTGAGGATAGCACAGCTAAATTGTTCTGCCCGCTATTTTGGGACTTTACTGCCGATTGTTTGCAAAATTATGAGAGTGGCAATATATCAACATTCAGACCTGTGTTTGGCAGTGAAAAAAGGCCCTCTGTCCCGTCGTAATAATACAGATTTTCGTTGTTATCAGCCTTTGTTGCGTATGGCGGCGAGACTTTTTTCAAGCAATTTAACATCGTCGGCAAGTATTGTGGGCAAATCCTTTTGGCATATTCCAACGCAAACGGCGTCGAAATCCCGCATATTTTTCGCCGCAAAAGCAAAGGCGTCAGCGGGATTGTGTCTGCCGCAGGCCAGTATCTTGTAATGGACGACTGGTTTTGGAAGCTGAGATATAACCTCAACCATAGCGTTGCGGTCTTCCTCTCGGAAGTATTCATCGATACCTGCAACGTGTTCCGGCCTTTTATCCCTCGGCGACGGGTCGTAATAGGAACACATAAAGTAGTCTAACTGGAGATTTTTCATTGCCCAGCGGAAGACATCGGGCTTATGTCCTGCGACACTGGCGGCGAGGCCTGCATCGCGAATAAGGTTGACAGCTTTTTCGGCTTCATCGAGTTTGTTCTGAGCATAAAAGAAGTCCATCGTTCCGCCATGAATGTGGCAGGCCTTTGCGCCGAAATCAATGGCCCGCTTGATACTGTATTCGGGCGAGCCGTGTTCCGGGCAGGTCTGGGCGAACCACTGTATTTTTCCGCCTTCGCTCCAGTATTCCTGCAGCATTCTGATGATGTGATTGTCAGCCCTTCCGACAAAGGAGTTGATGCCGAGCTTTTCCGCCTCTGCGAGTGTTTCCTTGATTTTTTCACAGGTGAAGAATTTGACCATTTTTTTGTCGTTTTCGATGCTCTGATGCGAAAAGCCGCTAAAAGGATTTCCGCCGATGATAAACCGGCTTACTTTCAATTTGCCAAATTGTGTGTATTGCATTTTATGACCCTCTAAATAAAGTTCATACCTTTTCCGGCACGATGTAAGGCTTGCGGTAGATTCGTCTTAACATTATATCGGTTTCTTTGTCATTTTTAAAGGTTTCATTTTTGCCGTCGAAGACAATCTCCCGACCAAGTCGGTAAGAGATGTTTGCCAGATGGGGTAGGGCGGATGATATGTGTCCGGTGTTAATATCGCAGTTGAGCAGTTCCTTTTTTCCTGAGCGAATAGTGGTTATAAAATTATTCAGATGTGATTTAGCTGCGAAATCGACGGGACCGCCTGAAGGGCCGGGTGTGTTGTCGCGGCCGAAATATGTTTTCCACGTGCTGCCGTCTATGGACATCCAGCCTTTAGTGCCGAAAAACAAATTGCCGACGCTCCTGCCTTTATTGGTGATGCTGTCCTCAGTGTTGGAGTATAAGCCTCGGACTTCAAACTGGATTATTTTTCCGTCGGCGTATTCAAAGGTAGCGATTTGGGTATTCGGGGTCTGCTGGTCGGAATCAAAGGCGAAATAGCCGCCTGTGGATTTTATTTTGACGGGGTGTTCGTTTTTATAGAGTCCCCAGCGTGCGATGTCGAGCTGATGGACGCCCTGGTTGCCGATTTCGCCGCAGCCGTAATCCCAAAACCAGTGCCAATTGTAATGAAAACGGTTTTTGTTGAAGGGGCGATGCGGGGCGGGGCCGAGCCATAAGTCGTAATGGACGCCTTTCGGGACGGGGTCGTCGGCGCATCGTCCGATAGATTCGCGGGGTTTGAAGCAAAGTCCTCTTGCCATATAAATGTCTCCGATGCCGCCATCGTGGAGGAATTTTATTGCGTCGATGACAGCGGGAATGGAACGGTTTTGGAAGCCTGCCTGAACTATTCGATTATACTTGTTGGCGGCTTCGAGCATTTTTCGACCTTCCCAGATATTGTGCGAACAGGGTTTTTCGACGTAAACGTGCTTGCCGGCCTGACAGGCCCATATAGCGGCGAGGGCGTGCCAGTGGTCGGGCGAGGCAATAACTACCGCATCTATATTTTTGTCGTCGAGCGTTCGTCGAAGGTCATAATCGGCGGATGGAGTAAACTGTTGAATTTCGCCGATTTCCTTTATGCGTTCCGCGAAAAGATTTTCGTCGGCGTCGACAAGAGTTTTGATGCGAACGTTGGGAATTCCGGCAAAGCCGCGTGCAAGCTCGATGCCTCTGCTGCGAATACCTATGACGGCCATATTGATACGTTCATTTGCGCCAATTATGCGAGAGGCGGCAGGGGAGGTAAGCTGGGGATGGTTGCAGGAGACAAGAGAGTCGGCGGCGACGATGCCGGCAGCCAGTTTTGCGGCGTCGGTGAGGAATTTGCGGCGAGAGATTTGTTCATTTTTGTAAAAAATTTAAGGTCTCCTCAAACTCGATTAAAAGTTGCGTTATTCAGGATGATTGTTATATTATTTGGTTTTGTTGAGGCTGTCAATAATGACAATTGTGGTTTTGTATTTAAGGGTGTATAGAAGATGAAAATCAGTAAAAAGGCACAGTCTGTTCCGCCTTCAGCGACAATAGCGGTTGATGCGAAGGCAAAAGCATTAAAGGCTCAAGGGGTTGACGTGGTAGGATTCGGGGCCGGCGAGCCGGATTTCGATACTCCTGAATATATTAAAGAGGCGGCGATAAAGGCGATGAAGGCGGGCAAGACGAAATATACGCCGACGCAGGGCGTAATAGAACTCAGGACAGCTATTGCGGATAAACTTTTGAAGGAAAACAGCCTGAAATATGCGCCGGACCAGATTATCGTCAATATCGGCGCCAAGCATTCCGTATATGAAGCGATGCAGGCGGTTCTCGATGATGGTGATGAGGTGATTCTGCCTGCGCCTTACTGGGTAACATATCCTGAGACAATAAAGCTGGCCGGAGCGAAGGCGAAGATTGTGGAGGGGGACAAAGAGAACGGTTACAAGATTACGGCGAAGCAACTTAAAAAGGCCATTAACAAGGAAACGACAATGCTGGTGATGAATTCGCCAAACAATCCGGGCGGATTTACGTATACGCCGGAAGAACTTAAGGAAATAGCAAAGGCGCTCGAAGGGACAAATGTAATTGTGCTTTCGGATGAGATTTATGAAAAGCTCGTTTACGGAAAGACCAAATTTGTCAGCTTTGCATCACTGAGCGAAGATGCCTACAACAGAACTCTTACCGTGAACGGTTTCAGCAAGGCATTCTCAATGACGGGGTGGCGGCTGGGGTATACAGCAGGGCCGAAAGAAGTAATCAAGGCAATGGAACAATTGCAATCTCATATGACGCAAAATCCTGTGTCGTTTATTCAGTATGCGGCGATAACGGCTCTTAGCGACCCTGAAGGTTCGGTGGAGAAGATGCGGATAGAGTTTGAGCGCCGAGGCAAATATATGGTGCAAAGGCTCAACGGCATCAAGGGCATTATTTGTCCTGAGCCTACGGGTGCATTTTATTGCTTCCCTGACGTTTCGAGCCATTATGGTCGAAGCATCGGCGGGGTGAAAATCGACGGCAGTATGAGTTTTGCGCAGGCGCTTCTTGAGCAGGGCAGCGTTGCGCTTGTGCCGGGACTGCCGTTCGGGTGCGATAAAAACATCCGGCTGAGTTTTGCAACTTCTCTGGAGCAGATAACCAAAGGACTGGATAGAATAGAGAAATGGCTCTCTCAATAGAGAACAAAAAAGGTGAGGCACTGGGGGGCTGGCCGATGCTTATAGGCTGGGTGGCGATGCTGATTTTTGCCATATACGCCTCCACGCATATGGTGGCCGCAGGGGACACATGGGTGGCATTGGCCAGCGGCAGGCACTTTGTAAATCACGGCGTAAGCACGGTTGAGCCGTTCAGCGCCAATTCGCATAAGGCAGGGCCGACGTGGGAGGAAATTGCAACGTGGCCTGACTGGGCGCAGTGGATTTCAGCAAAGGTCGGCCTTGAGACCGTCAGATACTGGCATCCGACCGGCTGGGTAAACCAGAACTGGCTGACACACGTTATCTTTTACTGGTTGACGACTCTGTCGCCTTTTGCGGATGCTGGTTCCCTGTCGTTTAATACGCTTGTTTACTGGAAGTTTGCCATTTACATAATGGCAGTTGTCTGTGTCTATTACACGGGCAGGATATTGGGAGTAAATCCGGCGTTGTCGGCGGTTTTTGCGTGCTTCTCGATGTTCGTCGGCAGGACGTTCCTTGATATAAGGCCGGCAGGGTTCTCAAACCTGCTTGTGGCGGTTTTTCTGCTTATACTTGCGCTGACTACTTATCGAAATGTGCTGTATATCTGGCTGATTGTGCCGCTGGCGGTTTTCTGGGGCAACGTCCACGGGGGATATATATATCTATTCATAATGCTTGCGCCGTTTATAATTCTGCATTTTCTGGTGAGTC
>Ga0315278_10003796_pt1 | contig 13559 bp, 7 predicted proteins | sample YL17G06_0_MG_FD_203880 | JGI IMG/M metagenome (GOLD analysis project Ga0315278, IMG submission 203880) | Sediment microbial communities from Yellowstone Lake, YNP, Wyoming, USA - YL17G06_0 | ecosystem: Environmental > Aquatic > Freshwater > Lake > Sediment | place: USA: Wyoming | collected...
CGTCGAGGCGGCGCGGCAGGCGGTAGGCGATCGCCTGGAAAGCGCGACCCTCTACGGGAGCGCGGCCATGGGGAGCTTTCACCCCGGCCGTTCCGACCTGAACGTGGCGTTCGTCTTCGCGTCGCTAGAGGGAGAACTTCTGGACGCGCTCAGGCCCGCGCATCGGGCGTGGCGGAAGCGCCGCATCGTGCGGCCGCTTCTCCTGACGCGCACGATTCTCGAGACTTCCCGCGACACGTTTCCGTTGGAGTACCTGTTGATCCGATCGCATCATGAGAACCTTCACGGCCCCGATCCATTCTCGGCGATCGCGGTGGAGCGATCGGCGCTCCGGCTCCAGGTGGAGCGGACGCTGCGCACGCAGAGCCTGGCGCTCGCCTGGTCGTATCTCGATACGGCGGGGACGCCCGGCGGCGCGCGGCACTGGGCCGGGCGCGCGGGGACGGCGATCGCCGCTTCGGCGTGCGGGCTCCTGCACCTGAACGGCGGGGAGATTCCCGCGACGCGGCACGAGTTGGCCGCAATGGCGGCGGCGGCGTTCGGCATCCCGGAGGATTCGCTCCTTCGTGTTCTACTGCCTCCCGGCGAACGGCCGGCGGTGGAGACGACGGCTCTCTTCGGAAGCGCGCGAGATGTGGTGCAACGATTGCTCGAAGCGGCGGAGCGCATGGACGGCCCGTCGGAACGAAAATCCTGATAAAGGGGAGGGAATCGCGATGGCGAATGGAAAGAGTCCGTGGACGGTCGTGCTCGTGATCTTGGGTGGGCTCCTGGTTCTGGCGCTCCTGGTTGGCGGGTACATCCGGGGCGTCTACAACGACCTCGTCGCGCAGCAGGAGGGTACGCACACGGCGTGGGCGCAGGTGGAGAATCAGCTGCAGCGGCGCTTCGACCTGATCCCGAATTACGTGGAGACGGTGAAGGGATACGCGAAGCAGGAGACGACGATCTTCACCGCGATCGCCGACGCGCGCGCGCGCATCGGAAGCGCGACGTCGGTGCCCGAGAAGATCTCGGCGAACAACGAGCTTTCCGGCGCTCTGGCGCGTCTCCTCGTCGTGGTGGAGAACTACCCCGAGCTGAAATCGACCGAGAACTTCATGCGGCTCCAGGACGAACTGGCCGGCACGGAGAACAGGATCGCCACCGAGCGGATGCGCTACAACGACGTGGTGCGGACGTACAACATCCGCATTCGACAGTTCCCGGCGAATCTCGTGGCCGGAATGTTCAACTTCGAGAAGGCCGCCCTCTTCGAGACGCCGAACGAGGCGAAGCAGGCGCCGAAGGTCCAGTTCTAGACGGATGAGGCGGCGCGGCGCGCCCCCGCGCCACGCTTTGATGTAAGCCCTCGATGCCGTATGCTCCGCGCGTCGCGGTCGCTCGCACGAGCGCCGCGACGCGAAGGGGATGACCTCGCGTCTCGCGAGGTCGGGAAGTCGGTGCGAATCCGACACGGCCCCGCCACTGTGAGCGGTGACGAAGGCGGCACGAAGCCACTGGGGTGACCCGGGAAGGCGCCGCCGGAGGACGATCCGCGAGTCAGGAGACCGGCCCCTTCGCCCAAGTCACCCTGTCCTTCGGGAGGAAGGATCATGGGTTTCCACGGCCTCCGCTCGTCTCGCTCGTCCTCATTCACCGCCATGGCGCTCGCCGGCCTCATCTCGCTCCCGTGCCTCGTGCTCGCGGCCGAAGCCGATTCCACAGCGGCATCGTCCCCCGACTCGGCCGTGGTGGAATCACCGGATCCGCGCTATCGGCTCGACCCCGTCGTCGTCACCGCGGAGCGCTCGCCCCTCGCCCTCGGCCGCGTCCCGAGCGACGTCACCGTCCTGGACGGCGCGAAGCTCGACCGGGAGAAGCCCCTCTTCGTCGCGGACGCCCTCCGGGAGATTCCCGGGATCGACGTTCAGCGCGCGGGGCGGCTCGGGAAGCTCACCGACGTGCGCCTTCGAGGGGCCGATCCGCGCCACACGCTCGTCCTCTTCGACGGCATTCCCCTGAACGGTCCGTGGGTCGGCTCGTTCGACTTCGCCGACCTCGGCGCCGGCGGACTTCGGCAGGTCGAAGTGATGGGCGGGCCGGCCTCGGCGCTCTACGGCTCCGGCGCGGCCGGCGGCGTCATCCAGTTCCTGAGCGGCACCGCGCCCGGCACGGGAGCCGTCCGCGCCTTCGCCGAAGCCGGAGGGGAGTCCACGCTCCGCGAAGGGGCGACCCTCGCCTCTCGCGGGGAGAGACGGAGCGGGCTCCTCTCCGCCACGCACATCACCTCCGAGGGGAGCGGAACGCGCGACGCCTACCGGGGCTGGAACGGGGTCCTTCGCGGCGAGAGCGGGCTCGGAGCCGCCACGCGTCTGCGGCTGAGCGGACTCCTCACCGACGGCGTGAAGGAACTCCCCTACGACTACGTCTTCGATTCCTCCGACCTCCTCACGCACCAGGTGACCGACCCCAACTACGAGGAGCGCGACCGGATCGGGGCGGGAAGCCTTCTCCTCACGCACACGATCGGTTCGGCGCTGATCTTGGAAGGGGAAGCGACCGGACTGAGCGGCCGGATCGAAAACGACAACGCGCCGAATGCGGCCGGAGGCGATTTCCAGGAGACCAACCTCGAGAACTCGCGCTGGACGGGCGGGCTTCGCGCGCGCGTCTCCCGCGGGGACGCGTTCGGATTCGTGGCCGGTGCGGAGTATCGCGACGAGCAGGTGACGCGCGACGACGACGCGCAGTACGGCGGATTCGCCACGGGACCGAGCCGCGTGGAGGAGTCGATCCACATGCGCGCCCTCTACGCGCAGGCGCACGGCGAAGCGAACGGCTCGGCCGGTCGCGTGACGGCCGACGCCGGGCTCCGCGTGGAGGACCACTCGCTCTACGGCGCCTACGGCGTGCCGCGCCTCTCGGCGGCGTGGGCGATCCCGGCATCGGGGCTCCGGCTCCGCGCGGGATACGGCCGCGCCTTCACCGCCCCCACGCTCACCGATCTCTACTATCCCGGCTACGGCTCGGCGACCCTTCGTCCCGAGCGGTCGAGCACGGTGGAAGCGGGGCTCGACGGCCGCTGGAAGGACGGGCGCTTCGAGGCGCGCGCCACCTGGTATCGCACCGACTTCGAGGATCTCATCGCGTCGAACTCCTTCTACGTCGCCGACAACATCGGCAAGGCGCGCGTCGAGGGCTCGGAAGCCTCGGCGCGTCTTCGCGTGACGAGCCGCGTCTCGATCGGCGCCCGAGCCGCGCATCTGCCGGTCGCGAAGGACCTCACCACCGGCGCGCGCCTGGCGAAGCGCCCGATCTGGCGGAGCGGCTTCGACGCCGACTGGCAGGCCGCCCGTTCGATCCGCCTCTTCGGCTCGTGGCGCTGGAACGACTCCTACCACGACCCCTTCGATTTCGTGGACGTGAACGGCCGCTACCTGAACGGCGACACGCCGGGCTACGCGGCGCTCGACGTCGGCGCGGTGGTGTCGCCGTCGGACTGGCCGGCCACGCTCCGCGTCCGGCTCGACAACGCGCTCGATCGCGATATCGTCGAGGTGAAGGGGCTCCCCGCTCGCGGGCGGTCTCTGTCGGTGGGGATCGAGTTGATCCCGTAGCGGTAATCGAAGGGCCGGTACATGCGACCTCGAGACCCTTGACCGGAAGCGGTGGGGGGTGATTACCTACAGGGCGGCTACCGGGCGTCCGGAGCCCTTCCGGGCGCCCGTTCGTTTTCCCTCCAACCTCCAGTGAAAAAATGACCTACGAAAACCTGACCATCGAGATCAAGGACCGGATCGCCCGCGTGACGGTGAACCGGCCGAAGGTGCTGAACGCCCTCAACGAGAGGACGATCCGAGAAATCCACGCCGTCTTCGCCTCCTGCAAGGAGAACGCCGAGGTCGGCGCCGTCATCCTGACGGGCGCTGGTGAAAAGGCGTTCGTCGCGGGCGCCGACATCAACGAGCTGGCGGTCATGTCGCCGCTCGGCGGCGAAGCCTCCTCGCGGCTGGGGCAAGTCGCGTTCTCACTGATCGAGAACCTCGGCAAGCCCGTGATCGCCGCGGTGAACGGATTCGCGCTCGGCGGCGGCTGCGAGCTGGCGCTCGCGTGTCACATGCGATTCGCGTCGGAGAACGCGAAGATGGGGCTCCCGGAAGTCGGGCTCGGCATCATCCCGGGCTACGGCGGAACGCAGCGGCTCCCGCGGCTCGTCGGACTGGGGCGCGCGCTCGAGTTGATCGGCACCGGGCGGATGATCGACGCGCAGGAGGCGTATCGCATCGGACTGGTGAACGCCGTCCTTCCACAGGCCGATCTTCTCGCCCATTGCGAGAAGGTGGCGGGCGACATGCTGGCCAAGGGGCCGATCGCCCTCCGCTTCGCCATGGACGCGGCCATCCGAGGGATGGAAACCGATCTCGAACACGGGCTCGCGCAAGAGTCGACGGCGTTCGGGCTCCTCTCGGCGACCGAGGACATGCGCGAGGGACTGAAGGCGTTCCTCGAGAAGCGCAAACCGACCTTCACGGGGAAGTAGCGGGTCCCCCCGGGAACCTCATGGGAAGGATGGTCGCGACATGGCAGGCGTGAAGACGGTCGGCGTCGTCGGCTGCGGGCTGATGGGCTCGGGCATCGTGCAGGTGAGCGCGCAATCGGGATTGAAGGCGATCGTGCGCGAGGCGGACCAGGCGCTGCTCGACAAGGGGCTCGGCCGCATCAAGAAATTCCTGGAAGATGGCGTCGCGAAGGGAAAGGTCACGGCGGAGGATCGCGACAGGACCCTCGCCAACATCAAGGGGACGACGAAGCTCGAGGACCTCGCGGGCTGCGACCTCGTCATCGAAGCAGTGACCGAGAACATCGCGGTGAAGAAGGAAGTCTTCTCGACGCTCGACGCCGTCTGCGCCACCGACGCGGTCCTGGCGTCGAACACCTCCTCCCTCTCCGTGACCGAGATCGCCTCCTTCACGAAGAGGCCCGAGCGCGTGCTGGGGCTCCACTTCTTCAACCCGGTTCCCCTCATGAAGCTGGTCGAGATCATCCGCGCGCTCTCGACCAACGACGCCGCCTTCGAGAAGGCGAAGGGGTACGTGGAGACGATCGGGAAGACGCCGGTCATCGCGAAGGACGCTCCGGGCTTCGTCGTGAACCGGCTGCTGGTGCCCTATCTCATCGACGCGATCCGCGTCTACGAGTCGGGCCTGGCGTCGAAGGAGGACATCGACAACGGGATGAAGCTCGGCTGCGGCCATCCGATGGGGCCGCTCCAGCTCCTCGACTTCGTCGGCCTCGACACCACTCTGTTCATCGCGAACATCATGTTCGAGGAGTTCCGCGAGGCGCGATTCGCGCCGCCGCCGCTCCTGAAGCGCATGGTCCTCGCCGGCCACCTCGGCCGGAAATCGGGCCGCGGCTTCTACGACTACACCGCCAAGTCGAACGGGAATCCCGCATGACGAAGGAATCGGTTGTCATTCTGAACGGAGCGCGCACCCCGATGACCGAGTGGGTCGGCGGGCGGGCCGGCAACGGCAAGCCGGGCGGCGCGCTCAAGGATCTCTCGGCCATCGATCTCGGCGCGGCGGCCGCGAAGGCGGCGCTGGAGCGGAGCAAGGTTCCCGCCGACATCCTCGACCACGTCGTCATGGGGAACGCCATGCAGACCAGCGGGGATGCGCTCTACGGCGCGCGTCATGTGGCGTTGAAAGCGGGGGTCCCCGTGCCCGTGCCGGCCCTGACGGTGAACCGCCTCTGCGGCTCGGGGATCCAGTCGCTCATCAGCGCCGCGCATCTCCTCATGTTGGGCGAGGCGAACTTCGTCCTCGCCGGCGGCATGGAGAGCATGAGCCAAGCGCCCTTCGTCATCCGCGGCGCGCGCTCGGGGCTCCGTCTCGGCCAGACGAACGCGTTCGAGGATTCTCTCATGGTGGGGCTCCGCGATTCCATTTGCGGCCTCTTCATGGCGGAAACATCGGACAATCTCGCGCGCCGGCACGGCATCACGCGCGAGGCGCAGGACGAATTCGCCATGCGCTCGATCACCGAAGGGCGGCGCGCCATCGACAGTGGAGTGCTGGCCGAGGAGATCGTTCCCGTGACGATTCCCGGCCGAGAGACGAAGGTCGTGGCGAAGGACGATCACTGCTTCGAGGGCGCCACGCTCGAGGGGCTCGGAAAGCTTCAGCCGGCGTTCGGGAAGAACTCCTTCGTCACGGCGGGGAACGCCAGCGGCATCGTCGATGGCGCCGCGGCGCTCGTGCTCACGACCGAGCGGCACGCCGAGAAGCGCGATCTCGCGCCGATCGGGCGGATCGCGGCCTGGGCGACCATCGGCGTCGATCCCGACACGATGGGGATCGGCCCGGTCCCCGCGACGCGCGGAGCGCTGAAGCAGGCGGGACTCTCGGTGGACGACATCGACCTCTTCGAGATCAACGAGGCCTTCTCGGGGCAGTACTTGGCCGTGGAGAAGGAACTCGGAAACCCGCGCGAGAAGACCAACGTCAACGGCGGCGCCATCGCGCTGGGGCACCCGCTCGGCGCCACCGGAACCCGGCTCACGCTGACCCTCCTCTACGAGCTCCGGCGCCGGAAGAAACGCTGGGGCGTGGCGTCGGCATGCATCGGGGGCGGTCAGGGAATCGCGATCGTCGTGGAGGCCTACCCGTCGTGAACGAGCCGCGCGAGCGCGAACTCATCTACGACTGGAACGTCGGCGACGATCCGCCGTTGACGCCGCCCCGTCGCGTTCAGGTGGTGGACGAGACGCTGCGCGACGGGCTCCAGTCACCCACCGTCACAGATCCCTCGATCGAGGAGAAGCTCCGGGCGCTCCATCTGCAGGCGAGGATCGGCGTCCATGGTAACGACATCGGGCTGCCCGGCGCGGGGCCTCGCGCGAAGGAGGCGGCCCTGGCGCTGGCACGCGAGATCGTGGCCGCGAAGCTCCCCATCGAGCCCTACTGCGCGGCGCGCACCCACAAGAACGACATCGACCCGATCATCGACATCACGCAGAAGACCGGGCTCCGGATCGAGGCGGCGACCTTCATCGGATCGAGCCCTATCCGCCAGTACGCCGAGGACTGGGACCTCGATCGCCTCCTCCGCACCACCGATGAGGCCGTGACGTACGCCGAGAAGAACGGTGTCCCCGTGATGTACGTCACCGAGGACACCACGCGGGCCAGGCCCGAAATCCTCGAGAAGCTCTACACGACCGCGGTCCGCTGCGGCGCGCGGCGTGTCTGCGTTTCGGACACGGTGGGGCACTCCACGCCTGAAGGGGCCGCTCGCGTCATCCGATTCATCCGGAAAGTGGTCGACGCCACCGGCGAAAAGGTCGGCGTCGACTGGCACGGGCATCGTGACCGCGATCTCGCCGTCGCGAACGCGCTCGCGGCGATTCTCGCGGGGGCCGACCGAGTCCACGGAACGATCCTCGGGATCGGCGAGCGCGTGGGGAACGCCCCGCTCGATCTCATCCTCGTGAATCTGAAATTGCTCGGCTGGCTCGACGTCGACCTGACGCCGCTCCCCGAGTACGCCGAGCTCGTCTCGCGCGCCTGCAAGGTGCCGCTCCCGTACAACTATCCCGCGCTCGGCCGCGACGCCTTCCGGACGACGACCGGCGTGCACGCGGCCGCCGTCATCAAGGCGGAGAAGAAGGGGCACGCCTGGCTGGCGGATCGCATCTACTCGAGCGTTCCCGCGAGCTTCCTGGGACTGAAGCAGATCATCGACGTCGGCCCGATGTCGGGCGAATCGAACGTCATCTACTGGCTCACCACCCACGGCCACGAGCCCGAACGCCCGCTCGTGGAGCATCTCTTCCGGATCGCCAAGACCCGGGAGACGACGATGACCGACGACGACCTGTCGGCGGCGGTCCGTGACTTCCGGGCGCAACGAGGTGCCTCCGTTGGCTAAGCGCTATCGCGTCGCCGTCCTGGGCGGCGACGGAATCGGGCCGGAAGTGACGCGCGAGGCGCAGGCGACGATCCGCCTCGCCTCCGAAATCTTCGGTTTCAACGTCGAATGGACCGACTATCCCTTCGGCGCCGAGCACTATCTCAAGACGCAGGAGGCCCTGCCGCCATCCGCGCTGGAGGAGATGAAGGGGCATGACGCCATCCTGCTCGGTGCCATCGGCGATCCGCGGCTTCCCGTGGGGATGCTCGAGCGCGCGATCATTTCCGGTATCCGCTTCGGGCTCGACCTCTACGTGAATCTCCGTCCGATCCGGCTCTATTCGGCTGATCTCTGTCCGATCAAGGGCAAGGGGCCCGAGGACGTCGACTTGATCGTGGTGCGCGAGAACACGGAGGACGTCTACGCCGGCATCGGCGGATTCCTCAAGAAGGGGACGCCCGACGAAGTCGCCCTGCAGGAGATGATCTTCACGCGGAAAGGCGTGGAGCGGGTCACCCGCTACGCCTTCGACCTCTGCCGTCGCCGCGCGAAGCGGAAGAAGCTGACGATGATCGACAAGGCGAACGCGGTGGGCGCCATGGACCTCTGGACCCGCGTCTTCGAGGAAGTGGGCCGCGAATATCCCGACGTGACGCGCGACCACGCCTACATCGACGCTGCCTGCATGTGGCTCGTGAAGAATCCCGAATCGTTCGACACGGTCGTCGTCTCGAACATGTTCGGGGACATCTTCACCGATCTCGGCGCCGCGATTCAGGGTGGCATGGGCGTCGCCGCGTCGGGGAACATCCACCCCGGGCGCGTCTCCATGTTCGAGCCGATCCACGGCTCGGCCCCGAAGCACGCCGGACGAAACGTCGCTTCACCCATCGGCGCCATCCTCGCCGGGCAGATGCTCCTCGATCACGTCGGGGAGGCCGACGCGGCCGCGCTGGTTTCGACTTCGGTGCGGGATCTCTTCACGGCTGGCCGGCTCCGTTCGACGGGCACCGACAGCGGCGTTTCCACGACGCAGCAAGGGGAGTGGGTTCGGGAGGCGATGCGCCGCAAGGCCGCCCACCCTGCGGAAACCCCTTGATTTAGCGGAATCGATCTGCTATAATCCGTTTGTCTCACAGACCTTATCTCGACATCCTGCGCCGCAGCCGGGTCGGCTGAGATCCCCCCTCGGGGCTCCAAGCCCCATCTCACCCTCCCCAGGAACGGTCTTGGTCCGCGAGGCGATTCGCTGCGCCCGGAGTCCGGGTCGCGGTCTCAAGGCTTCGCGCCTCGACGTCGGGTCGGTCGGCCGGGCCGCCGTAGGCACTCGTTCGAAACAGCAGTCGAAACATGTCCCATTCCTACACCCAGCCTTAGGGAGGACTGCATGAAGTCTGTCGTCCGGTTCCTGGCGGTCGCCGCCGTATGTCTTCTGGCATTCGCAGCGCCGGCATCCGCTCAGTACATGTACCTGGACGTGAACGGCGACGGCGTGAATACGGCCGCCGACGTTCTCACGACCGGCACGATTGGCGTCGACGTCTGGCTGAAGACCAACCAAAACAGGGACGGTACTAGGGTGACTTGTAATGTGGCGCCGAGCGAGTCGTTGTCGCTCGGCTCCTACGAATTCTTTTTGCAGACCCAGGTCGGGTCGGTCACCTATGGTGCCTGGACCAACAACTTGGGTGTGAACTTCTCCGTCAATTTCGGGGACTTCCAGGACGCAACAACGGCCTACCACGGACGAGGATCGGCCAGTACCATCCTTCCCGGCACGTACAAGCTTGGTACGATTGCCGTCTCTGCAGTTTCCAGCACCGCAGTCGTCGCGATCACTGGGACGCAGCCGATTAATCCGGCCACGACCACGTCGTTCGGCGGGTCGTGCGAAGGCAATACCTTCGACTTCACCTACAGGTTAGGTGATGATTGGTTCGACGTCGACGGGACGCATGCTGCGACCGTCGCGAACCAGAACCCGGTGCTCGTGGCTCCGGCCAATGCCGGCGGTACCGAGAATGTCGCGTTCTCGGTGACGGCCTCGGCGTCCGATCCTGACGCCGGCAACACGGTCGTCATTTCCCAGACGAACGCCACGGGATTCCTGCCGGCTTCGAGCAACTCCGGCGCGGCGGTGGCGCTTCCTAGCCTCACGCTCTCCGGTACGCCGAACTTCAGCCAGTCCGGTTCGTACACGGTCAACTGGACCGCGGCGGACAACACGACGGGCACGGCGGCGGCCAGCACGGCCATCACCATCGCGAACCTGAACCAGAACTCGATCATCACGGCTCCGGCGACGGTGAGTGGCACGGAGAACACGGCCGTCTCGATCACGGGCTCTGCGTCCGATCCGGATGCTCAGACTGTGACGTTGTCGCAGACGAACAACGCGGCGTTCCTCACGGGCGCGGCCTCGGCCGGCCCGGCGTTGAACCCGAGCATCACGCTCACCGGCACGCCGAACCTCAGCCAGTCCGGTTCGTACTCCGTCAACTGGAGCGCGAACGACGGCGCCGGTGGATCGGCGGCGGCGGCGACGGCTCTCTCGATCGCGAACCTGAACCAGAACCCGGTCATCACGGCTCCGGCGACGGCGAGCGGCACGGAGAACACGGTGGTTTCGATCACGGGTTCGGCGTCGGATCCGGACGCTCAGAACGTGACCCTTTCGCAGACGAACAACGCGGCGTTCCTGACGGGCGCGGCCTCGGCTGGCCCGGTGTTGAACCCGAGCATCACGCTCACCGGTACGCCGGGCTTCACGCAGTCGGGCTCGTACTCGGTGAACTGGAGCGCGACGGACGCGTCGGCGGGCACGGCGGCGGCGACGACGGCTCTCACGATCGCGAACCTGAACCGGAACCCGGTCATCACGGCGCCGGCGACCGCGAGTGGAACCGAGAATACGGCGGTTTCGATCACGGGCTCGGCGACCGATCCGGACGCCGAGAACGTGACCCTCTCGCAGACGAACAACGCGGCGTTCCTCACGGGCGCGGCCTCGGCCGGCCCGGCGCTGAACCCGAGCATCACGCTCACCGGCACGCCGAGCTTCACGCAGTCGGGCTCGTACGCGGTGAACTGGAGCGCGACGGACGCGTCGGCCGGCACGGCGGCGGCGACCACGGCGATCACGATCGCGAACCTGAATCGGAACCCGGTCATCACGGCTCCGGCGACGGCGAGCGGCGCGACGGGCGTGTCGGTGTCGGTGACGGGCTCGGCATCGGATCCCGACGCTCAGAGCGTCACCCTGTCGCAGACGAACAACACGACGTTCTTCACGACGTCCAGCTCGGCCGGCCCTTCGGCGAACCCCAGCATCACGCTCACGGGCACCCCGGCGGCGGCCGGGAACTTCACGATCAACTGGAGCGCGAACGACGGCGCCGGCGGCACGGCGGCGGCGGCGACGGCGCTCACGATCACGACGGGCAACCAGACGCCCGTGATCACGGCCCCGACGACGGTCAGCGGCACGGAGAACACCGCGGTTTCCATCACCGGCTCGGCCACCGACCCGGATGCGAACCAGGTGACGCTGTCGCAGACGAACAACGCGGCGTTCCTCGCGGGCTCGGCTTCGGCTGGTCCTTCGGCGAGCCCGAGCATCACGCTGACGGGCACCCCGAACTTCAGCCAGGCCGGTTCGTACACGGTCAACTGGAGCGCGGTGGACAACGGGACCCCCGTTCTCACGGGGACCGCGACGACGGCTCTGACGATCGCGAACCTGAACCGCGTGCCGGTCATCACGGCTCCGGCGACGGCGAGCGGCACGGAGAACACCTCCGTTTCGATCACGGGTTCGGCGTCCGATCCTGACGCTCAGAACGTGACGCTGTCGCAGACGAACAACGCGGCGTTCCTCACGGGCGCGGCCTCGGCCGGCCCTGTGCTGGCGCCGAGCATCACGCTCGCGGGGACGCCGAACTTCAGCCAGTCCGGCTCCTACACGGTGAACTGGAGCGCGAACGACGGCGCCGGCGGCACGGCGGCGGCGGCGACGGCTCTGACGATCGCGAACCTGAACCGGAGCCCGGTCATCACGGCCCCGGCGACGGCGAGCGGAGTGACGGGTGTCATGGCGTCGGTGGCGGGCTCGGCGACCGATCCGGACGCTGAGAACGTGACCCTTTCGCAGACGAACAACGCTCCCTTCTTCACGGCCTCGAGCAGCGCGGGTCCGGCCCTGAATCCGAGCATCACGCTCACGGGCACGCCGTCGGCGACGGGGAGCTTCACGATCAACTGGAGCGCGACGGATGCCTCATCCGGCACGGCGGCGGCCTCGACGGCGCTGACGATCGGCACGGGCAACCAGGCTCCGGTCATCACCGCGCCGGCGACGGTCAGCGGCACGGAGAACACGGCGGTCTCGATCACGGCCTCGGCCTCCGATCCCGAAGGCCAGAACGTGACGCTGTCGCAGGCCAACAACGCGGCCTTCCTGACGGGCCCCGCCTCGGTCGGGCCGATCGCCAACCCGAGCCTCACGCTGACGGGCACGCCGAACTTCAGCCAGGCGGGTTCGTACTCGATCAACTGGAGCGCCACCGATCCCACGACCGGCAGCGCGACGGCCACCACCGCTCTCACGATCGCGAACCTGAACCGGAACCCGTCGATAACGGCCCCGGCGACGGTGAACGGCTCGGAGAACACGGCCCTGTCGATTACCGGCTCGGCGAGTGATCCGGACGCCGAGAACGTGACGCTCTCGCAGACGAACAACGCCCCGTTCCTACCGGCCTCGAGCTTGGCCGGTCCGCAATTGAGCCCGAGCATCAACTTGACGGGAACTCCCGCGTTCACGCATGCGGGCTCGTACACGATCAACTGGAGCGCGACGGACGCCTCGGCCGGCACCGCGTCGGCCACGACGGCGATCAGCATCGCGAACGTGAACCGGAACCCGGCCATCACCGCTCCGGCGTCGGTGAACGGCACGGAGAACACGGCGGTTTCCGTCACCGGCTCGGCGTCCGATCCGGACGGTGACAACGTGACCCTCTCGCAGTCCAACGACGCGGCGTTTCTCTCCGGTTCGGCCTCGGCCGGTCCGGCGTTGAATCCGAGCATCGTCCTGACGGGCACGCCTTCCGTCGGCCAGGCCGGCTCCTACACGATCAACTGGAGCGCGGCGGACGCCACGACGGGCACCGCTTCGGCGGCGACAGCGCTCGTCATCGCGCAAAAGGTCAACCAGAACCCGGTCATCTCGGCTCCGGCCACGATGAGCGGCACCGAGAACCTGACGGTGTTCATCACGGGCTCGGCGTCCGATCCGGACGGCGACAACGTGACCCTGTCGCAGACCAACAACGCTCCGTTCCTCGCGGGCCCGGCCTCGGCTGGTCCTTCGTTGAACCCGGGCATCAGCCTGGCGGGCACCCCGAACAACAGCCAGGCCGGTTCGTACACGGTCAACTGGAGCGCGGCCGATGCCACGACGGGCACCGCGGCGGCCACCACGGCGCTGACGATCGCCGACCAGAACCAGGCGCCGATCCTCGATCAGCCGGCCGACATGACGGTCGACGAAGGTTCCACCGCCACGCAGCAACTCACCGGAAGCGACCCGGACAGCGATCCGCTCACGTTCTCCAAGGTCGGGACGACGCCGCTCTTCATGTCGGTCTCGGCCGGCGGCCTCG
>Ga0315278_10003798_pt1 | contig 13557 bp, 13 predicted proteins | sample YL17G06_0_MG_FD_203880 | JGI IMG/M metagenome (GOLD analysis project Ga0315278, IMG submission 203880) | Sediment microbial communities from Yellowstone Lake, YNP, Wyoming, USA - YL17G06_0 | ecosystem: Environmental > Aquatic > Freshwater > Lake > Sediment | place: USA: Wyoming | collected...
ATGGCCCGTACCTGTCAGTCGAAAGGTCTAATGCCCGCCACCCTGCTGGGCGTTGACGATGCCCTTGAACCTGGACGACGTGGACCGGAAGATACTGAAGGAACTGCAGTCCGATGGGAGAGCCTCCTTCAGGGACATATCCGGGAGGATAGGTGTGAGCACCCCCACGGTGAGCGCGAGGGTCCGGGCGATGACCGACATCGGACTCATCAAGGGATACACCGTCACGCTCGACGCGGACATGCTCGGGCAGACCTCGGTCGTCGTGAGGCTGGATGTCAGGCCCGCCGACATCCTGAAGGTCGTCGAGAGGATCAAGGAGGACGAGATCGTCCGGCAGGTATACGTGATGTCCGACTCCGGAGTGACCGCCGTGCTGTCCTTCTACAATCAGGCCAAGTTCGTGAGCTTCCTCGACTCACTGGCCCAGATACCCGAGGTCACGAAGGTCCGCACATCGACGGTGATCAGGACCCCGAAGGACTCACAGAGGGCCGCGCTCACGGATGAGGCCGGACTCATGATCCGATGCTACTACTGCGGCCACCTCATGAGGGACGAGGGCGTCAAGATCAAGCTCGACGGCAAGTACCACTATCTGTGCTGCAACGTATGCGCCAAGCTGTACAAGGAGAAGTACGAGAAGCTCAAGAAGTCCGCCTAGATGCATCCGGGGAAATGGGCCTGCAACGACCACGGCTAGCGCTGCGCGGAGTACTTCTCAGGGTTCTTGTCGAAAGCGGCCTTGCATCCAGGCGCGCAAAAATAGAACTCCTTCCCATTGTGAACGGACTTCCACTTGGCCGTCTTCGGGTCCACTTCCATCTTGCAGATAGGGTCGATCGCCAAAAGAACGCCTCCTGAGATGCTGTGTGGGAGCGGAGCCAGGTTATCTCGCTTGCGGGGCATCGAGGGGAATCCAGCTCCGCTCCGCAATAGGGGATAATAACTTCGTTAAAGATATTCATTGCCCCTTACAATGAAAAGGAGTAGCTCGGAGGGGTATGGACACATCGGTGCATCGGCCTCGGTTCGGTCACGAGACGACAAGTCTTATATTCGGGTATCAGGTTCGACTCGGCTGGAGTCTGGTGAGATAGAATGCCGATCTTCGAGAAGTCCTCGGAAAGGGCCGTCACGAACGCAATAATCGACGAGTTCGCGAAGGACATGAAGCGCTTTGCGGACACCGATGTGATCGTCGTCGGCGGCGGCCCGAGCGGGCTGATGGCGGCCAGGGACCTCGCCCTGAAGGGGGTCAAGGTCCTGATCATCGAGAAGAACAACTACCTGGGCGGAGGGTTCTGGGTCGGTGGCTTCCTCATGAACACCATCACGATACGGTCCCCCGCCGACAAGATCCTCGACGAGCTGGGCATCAAGCACAGGGAGTACGAGAAGGGGCTGCACATCGTGCCTGGGCCGCTCGCGTGCTCCAAGCTGATCGCCGCGGCCTGCGATGCCGGCGTGGACATTCTCAACATGGTCGCGTTCGACGACATCGTGCTCAGGGAGAAGAACAGGGTCGCCGGGGTCGTGATTAACTGGACGCCCGTGGCCCTGCTGCCCAAGGCCATCGCCTGCGTCGACCCGGTCGCGCTGGAGTCCAAGCTCGTCATCGACGCCACGGGCCACGACGCCATAGTCGTGAGGAAGCTCGAGGAGCGCGGGCTCATCAAGACGCCCGGGTTCGGCGCGATGTGGATCGAGAAGAGTGAGGACGCCGTCGTCGAGAAGAGCGGCTTCGCGCACCCTGGATTGATCGTCATCGGGATGTCCGTGTCGACGACATTCGGCCTTCCGAGGATGGGTCCGACCTTCGGTTCGATGCTCCTGTCCGGCAGGAAGGGCGCCGAGGTGGCCTACAAGCACCTCAAGAAGATGAAGTGAGGCCTCGGAGAGGAACCGCGGCTATGCGCCCGAGCACCCACGGTTGAAGTGGGCGAGGTCGTTCACGGTCATCTCGTTCCCGGCCGCATGCTCCATGGCCATCACGGCCGCGGCGGCGCCGTTGACCGTCGTGAAGAACGGTATCTCGAGCTCGACCGCGAGCCGGCGCATCATGTATCCGTCCCTCCTCGCGCCGGACGCCGCCGTCGGAGTGGTGATGACCAGCTGCACATCGCCGTTCCTCATGAGCGTGAGGGCGTCGGGGGAGCGCTTCTCGGATATCACATGGACCGTCGTGACGTCCAGACCGTCCGACCGGAGCGCCTCGGCCGTGCCCTTGGTCGCGTAGAGCCCGAAACCGATTCCCTTGAGGCGCCTTGCCAGCTCCGCCGCGGCGGCCTTGTCCGCGTCGGCGACGCTGATGTAGACGTTCCCCTTGCGCGGGAGCTTGAGCCCGGCGGCCACATATGCCTTCCAGACGGCTGCCGGATACGACCTGTCGATGCCCATGACCTCCCCCGTGGACCTCATCTCGGGCCCGAGTATGCAGTCGACCCCCGGGAGCTTGAGGAACGGGAACACAGACGCCTTGACCGCGAAATGCTCCATGCGCGGCCCGTCCCCCAGATGGAACTCGCGGAGCCTGCGCCCCAGCATGACCTTCGTCGCGATCTTGGCCAGCGGGACCCCCGTGGCCTTGGACACTATCGGGACCGTCCTGCTGGCCCTCGGGTTCGCCTCGAGCATGTACACCTTCCCGTCCTTGTGGGCCAGCTGGAGGTTCATCAGCCCGACCGTGCCGAGGGCGAGCGCCACCTTCCTGGTGATGTCCCTGACCGTCTCCAGCGTCTCCTCGGACAGGGTGCGCGGAGGGAGCACCATCGTGGCATCGCCCGAGTGCACCCCCGCCTCCTCGATGTGCTCCAGTATGCCTCCGATGTACACGTCCTTGCCGTCGGATACCGCGTCCACGTCGATCTCTATCGCGTGCGTCAGGTACTCGTCCACGAGGATGGGGTGCTTCTTCGACGCCTTGGTGGCGCTGCGCATGTACCCCTCGAGCTCCGTCTCGTTGTAGACGATCTCCATCGCCCTTCCGCCGATGACGTAGCTCGGCCTGATGAGCACGGGATATCCGATGGCGGCCGCGATGCCCTTGATCTCCGCGAACGAGAACCCGGTCCCGGACCTCGGCTGGAGTATGCCGAGCTCGTCCATCAGCTTGGAGAACTTCTTCCTGTCCTCGGCGAGGTCGATGGACCCGGGGCTCGTCCCGAGTATCCTGGTCTTGGTCCCAGCGAGCCTCTTCAGCAGGGGCATGGCGAGGTTGACCGATGTCTGGCCACCGAACTGGAGTATGATGCCGTCCGCGTCCTCCCTCTCGATGACGTTCATGACGTCCTCGACCGTGATCGGCTCGAAGTACAGCCTTGACGAGATGTCGAAGTCGGTCGAGACGGTCTCGGGGTTGTTGTTGATGATGATGGCGTCCACCCCCTCCTCCTTGAGCGCGAGCGCTCCGTGGACGCAGCAGTAGTCGAACTCTATGCCCTGGCCTATCCTGATGGGCCCGCCCCCGACGATGACCACCTTCCTGTTCTTGGACGGCCTGGCCTCGCACTCGGTGCCGTAGGTCGAATAGAAGTAGGGCGTCTCGGCCTCGAACTCGGCCGCGCAGGTGTCGACCATCTTGAAGACCGGCTGGATGCCCGATCCGTGCCTCATCGACCTGATGCGCTCCTCGCTCCTGCCTGTCAGGTGGGCGATGTACTCGTCGCTGAACCCTGCGGCCTTGGCTGTCCTAAGCGTCTCGAGGTCCAGCTTCTTCTGGAGCGCCGATTCCAGCTCGACTATCCTCCGGACCTTCGCCACGAAGAACGGGTCCCACGCGGAGAGCTCGCAGATCCGCCTCTCAGGCAGGCCGCGCCTGATGGCTTCGGCGATCGCGTAGAGCCGCTTGTCCGTCGGCTTCTCGAGCTCCTTCTCCAGCTCCGCTTGGGTCCACTCCTCAGGCTCGAGCCCGAGCCGGTCGGTCTCGAGGGACCGGACCGCCTTCAGGAGCGCCTCCTCGATGCTCCGGCCAATCGCCATCGCCTCGCCCGTGCTCTTCATCTGGGTCCCGAGGGTCTGGTCGACGGTCCTGAACTTGTCGAACGGCCATCGCGGTATCTTGATGACGACATAGTCCATCGCCGGCTCGAACGCGGCGCAGGTCTTCCTGGTGATCGCGTTGGGTATCTCGTCCAGCGTCATCCCGACCGCGATCTTCGCGGCCACCCTCGCGATGGGGTAGCCCGTGGCCTTCGACGCGAGGGCGCTGCTCCTCGAGACCCTCGGATTGACCTCGATGACCCTGTAGTCTCCGGTCCTCGGGTCGACTCCGAACTGCACGTTCGCGCCTCCCTGGATGCCGAGCGCGCGTATGATCTTGATCGAAGCGGACCGGAGTATCTGGTGGTCCGCGTCGCTGAGCGTCTGGGCGGGGGCGACGACGATGCTCTCCCCCGTGTGCACGCCCATGGCGTCCAGGTTCTCCATGTTGCACACGACGATGCAGTTGTCCTTGGAGTCCCGCATCATCTCGTACTCGAACTCCTTCCAGCCGATGACGCTCTCCTCGATGAGCACCTGGCGTATCCTGGAGTAGATCAGCCCCCGGCCGGCGATGTGGACCAGCTCCTCCTCGTCGTGCGCGATGCCTCCGCCCGTCCCCCCGAGCGTGAACGCGGGCCTCACCAGCACCGGGTATCCTCCGATCTGGCCGACTGCTGCCTTCGCCTCGTCGATCGAGCCCGCGGTCCTGCTGCGCGGAACGGGCTCGCCGATCCCGAGCATCGTCTGCTTGAAGAGCTCCCTGTCCTCGGAGAGCGCGATCGCCCTGGGCTGGCTCCCGAGGAGCTCGATCCCGAGACGGTCGAGCGCGCCCGAGTCGGCCAGCTCCGCGCACAGGTTCAGCGCGGTCTGCCCTCCCATGCCAGACATGATCCCCTGGACCTTCTCCTTGGCTGCTATCCTGACGATCGAGTCCACATTCAGCGGCTCGATGTACACGATGTCCGCCATCTCGTGGTCCGTCTGGATCGTGGCGGGGTTCGAGTTCACGAGCACGGTCGTGTACCCCTCCTCCCGCAGGGACCTGCAGGCCTGCGAGCCGGAGAAGTCGAACTCCGCGGCCTGGCCGATGACGATGGGACCCGAGCCTATCACCATGATCCTCTTCAGGTCCGTCCTCTTCGGCATCAGGTCACCTCCAGCATCCTCGCGAACGTGTCGAACAGGAATGTCGTGTCACGCGGTCCTGCGTGCGCCTCGGGGTGGAACTGGACCGAGAAGATGGGCAGCTCCCTGTGCCTCACCCCTTCGACCGTCCCGTCGTTCAGGTTGTCGAATGTGATGTCGAGCCCGGCATCCTCCGCGGATTCCCTGTCGACGGCGAACCCGTGGTTCTGCGAGGTGATGAACACCCTGCCCTCGAACCTCACGGGCTGGTTCACACCTCTGTGCCCGAACCTCAGCTTGTAGGTCCTCGCACCGAGCATCAGCGCCAGGAGCTGGTTCCCGAGGCAGATCCCCATCATCGGGTATTCCTCCTTGAGCCGGGCGAGCGCGGCGACGGTCGTCGCCATCATGCCCGGGTGCGCAGGATTCCCCGGGCCGTTCGTGATGAATATCCCGTCCGGCTCCAGCGCGCGCACGGTCTCCGCGGGGGTGTCGAACGGCATCTGGACGACGTTGAACCGCTGTCTCAGTTCGGCCATGATGCTCTCCTTGACGCCGCAGTCGAACACGGCGACCGTGCGCGCCTTGCCGGAATCGAACCTCTGGATGCGCTTGGTGCTCACCATGGCCACCAGGTTCGATTCCTCTGGATGCGCCGCGCCCCTGATCATGTCCAGCAGCGCCTGAGGGTCCCCCGTCGTGATGCCCCCCTTCATGGTGCCGGATGTCCGGAGGTGCCGGATGAGTGCCCTGGTGTCGATGCCCGATATCCCCGGGACCGCGTTCGCCTCCAGGAGCTCGCCCAGCGTCATCTCGGAATGCCTGTGGCTCGGTTCAAGGCAGAGTTCCTTGACGGCATGGCCCCAGACCTGGACCCTCGATGACTGGGCGTCCCCCGGGTTGACGCCGTAGTTGCCGATGAGCGGATAAGAAGAGACCAGTATCTGTCCGCAGTAGGACGGGTCTGTGAGCGATTCCTGATAGCCCGTCATCCCGGTGGAGAACACGACCTCGCCCAGGACGTCCCTGCGGGCGCCGAAGGCCTCGCCCTCGAAGATCTTCCCATCCTCAAGGACCAGGCAGCACTTCATTCGGACGACCTCCGGGTTATTCCGGGCAGGGCTAAAGAAACCTTGTGCGGAAAAACAGACTATTCCCGTGCACATTATCCGGTTCGGGACAAATCGGTCCAGGCTTGTCGCAGGACCGGACAGGCGTCATGTGCCGAGCATCTCCGCGTATCGTGCCAAGGAGCCCAGCGCGGTCACGGAGATCCACTGGTCCTTCCCCGGGTCCGGTCTGCCGGATTGGTGCCAGAGCCCGTCCCTGGACCTCGCCTCGACGAGCCACTTGACCGGCCAGTCCATGCGCGGGTCGGCCGGCCCGAACCGCATCGCGGTCAGCATGTCCAGCCCGCAGAGCCCGCTCCCGTGCCAGGTCGGGTACTTCAGCGTGGTCCAGTTCTTCTCCGACCTGTAGTATGCCGCGTGGTAGTTCCGTTTGAAGAAGTGCTCCAGGAAGAAATCCCCTCCGCGGTGCGTCCTGTCGTCGTGCCGCAGCGTCGGGCTCTGGACGAGCCCTCGGAGCACCATCAGGGTCGTCCAGATGCAGCTGGGCACTTCGTCGTAGTCGTGCATCTCGTACCCCTTGATCTTCCCATGCCGCACCAGGTCCACGAACTCCGACATCCGCATGAACTTGTACTCGGGCATGTGGCGGACATCCTCTATGTAGGGGATGTTCCACCCGCCGTCCCTCCTCTGCATCGACATGAGCCAGCGTGACAGCCTCTGCACCCTGGGGTCCTTCTCCATGCCGAACCTGTTCAGGATCCCGAGCGCGAAGCCGTTCGAGTGCGTCTCCGGTATGCCGACCATCTCCGGGCCAGGGATCCATCCTTCGGGCGTCTGCCAGCTTAGGATCTTCTCGAGGCTCGCCGTGACGTGCCCTTCCTCGGGCGGTGTCCTGTACTCCGCCAGCATGTACAGGTTCCTGAGCATGGTCGTGTAGGTCGGTCCGAAGGGCGGCCCCGGCCCCCTCCTCTCGACTTCCGCCTTGTTCTGAGGGACAGGCCATGTGCCGTCCGGGCGCAGCGTTCTGAGGAGCTTGACCCGCGGCGTGTATGTCGCGCACTCGTCCAGGGTCCGTCTCTGGATGATGTCGTCGTCGGTCATCCTCCTGACGAACCTGAAAATCCAGTACCTCACCGGCGGACCTGCGATCTGCAGCAGCCGGTTCGAGGACTGCTGGACCACTGCGTCGATTCCCTCCATCTCCATGCCCCGACCGAGGGGGATATCGCTTTTGCCGGATGTAAGTTTCCACAGGCAGGCGTCTCATCGGTCCTGGGGACGGTGCGGCCAGTCCTGCTTGAGGAGGGCGAACTGGAGGTCGTCGATGAACCTTCCCTCGAAGAACGCGTGCTCGTGAAGCACCCCTTCGAGTCTGAACCCGAGTCCCTCCGCGAGCCTCCTGGACCTCTCGTTCTCGCGGATGCAGAGCAGCTCTATCCGGTTGAGACCCATCGTGCCGAAGGCGTATCGGATCGCAGCGTTCAGAGCCTCCTTCATGATGCCCTTCCCCCAGTGCTCCGGCTGGAGGTCGTATCCGATCTCCGCCCTGTACCCGGCCTCCTTCACCCACTTGTGGAGCCCGCAAGTCCCTATGAGCCCCTCGCGTCCCCTGAGCTCGATCCCCCACCGGATGCCGGTGTTCTCCTCGAACGGCCTGATGCAGTATGCGACGAGCTCCTCCCTCGCCGCGTCAAGGTCCGCGGGGGCAGGGAACCCGGACCCCTGGACGATCTCCGGCGTGGAGAAATGCATGTGATAGAACCCCAGGTCGTCGAGGGCCATCCTCCTCAGGAGGAGCCTGTCCGTCTCCCGTGTCGGGAACTCCCCGAACTCCAGCAGCCTGCCGGCATCGTCCAGCTTCATCGCGGGACTTGGGAGGTGTTTTCCACGCTATTATCCTGTCGAGGTCGCAACAAGAGGTTTTAGAACCAACAACGCACTTCGCCGTCCGGGCAGAGGACATGTTCCCAGGCCACTGCAAGGAAGTAAGCGTCAAGACGGTCGACTTCGGGCTCACGGAGGAAAGCATCATCCGGTTCCTGACGGGCAAGAAGGCGTACCTGAGGACCAGGTTCTACGTATTCAACTCCGGCGACGAATGGGCGGTCGCGGAGGTCCAGAAGCAGGACGCGAGGGACATCCTCCAGTCGATAACCTCGGTGAAGGTGCTGGCACTGCCCCGTGAGACCTCGTTCGTCGAGGATGTCAGCCTGGACGTCCTCTCCGCGAGCAGGATGGGCCGGCTGAGGGAGATGATGCACTCCAGGTGCATAGTGGTCCGGGGCAAGGCCGAGCACGTGTCCTTCTTCATAGACGAGCAACCGATGAAGCTCACCATATTCGATGTCGTCCCGCCTGGGCCCTCCAAGCTCGTGAGCCTCGTGGACGCGGTCCTCGAGTCGGACCTCCAGGACCGGTTCGTCAAGTACGAGGTCATCGAGATCGACCTGAACGAGCTGGCGGAGCGCGCCGACGCTCCCACGATCATGTTCCCCTGTCGTGCATCCGGCCTCAGGTCCGATGTGAAGACGTTCTATCTCGACGAGACCCCTCCGCTGTCGAAGGAGGACGCGAAGGGTCTGACTCTCATCGGCTGCTCGCTCTCCGCGAGGATATTCAAGGCCGTCTACGGGGTCGAACCGAACCTGCGAAGCATGTGCCCCGAAGGGCTGCTGGCAGAGCGGAAGGTCGACGGGCCCGTGCTCATCAAATGCTGCAAGGTGAGGGCGGGCTTCGAAGTCAAAGGGAATGTGGCCATCGTGCCCTGGGGCGCCCGCATAACCGAGGTCTCCCAGGCCCTGAGGGCGGTCCTCGGCTAGATGTCCATCTCATCTTCCCTGAACGCGACGACAGGGCACGGGCCGAAGCAGGCGCCGCAGTGGGTGCATCTCCCCTCGTCGATGGAGACACGGCCGTCGAGCGAGAGGGCCCCCGTCTCGCATCTCGCGACGCATATCCCGCAGCCAGCGCAGTTCATCGCCCTGAAGACGATCTCCCGCAGCCTCGACGCCCTGGTCGCCAGCTCCTTCTCGTCCTTCGCCCTGACCATGACCGGCCCCTCGGCGAAGACGGTCATGCCCCTGACCTCCGCGATCTGGTTGTCGGGCGATGTCGTGACCTTGCCCTGCATGTTCAGCAGGTTCGCGACCCTGACCATGTCCAGCGGTCTGCTGAAGACCCCTTCCATGCTGAGCCCCTCGACGCAGGGGCTGTATCCTCCGGTGCTCCTGAACTCGAGCGGGGCGGTCTCCTGCTGGGTCTGCTCGGCTGAGGACACGTCGATGCCCCTCTGCGAAAGCTCGTCGACGACGGACTTCGGGACCCTCTTCCATCTCCACGCGTCGTACGCGAGCCAGGCCTCGGACTTTCCGCGCGCCTTCGCGTATCGGTCGAGGATGTCCTGCCAGCGCGGATAGCGTGCGCAGATGTCCCTCGCCCGGCGGAGCTCGGCAAGGTCCGCCGCTGGGCACATGAAGCAACCGATCCTCTCGAACCCCTTCTCATAGAGGGGGTTGTGCCTGGCCCCTTTGGAGAACAGATAGATCCACACATGCAGCGCGGTCCACTTCTGGATGGGCGACGCGGCGAGCTGGCCCGGCGTCCACGGGTTCCTCCAGACGCGGCCCTTGTTGGCCCTCGACTCGGATTCGTAGGCCCGCTGCCCTATGAACGAGAGCACCCCCTCAGGGAATGTCCTCTGGATGAGCCTCGTCGCGGGGCCGAGCTTGCAGGTCTTGCAGCACCATCTGTAGTCCCTCGCGGGCGGCCCGAAGAAACCGACGTTCTTCCAGAAGGCGTCCCCCGCGCTCTCCGAGACCAGCTCCAGCCCGAACTCCTCGGCCACCTCCCGGACGTTCTGCAGCGTCTCGTCGAACTCCAGGCCAGTGTCCACGAACAGCAGCTTCGGGCGGATGCCCGCGTCGAGCACCAGATGCAGCGTCGCGAGGCTGTCCTTCCCGCCGCTGTAGGACACCACCACGGGCAGCCCGGCCTGGGCGACCGTGTCGGCCACGAACCGTCTGGCCTCCACCGCGCGTCTGTTCATGGTCTCCCTGCTGGCCGAGACCGCGTCCTCCCATCTCGCTGCCTTCCGCGGCGGTGCAGCGGCCCCGCGCTCGACGGTCCACCGCGTCTTCACGGCGGTCCCCCTCGGGTGCGCGAGCATCTCCTCGGCCGACATCTTCGTCACGCCGACCGAGACGGCGTCCCCGTCGAGCCCGAGGACGATGACCTCGGCACCCTTCGCGATGCCCGGGTCGCAGGCCTCGATCCCGATGGCCAGGGCGCTCGCGCTCTTCGTCCTGATGGCGTCCGCGGCCCCCGGGTCTATCTTGACCCAGCCCCTCCGGGCGATGGGTGCGAGGATGCGCGCGCTCGCAGGGCGCGGGAGGAACCTCTCGCCGTCCACGAGGCTGAACCTCATGGCGCCGACGACCTCGCCGCCGACGATGACCTCGTCCATGCGGTCGATGTCCGGCGCCTTGTTGAGAATGACGATGTGCCCTTCGGGGAGGACGGCCAGGCCGGTCCCCTCGCCGAACTGCTGGTCGATCAGTCTCCGGATGACCGTGATGTCATGCGCGAACGCTGGACGCGCGTCCCCGGGAGGCGTGATCTTGACCTCCCTGGTCCTGCCGCCGCAGAGCCCGCACGAGCCCTGCTCGAGCACGGGCACGTTGCACTGGTCGCACCACCTGAGGTGGATCTTGCCGTGTCTGACCTCGCCCACGGACCTGGGAGCGGGTGGCCTTATTATAGACTTTCTATCGCCACGCTACTTCAGGAATTTGAGCTGCTTCACGACGGACTCGACGGCGTCCTTGGCGCGCTCGATCCTGTCCTCCGCCTGGAGCCTGCTCATCCCGGGGCCGGATATGCCGAGGCCCACGGGCTTCTCGAACTCCACCGCGAGGTCGGTGATCTTCCTGGCCGCCTGGCCGATCACGAGCTTGTCGTGCTCGGTCTCGCCCTCGATGACGGCGCCGATCGTCACGACCCCGTCTATGTTCTTCTCCTTCAGGAGCATCTTGATCGCGAGGGGCATGTCGAAAACCCCCGGGACCATGACGGTCCTGGCCACTTCCACATCCAGGAACTTCGCGTGCTCCTTCGCCCTCTCGAGCATCATCTGGGTTATGTCGTAGTTGAACTCGCTGCAGACGATGCCTATCTTGTACTTCCCTGCCATTGTCATGCCTCCTTCTGGATCCTCAATCGACCGGTCCAACGTCCTCGAACCCCTGCCTCAGCCCCTTGCCCGCGTTCGCCGCGAGCCGCTCGGGCCTGAACAGCAGGTCGTACGCGTTCACCGCGTGCTCCCTCGCGCGCCGCTCGGCCAGCCGGGCCAGCTCCTTGGCGCTGCCCGCCTCGTCCTCGTGGACGAATACCTCGATGATGTGCCTGTTCGTCATCAGTTGGACTTGTATCAGGCCCATGGACGCCTCGTGGGCGCAGGTCTTGTCGATGGGCTGCGCGCCGGGCATCCCGAGCGCCATCACGATCTCGCAGCCGCGCTCCTCTATGAGCTTCTTGGCCGCCACCGGGAGGTCCTTCACGCCGGGCACCGTGCAGCGCTCGACCTTGAAGCCGGTCCCGGTCCTCTTCAGCTCGTCGGCCGCGATGCCCCCCATGTCGATCCGGGAGAATGTCGTGTCGACGACCCCTATCCGCTTCATCGCCTCTCGACCTCCGAGAGCCTCTTGTCGGCCGCATGGAACTCGATGACCTTGCGTATGATCTTGCGCGTCCCGTCCAGGTCGTGGTCCAGGTGCGGCATGCGCACGACCCTGACCTTCAGGCCCCGCGTCTCCAGCTCCTGCTCGAGGGATATCTCCTGGAACGGCTGGTCGTACCCGATCGTGATGATGTCGGGCTCGAGCTCACGGACGATGTCGTACATGTCGCCGGAGTCCCTGCCCAGCACGGCGCGGTCCACGGGCTTCAGCCCGGCGACCATCTCGAGGCGCATCTTCTCGGGCGTGATGGGCTCGTGCTTCCTCCTGCGGACGGTCTTGTCCGTAGCGACGACCACGACGAGCTCGTCCCCGAGCTTCTTCGACTCCTCGAGGTAGTGCAGGTGCCCTAGATGGAGAATGTCGAACACCCCTGTGGCCATGACACGCACCATGGTATCCTACCCCTTGTCGAACTCCTTCCAGGCCTTCACGATATCGGCCCCTTCGAGGAACGGCAGCCCCCGCCCTGCGGCGTAGGCCCTCGCCTCCTCCTTGGACAGGGCGTTCCCGTCGTCGCCCATCATCTCGCAGACCGTGGCCGAGGGCACGAGCCCCGCCATGATGACCAGCGCGGTGGAGAGCTCCGTGTGCCCGAACCTGGTCTCGAGGATGTTGTTCGAAGTGTTGAGCAGGTGGATGTGGCCCGGCGCCCGGAAGTTCTTGCCGAACTCCCGCTTCCCCCAGCCGTCCCCGTGGGTGACCGCCGCACTGGCCAGCTTCGCGAACTCGCTGATCGTGAGGGCCCGGTCCCTGTCGGTTATGCCAGTGAAAGTCTTTCTGTGGTTGATCGTGATCCCGAAGGCGCTCTTCGCGTCGTACGGTATGTCGTTCGGGATGAGCTCGTTCATCACGGGGTACTTCGGGCCCATGCCGAGGTAGACCTCTGTCAGGAACGGCAGGCCCAGCGCGTGCTGTATCCTCGGGTCCGCGGTGGTGCAGATCAGGCCGCCCGCGTCCTTGCGCAGGGTCCTGATGGCCTCTGGTGTGACGGACTCGGAGGCGATGACCATGTCGGTCTCCTCCTCACGTCCGTCCGCGTCGTAGACGAACACGAACCGTCCCTCCCTGAGCGCCTGCAGCGCCGGCGACACACTGGCTGGAGCCATCGGCGCGAACATCCTGCTTCCGCATATTATGAATGCTGTAGCTACTATCGCGAAAGTATCAGTCGACCCTTCTTAAGGCCTCAGCGGGGGCCAGCCTGGATGCGCGCCTGGACGGCGGGAGCGTCGACGCTTGTGTCACCGCGAATGCTATCGATACGACGATGAGGAGCTCGAGCCACGGCACGACGAAGGGCGCTGAATCCGAGAACCCTCCCCAGCTCCACATGCGGTACGAGAGCCCGAGCCCGAGCACGATGCCCAGCAGGATGCCGAGCAGGGACACGAACGAGGTCTCGATGATGAAGACGTTCATGATCATGTCCCTCTGGTAGCCGATGGCCCTCATGACCCCGATCTCCTGCCGTCTCTCGGCCACGTTCCTTATCGTGATGATACCGAGCCCGGCCACGCCTACTATGAGGCCCACTCCGAGGAATATCTCCATGAGCTGCATCACGTTCGCGGTCATCTGCATGATGAGCTCGACCGTGTCCCTCACGGCCAGCGTGACCATGCCGTAATCCACGAACATGC
>Ga0315278_10003801_pt1 | contig 13556 bp, 12 predicted proteins | sample YL17G06_0_MG_FD_203880 | JGI IMG/M metagenome (GOLD analysis project Ga0315278, IMG submission 203880) | Sediment microbial communities from Yellowstone Lake, YNP, Wyoming, USA - YL17G06_0 | ecosystem: Environmental > Aquatic > Freshwater > Lake > Sediment | place: USA: Wyoming | collected...
GTCTTGATTCCCGACTTCGACTTCTTCTGGAAGGCGTGCAGGACATAGACCGCCGTCGCGAACTTCACCGTGTAGACCGCCCGGAAGGTGTCGCCCACATGGGCGGCAACGATCTCGAGCACTCCCGCCCCACCGAAGCCCTTGAGCGGTTTGGCGCTGCCATGCTTCAGGCCGATCTGCGCCTGATACAGCGCGTAGCCCATCGAGTCCTGCACGGGATCCGGAAATTCCCGGAAGTCCTTGTAGCTCGAACTGATCCATGAAACGGGCTTTACCGTGGCGCCAGACATTTCGAGAATATGGCGGAAACACCATATAAAGTCAAGCCATTCTCGCGCGGCTGAATTGACGCTGCGCGGATTCTTGGACCGGAGGGTGCGGCTACTTTTGCTACGCTCGCTAGCGTAACGCTATGCGACCGCTGATCGGTAGCAGGAGCAGCCTGAGTAGTGGGGGTATCGGCAATCGCAGGCGTGATTCTGTCAGGCCTTCACGCTGCTCAAGCGCAGCATGAGCGTCATCGGATGCGTCGGCGAGGGCTGAAACCCGTAGTGCTCGTAGAACTGTCTGGCGCGCTGGTGGAGTGCATGCACGAGCAGCGCTCTCACCCCGGCGTTTTGAGATACGGCCACTGCGCGATTGACAGCGTCCCGCAGCAACGACGCTCCCAGATGCTGTCCTTGCGTCCTGCGGTCGACCGCGAGCCGGGCAAGCACCATGACAGGAAAAGGATCAGGCATGTTGCGGCGAGCGCCGCGCGTTGCCAGTTGGTGCGAAACGGCGCCGGCTGCCATGGCGTAGTAGCCACAGACGCGAGTGTCCTGATCGGTGACGACAAAGGTACGACTCGCGCCGCTCGACTGGTTGGCCAATGCCCTGCGCTTGAGCCAGTCATCGAGCACGGCCTCGCCGCACTCGAAGTCATCCAATCGATGTGAAGCCGCCAAGGGCTCCGGCGGACCGAGTTGCAAGCTCAGGCCTTCGCGGACTTTTTGCCCCAGGGTGCTTTGACCGCCAAGAGGCGCTCAAGCCCCGGATTGCGCGTGGGCGGCGCGTCGAGCAGCTTGGTGAACTGCCGGAACTTCTCGGCATCCAATTTGAAAAACACCTGATCGAGCAGCACCGACTGCGCCTTGTCACAGGCGGCTTCGAGCATGAAGTCGGAGCGGCTCTTGCCGAGCAACTGCGCAGCCTGGTCGATCAGTTCCCGCTGCTCGGGACGTGCCCGCAGGTTGATGGCGGCGTCGCGCATGAATTTCTCCTAGTTCGTACACACAACAGATACACGCATCTTACGGTGGTGTATAGCAGTTGTCAACACACCGTTTGCCCCGGACCATGACGTCTTCCCACAGCGCGATTGCTCGGCAATGCACATAGAAGGCAGTGGCGCTGGTTGGCGCGGACGAAAGCCCGGAAGTGGGTACAAAACGCGCCGCCACATTGACATTCTGATCCGCGGCACGGGGTTAGCGGCGCAATTGGTGGTGTTTAACGTCCGAGAAAAAGCGGGTACGGCCGCAGCGTCGGAGTACCGCTTCGTGCTGACCGATGCCCGGTGCCGCTCGCGCCACGCACGGTCGGCTGGCGCGAGTCGGACGTGAGCGAGTGCACGGCTCGCGGCGTTGTTCCATGTGCTGGAGCAAGGCGTGACCGGCACGATCGGGGCCGAGGAGATCCGGGCCGCGGCCTGCGTCGTTGGCTGGCGTTTGAACGAGGCACGGCGGCTGCTCGCTGACTTGGATACGCCACCCTCGCTCGCCACGGCGATCCGGCTCGTGCTTCGTCAGATCGCGATCACCGGGGGAGCAGTCGAATCTTCACGGCCCGCGCGCCGTGCGAGATTGGTGTCGAAGCTGGCGAAATCATCGCAGCCGGCGGCCAGCGCGTGGTGCAGCGCGCCAGCGAAGGCCCAGCCTTGCCGCATTTTCCTGGCCGCCGCGACGACGCCCGCCTGCTCGCCGACGACGGCATTTTCCAGTATCGCGAGCTTTTCCATCGCCTCCGCAATCGCTTTGGGCGAATACCCGTATCGCGAACGCAGCACCCACTCCAATTCAAGGATGACCGTGACTGGAACATACACCGGCTGAGCGCTCAGACAGGTCTGGGCGCGCCGTCCCTGTTCCGCGTCATCCTGCACCAGGGCACGCACCAGCACGTTGGTATCCAGGGCGCGCACGCCGTCAGTCCTTGTAGTCCGTGACCCGCATGTCCTTCACAGGCACCCGCGGGCCGGAATACTTAAGGATTGCCTGGATCTCGGAAAGCTGCGCTGTATTCTTGACCGGCGCCAGGGTGATGCGCGCGTCTTTGCCCTCGACACGGATGTTGACACGCATTCCAGGCTTCAACCCGAGCGCCTTCCGGACGGCGGCGGGGAGGACGATCTGTCCTTTGGTTGACACCAGCACGGAGCTCATCACTCGCTCCAGATGTATTACCAGGTAGGTATTCTGCACCAGCCGACATTGCGGGCGAAGCGGGCCTTCTTCATGGTGATTCCTCGCCGGAGATCGCGAGGAAGATTCTGTCAGGCCTCCGTGCACTTCCTGCCCCATGGCGCCTCGAGCGCCCTGAGGCGTTCAAGCCCTGGATTGTCGGCAGGCGGCGCGTCGAGCAGCTTGCTGAAATGCCGGAATTTCTCGGCATCGAGACCGAAGAACGCCTAGCCGAGCAGCGCCGACTGCGCGTTCTCGCAGGCGGCATCGAGCATAAAGTCGGAGTGGCTCTTGCCGAGCAACTTCGCAGTCCGGTCGATCAGGTCACGCTGCTCGGGACGTGCCCGCAGGTTGATGGCGGCGTTACGCATGAGTCTCGCCCTTCTGACATGCGCAGGAGATATGCGCTTCTTACGGTGGCGCAAATTGGTAGTCAACACACCACCTTTGCCGGCAATTGCGGCGAAGCCACTCGCACTGCTACGCGCACTCGCCGGTACCGCGAATCGCCTGCCCTTGCCGCGGTAGGCCTACGTGCGCCCGCGCTCGGTCAAGAACGACCACGCTCGGTGGTGCTCGGGACTGAAGCCCTGCGGGGTGGGTGCAACGTCCGCGCGCTTGTCTGGTAGATTAACAGCCAGTCCTACGAACGCATCGCACTGTCGCGAAGCAAGGCGGCCGTGCTGGCCAAGGGCGCCGCGGCCAAGGCAGAAGAGCTGGTCACGCCAGAAGAGGCAATCGAGGATCCGTACGTGTTGGAGTACCTAGACCTCAAGGAAGAGTACTCGGAAAGTCAACTCGACGCGGCTCTGATCGAGCAGCTGGAAACCTTCCCGCTCCAGTTCAGCGGCGACTTCGCCTTCATCGGCAGGCAGCGCCGCCTGCGCCTCGACGACGGCAATAGCAGCACTTCGACCCGCATCGGCACGTCGATGCCGGGGCTCAACCGGTAAGGGCCGCATGATCTGATCTCCTCCATGCTGATTTCTTCAACATGATGCATAGGGGTACGTGTTGAGTGGGTCGTGATCAGGTCGGGTGTCCACCATGAAGGTCGGGGCCGCGTACCGTTGTAGGCGATGTGGCGGGCACGACGCGTGGGCCGCCAAGATACTACCCATTCATAGCAACGTATAACAAGAATCAGATATATATAGGTATAAACGAGTAGAATTCGAACATGGACCAGGTTTAGAGCAACGCGAACGTGCTTGGCGTCGATCACAGTAGCCGACGTGGGCGAAAGCGACTGGGCCGAAGTCCGAGGAGGGTAAGGCGCGCGTAGCGCGCAACGCCTTTAACGGCGGATGGCATCTCAACGGGAGCACTTGCGGGCGTTGGTTAAGGAGCTACGGCAACAGGACCGGGCGCGCGAGCGGATCTTGGAGTCAGTCCCTCCAAAGTGAGTCGCATGCCGACGTTCCACTCCGCCATTCCACGGCGGCACAGGGGCCGGGAGTCGACTTGTAAGTTCGTTGCAAGTCTTCTGGGTCAATGCCCTTAAGCGATCGCGTAACAAGGCCCGATACGGCGTGGAGTGTGGCACACAAGTTGTATGGTACGATGATACTAGACGGATACTGACTGCGGAGCCAAATGTCAGTTGGGCTTAATAGCTTGCCAACTCTATCGGTCGCCCATACTTAAGAATCCATGACAAGACGAACCAACGTCACTTGCCATGTCTGATTCGCCAAAGCTAGGACTTCCGACTTTCGACAACCCCCCCGTTGTAGAAACAGTCCTTTCTGCGCAGTTTGAAAAGCTCCCGGCCCTACGGTCGGTGCATTTCGGGCTTTTCTGGGAACGCGTCCGCGAGCGTTTCCCGACTACCGAAGAGCACCCCGCTTTGGCGTCCATTGTTGAGCAGGCAAAGGAACCACCCCAGGCCGTTCAGTTGCGTTTTGAAGCAACGGATTCTCTATTGCCGCGGCGTCTTTGGTTTGTGAACGGCACAGGCACAGAGTTGATGCAGATTCAGGGGGACCGCTTCATCAAGAACTGGCGGAAGACTGACGAAAACACCGAATATATCCACTACGAGAACACGTCTAAGACCTTTGCGGCCGATTTCCGCGAGTTTCAGAATTTCCTTGCTGATGAAAAGCTCGGTGAAGCTAAAGTAAATCAGTGTGAAGTGACTTATGTCAATCACATTGTCTCTGGCGAGGGATGGAGCAACTGGAATGAAGCCGAAAGGCTTTTCTCTTTCTGGAGGAACCCACCAGCGGAGCCGCTTCCAGGGCAGGCGGAGGACTTAGGGGTTCGCGCGCGTTTTCCGATTCTAGGACCGAATAAGGAATGGGTTGGTCGTCTACATTTGGATGTGCAGCCCGCTGTAAGGACAGCGGACAATAAGCCGATGTATGTAATGAACTTAACCGCGCGAGGTATGTATGGCAGCGGCGTTGAGTTTTTCGATATCGGCCATCGATGGGTCGTGAAGTCGTTTGAGAAACTCACCACCGAGCACATGCACAAATACTGGAGGAAAAGAAAAAAATGAATTCACGCGCAGAGCCCATCTACAACACATCGGCCTTTGCCCCGCGGCTTGGGCAATTCGTGAGCACTGCCGCGACGACCCAGCACGCAGACGCGTTTGCACGATCCCGCCTGCAACCGACTGCCTATTCTCGTGTTGCTCCGATCTGGAAGACTGCGTATGTCGAATTCGAGGACATGCAATTCGGCGAGCGCCGCGTCATTCTCACATATCAAGAGCACGGCACCGGCCTTCCCGCTTGGACCGCCTTGGCCCTTCGTTCTCTATCTGAGAGACGAGGCCTAGAGCCGGGATGGGACGGCTACGATGCCAAGCCCACAGATGCGCGGCATGCGGGTAGGCTTTTCAGTTATCTGTTCGCGCTCATGCACGATACTTCGACCCCACCTCTGATTACTCCGCTTTCAGACGGCGGGGTACAAGCAGAGTGGCACGGAAATAACCGGGATCTAGAGATAGTCGTGCCGGCGGACGGCCCCTCCACGTATTACTACTACGATGGCTCCGACGAGGAAGAGGACGAGCTCGATTCAAACTTACAGCGCGTGCGTACCGTTATAGCCGAATTTTGATTACGTTTCGAAATGGCTCAGGAAACGCGACAAGATGACCTGTCGATCCTGAACGCAGACAGGCTTTTCCGACGCGTTTCTCCGAATCAACTTCGATTTGAGCAGGGTGTGTGGCGGCCAACGTCGGCAGCGTTCAAGACTTTCGAAATGTCCGTGAACATCGAATCCCTGATGATTGAACAGGGGCGACCGCCAGAAGACACATTGACGGACCACCCAGGGGAATACCTCACTGCTATCACTGCCGGGAGTGTGCGTCCCTACGGATACCCAATCGTGAAAGACACTGAGTCGCCGAACGACCCGGCCCATGGATTGGTTCTAGGGAAGAAGACGGGCGCTTTTGCGAATGCAATGGTGCGCGGTCACAAGTGGATCGTTGAGCCGCCGCCGCAGTAAGGCAGCGGGTTGTGGTCGCGCAGAGCCCCGCGTTCTAGTGGGATGCGAAGAATTCGGCCACGAAGGCGGGTACAAACTACGGGTCAAGATGCTGTAGCCCCGCAACGGCGCAGCGTTCCTGGCGAAATGGCGGTTCAACGTCTGAACCGCGGCACCGCGTCCGCAACCCCGACCCGCTACGCCGTCCCGCCCTCCTGCACCCGCCGCAGATAGGCCGTGGCATCGTCGGCCGACAGTGCGGGGCTGAACAGAAAGCCCTGCATGCTCTGGCAGCCCAGGTTGCGCAGCATGTCGCGGTGTACGGCGCGCTCCACGCCCTCGGCTACCAGGTGCAGGCCGAAACCCTTGGCGATGCCGACGATGGCGAGCACGATCGGGCTCTGCGGTTGAGTCTCGTCCAGCTCGCGCGTGAACACCTGGTCGAGCTTGATCGTGTTCACCGGCAGCCGCTGCAAGTAGCCCAGCGACGAGTAGCGCGTGCCGAAATCATCGATCGAGATGCGCACGCCGGTCTTGCGCAACTGGCGGATCTTGTCCACCGCCGCGTCCACGTCCTCGATCAGCACGTTCTCGGTGATCTCCAGCTCGAGCCCGTTGGGCTGCAGCTTGTGGCGGGCCAGCGCCTGCACCACGCGCTCGCCGAAATCGGCACGTTCGAAGTCGCGTGGGGAAACATTCACCGCCACCCGCAGCTTGGGGAAGCCCTCAGTGCGCCACTGCTTGAGCTGCGCGCAGGCGCAGTCCAGCACGCGGTCGGAGAGCAGCGAGATCATGCCGGTCTCCTCGGCGATGTAGATGAAGCGGGCCGGCTCGAGCAGGCCCAGTGTCGGGTGCTGCCAGCGCACCAGCGCCTCGAGGCACTCCACCGTGCCTTTGCGCACGTCGTGGATCGGCTGGTAGTGGACCTGGAAGTCGGCGCGATGCAATGCCTTGCGCAACTCTCCCTCAAGGTTGATCTTCTCGCTGTATTGGCTGCTCATCTCCTTGACGAAGAAGCCCACGCTGTCCTTGCCGCGGCGCTTGACCTGATACATGGCGAGGTCGGCGTTGCGGATCAGCTCGTCCTCGCTGGCGCCGTGCTCGGGGAACACGGCCAGACCGATGCTGGCGGTGGCGGAGAGCTCCTCGCCCTCCACGACAAACGGCCGGCGCAAGGCGTCGAGGAACTGCTGCGCCTTGAGCGCGGCGTCCTCCTGCGAGCGCAGGTCGGGCACCAGCACCGTGAACTCGTCGCCGCCCAGGCGCGAGAGCGTATCGCTGCTGCGCAGCTGCCGGCGCAGCCGGCCGGCGACCTGCTGCAGGAACAGATCGCCGCGCACGTGGCCGTAGGTGTCGTTCACCAGCTTGAAGCGGTCGAGGTCGATGAACATCACCGCCAGATGCGAGCGCCGCCTGCGCGCCTGGGCGATGGCCTGGCGCAGGCGGTCGCGGAACAAGGCGCGGTTGGGCAGCCCGGTGAGCACATCGTAGTAGGCGTGATAGCTGACGATCTCCTCGGCGCGCTTGCGATCCGAGATGTCGCGGCCCACGCCGTAGGTGCCGACGAAGCCCGAATTGCCCTCGCCGGGGAGCGCGCGCCGGGCATACAGCCCCACCGCGCTCAACACGATGGTGCAGGGCGAACCGTCGCCGCCCTTGCGCTTGACGCGCAGCTCCACGTTGCTCGAAGCGCGCTGCCCGGTGCGCCGCTCGTTGAACGCGTACTCGGCGCGCTTGACGTCCTCGCGGTAGACGATCTCCGAGTAGTGGGTGCCGATCAGCTCGTCCCGCACGAAACCGAGCAGACGGTCGAAGCGCTCGTTGACGAAGCTAAAGCGCCCGGCCTGGTCGAGCGTGTAGATGAGGTCCGGCGACTGGTCGATCAGGTAGCGGTGCAGCCGCTCGGACTGCTCGAGCCGCATGCCCATACCTTCATTCTCGTGCTCCAGCCGCAGCTGGGCCAGGGCGTTGTCCACCGTGCGGCGCAGCGCCGCCGGTTCGAAGGGCTTGCGCACGTACTCGTAGGCACCGAAGCGCAGCGCGGCGATTGCCGAGTCCACCTGGTCGTCGGCGCTGACGATGATCACGCGCACCGCCGAGCCCTCGCGGCGCACCTGCGCCAGGATGTCCAGGCCGGTCATGTCCGGCAGCCGGATGTCGAGCAAGGCGAGGTCGATGCTGCCCGCGGCCAGGATCTGCAGCGCCTCTTTGCCGGTGCCGCACTGGATCATCTCGCGACCCGGTTGAGCGATCAGCTCCGTCACCGCCGTGCGGATGCGCGGATCGTCGTCCACCAGCAGGATACGCACGGCCGCGGCGGCCGCGTCCGGCGCTGTAGGGAAGAGGGCGAGGCTGTGTGTCGCAGGCAAGCTGGTGTCGGGCATGCGCTGCATCTCAAGCGGCGCCCGCGCGCATCGTGCGCGGCAGCAGAACGGTGAAACTGGTGCCGCGCTCGGGCTCGCTGCGACACAGGACGTGTCCGCCGAGCTGCTTCACCAGCGTCAAGGCGTTGCTCAGGCCATACCCGCGTTCGGCGCCCTTGGACAGCGTCAGCCGCTGCGAAAACACGTTCTCGAGCACCTCGGGCGGCATGCCGGTGCCGGTATCCGATACGGTGATCTCCAACATCAGCTGTCCCTCGTAGTTGACCCGGCCGGCGGTGCGCACGCGCACCTGTCCGCCTGCAGGCATTGCCTCGGCGGCGTTCTTCCAGAAGTTGAGCAGCACCTGCTTGAGTGCGTTGCCGTCGGTGACGATGCCCGGCAGGCGCGGGTCGAGCTCCAGCTCGACGTTGACTGCACGCGCCACGAACAGCGCCTCGCGGTACACGATCATCAGTTCGCGGATCAGGTGGTTGATGTCGACTGGTGTTTGGCCCCGTTCAACCGCGAGGTCGGCGCTGCCGATGCGCCCGACGATCTCGCCTACGCGGTCGATCTCCGCGCGCAGCACCCGGATATCGTTGTCAATCGGTTGGCCGTCGCGCGCGCGCTCGCCCAGCAGCTCGAGGTGCGTCTTCATCACCGACAGCGGATTGCGCGCCTCATGCACCAGGCGGCGCGCCGACAGCCGCAGCCGGTCGCGCAGATCCGCCTCCTTCAGCCGCTGCTGCTCGGCACTCTGCCGGCGATTGGTGAGGGCGGCGGTAGCGATCTCGGACAGGCGCTGCAGCATCGCCGAGTCCGCCTCCAGCCGCTGCGTCTGCTCGTGCCCCACGCCAAAGACTAGCACGCCCAGCAGAGCGCCGCCGGCGATCATGGGCAGCAGGGTCAGCGTCTGCGCCTGCAGCAGGCGCGCGATCTCCAGGTCGACACCGCGCAGGCGCTCGCCGTCCTCACCGCCTTGCGCGCGCAGGGTCTGGCGTTCGACCGCGGCGCGGGCAACCAGGCTGGTGCTGCCGGTGAGCGGGATCTCCAGCTCAGCGGGCGCCAGGCGCACCGCCGTCACTACCCAGCCGTTCAAGCTGCGTGCGGCCGGGTCGTGCAGGAAGGCCGCGAAACTGCTCAGCCCGAACAGCGCGGCGGTAATGCTGCGCAGGCGGGTGAGTACCGCACCGGTGTCCTCGGCGCCGAGCAGCAGGAACGGCACCTGCTGCAGCGAGGCGCTCTGCATGACGGTATCGAGCAGCGCCAGGTCGGCGCTGCTCTGCCAGGTGGTCTCTGCGCTGGCCGCAGCCCCAGCCGGGGTGGGCAGCCGCCACAGGCGGCTGGGCGGGGTGGGCGGCGCGCCGAGCTGGCGCAGCGCGTCGTGGTAGCGCGTGGCTGCCTGATCGGCCGCGCTGCCCAGCGCCTCGGGTCCGATCCCGACCAGACGGGCAAAGCTGGCCACATCGGGCGTGCCGACGGAACGGTCGGTATACGCTTCGGCCACCCACAGGATGCGCACCAGCTTGTGCGTGCCGACCAGCTCGCCGTACGGTGCATGTTGCAGCAGCAGTGCGTCGGCCAGATGGCCGGACAGACCGAGGCGCAGCGCCAGGGCCGCCGAGACTTCCGCGTGGGTGGTGCGCAGCTGCTCCAGCTCGCGCTCGAGCAGCTGGACTTCGAACGCGGCGCCGCCGAACGTGCTGCCATAAGTGCTCGGCATTTCGATCGCCAGCGCGACGATGCCCAGGTCGTGCAGCAGGCCGGCCAGGTACGCTTCCTCGACCTGGGTGTAGGCCACGGCTTGCGCGATGGCCTGCGCCAGCAGGGCGCAGTGCAGCGAGTGCGCCCAGAAAGCGATCGCGTCGGGCGCGGCCAGCGCCTGGGTCGCACGGCGCAGCCGGTCGGTCGCCGCGCGCATGAGCACCGATTGCACGAGGTTGCCTCCCAGCGCCTCGATCTGGCGGCTGAGTGAGCCTCCCAGCGCATGCGTCGCGCCGGGCGCTGCGGTGGCGGTGGCGAGAAAGCGCACCGCCAGTCCGGGATCCTGCGCGACCGCATCGGCCAGAGCCTGACCATGGCGCGCGTCACCCGAGCGCTCGAGCGCCGCGCGCAGCACCAGTGGCATGCAGGGCAGCCGCAGGACGTCGATACTCCCCGATGCGGGCGTGACTAAGCCGCTCATGCCTTCGTTATAGTGACGTTATTTTCGGCTGGCACGCGCGCCAGCCGGGCGGTCCCCGCGTGTGACGGATGGTGCCACTTGCGTGCTGGGGCGTCCATCCCTGCAAACCGAAAGTGACAGTGGCATCGCGCCGAAAGGGTGCGACGCGCGGTAGCGCCAAGCGCGCCTGATCAGAACCGACTTGGCGGCGACGAAGAAGCAGGCGGCGAGGAAGACGAACACTGCGTCAGAGCGGCTGCGGTTCTCAGCGCCGCGGCCGCGCCGTTCCGCCGCCGAGCAGGCCACCCAGCACGCCACGCATGATCTCGCGCCCGAGCTGCGAGCCAACCGAACGCGCAGCGCTCTTAGCGATCGCCTCCAGCATGCCCTCGCGCCGGCCCCCGCGCGGTCCGGTCGAGCCCAGCAGAATGCCGCCCAGCGTGTCCATCACGCTGCCGCCTGCGGCACCGGCCGAGGCAGGGGCGGTGTCTGCATCCGGCTTCGCGGCCGGTTCCTGCATGCGCTGCGCCGCGTTCACCTTGAGCCTTTCGTAGGCGGACTCGCGATCCTCGCCGGCTTCGTAGTGGCCGTAGAGCGCCGAGGCCTCGATCGTCTGCTTGCGCTCCTGCGCGCTGACAGGGCCGATGCGAGAGCCAGGCGGCAGGATCCAGGCACGCTCCACGACGCAGGGCTGGCCCTTTTCGTCGAGGAAGGACACCAGCGCCTCGCCCACCGCCAGTTCGGTGATCGCCTTCCCGGTATCGAGCTCGGGGTTGGCGCGCAGGGTCGAAGCCGCGGTGTTTACCGCTTTCTGGTCGCGCGGGGTGAAAGCGCGCAGCGCGTGCTGCACCCGATTGCCGAGCTGGCCGAGCACGCTTTCCGGCAGGTCGAGCGGGTTCTGGGTGACGAAGTACACGCCCACACCCTTCGAGCGGATCAAGCGCACGACTTGCTCGACCTTCTCCAGGAGCGGCTTGGGTGCATCGGCGAACAACAGGTGTGCTTCGTCGAAAAAGAACACCAGCTTCGGCTGTTCGAGGTCGCCCACCTCGGGCAGGGCCTCGAACAGCTCGGACAGCAGCCATAGCAGAAACGTCGCGTAGATCTTCGGCTGCTGCATGAGCTTGTCGGCGGTCAATATATTGATCTGCCCCCAGCCGCGGCTGTCGGTTTGCAACAGGTCGTCGAGGTTGAGCGCCGGTTCGCCGAAGAACTGCTCGCCGCCCTGCTCGTCCAGGCCGAGCAGTCCGCGCTGGATCGCACCGATGCTCGCCGCGGAAACATTCCCGTAGTCGGTGGTGAACTGCTTCGCGTGTTCGCCCACGAACTGGCACATCGCGCGCAGGTCTTTCAGATCCAGCAGCAGCAGCCTGTTGTCGTCGGCGATCTTGAACACCAGCGCAAGCACGCCGGTCTGGGTGTCGTTCAAATTGAGCATACGGGCGAGCAGCACCGGCCCCATCTCGGAAATGGTCGTGCGCACCGGATGGCCCTGCGCGCCGTAGACGTCCCAGAAAGTCACCGGGCAGGCCTCGAACTGCGGTGTTGGCAGGCCGTGGGATTGCAGCCGCTCCGCGAGCTTGGGCGTCAGCTGACCGGCCCGGCTCAACCCCGACAGGTCGCCCTTGACGTCGGCCATGAATACGGCAACGCCGCTGCGGCTGAAGGCCTCGGCGAGCCGTTGCAGCGTGACCGTCTTGCCGGTGCCGGTGGCCCCGGCGATCAGACCGTGGCGGTTGGCCATGCCCGGCAGCAGGCAGATCTCGTCCTTGGCTTTGGCGATGGGAAGGGGCGCGGGCATCGGCGGGCTCCAGGGTGGGCTGTGCTAGACTTCCCCGATTATATCCAGCGTGAGTGCGCGAGCCGTCGTGCCGAGTCGGCAGGCGAGTGATCGGCGCGCCGGGTTTTTCGACGATTTCCGCCGGGTTCTTCGACGATTTCCCGGGCTCTTCGACAATTTTCCCGGCTCTTCGACAATTTTCCCGGTTCTTCGATAATTTTCCCGGTTCTTCGATAATATTCTGGGCGCTGCTCCGACGCCGCATCTATGGCAGGTCACAGCAAGTGGGCCAATATCAAGCACAAGAAGGCCGCGCAGGACGCCAAGCGCGGTAAGGCCTTCACTCGCCTGATCAAGGAAATCACGGTGGCCGCCAAGCTCGGCGGTCCCGACCCGGACATGAACCCGCGCCTGCGTCTGGCCATCGACAAGGCCTACGACGCGAACATGCCCAAGGACAATGTCGAGCGCGCGATCAAGCGCGGCAACGGCGAGCTGGAGGGTGTGGACTACGAAGAGATCCGCTACGAGGGCTACGGCATCGGCGGGGCGGCGGTGATGGTGGATTGCCTGACCGACAACCGTGTCCGTACCGTGGCCGACGTGCGCTACGCGTTCGGCAAGAACGGCGGCAACCTCGGCAGCGAGGGCTCGGTGGCGTTCCTGTTCAAGCACTGCGGACAGCTGGTGTACGCGCCGGGTCTGAGCGAGGACCGCCTGATGGAAGCCGCGATTGAAGCCGGCGCGCAGGACGTGATCGCCAACGATGACGGCAGCCTCGAGGTGATGACCGCAGCGCAGGATTTTCCGGCAGTGCGTCAGGCGCTGGAACGGGCCGGGCTGAAGTCCGAGCTTGCCGAAGTGACCATGAAGCCGACCATCGAGAACGCGCTGAGCGGCGAGGACGCAGCGCGCATGCAAAAGCTGCTCGATGCGCTCGAGGCCCTGGACGACGTGCAGGCGGTCTACACCACCGCCATCATCGAGGAGCAATAGACCGGCGTGAGCGGGGCGACCGGCGCAGTGCGCATACTCGGCATCGATCCTGGACTGCGCGTCACCGGGTTCGGCCTGCTCGACCGCCTGGGGCAGACATTGCGCTATGTCACCTGCGGGGTGGTGCGCACCCCCCTCGACGCCGAGCTGCCGGAGCGGCTCAAGGCCATCCTGGACAGCCTGAGCGAGGTGATCGCCGAGCACGCCCCGGATCAGGTCGCGGTGGAGAAGGTGTTCGTGAACGTCAACCCGCAATCCACGCTGCTGCTCGGCCAGGCCCGTGGCGCGGCAATCTGCGCCGCCGTGGCACGCGGGCTGCCGGTGGCCGAGTACACCGCGCTGCAGGTCAAGCAGGC
>Ga0315278_10003803_pt1 | contig 13552 bp, 8 predicted proteins | sample YL17G06_0_MG_FD_203880 | JGI IMG/M metagenome (GOLD analysis project Ga0315278, IMG submission 203880) | Sediment microbial communities from Yellowstone Lake, YNP, Wyoming, USA - YL17G06_0 | ecosystem: Environmental > Aquatic > Freshwater > Lake > Sediment | place: USA: Wyoming | collected...
CCCTGTTCCTCGTTCTTCGGCTTATCCGATCCTTTCGGATCGTGCGTCAAAGCCGGCTCCTGCGGAGGGATATGGTGAACGGGTATCTTTTCTCCCTTCCTGTGCTGGTTGGCCTTGCGCTCTTCACCGTAGGTCCTATTTTCGTTTCCATTCTTTTTTCCTTTTGCAATTACGACATCCTGACGCCTGCGCGCTGGGTGGGATTTGAAAATTTCAGGCGGCTCATCACAGAAGATCCCCTGTTTTATAAATCCCTCCAGAATACCGTCATTTATACCCTGATGAGCGTGCCGTTCGGTCTTTTGACCGCCCTGGGCCTTGCCCTTCTCCTCAATTGGGAATTTCGCGGACGTTCGATTTTCCGCACCCTGTTTTTCATCCCAAGCGTGATCCCGCTTGTGGCTGCGTCTGTTCTCTGGCTCTGGCTCTATAACGGCGAATATGGCCTGATCAATCACATGCTCGGCAAAGTGGGGATCCGGGGGCTGAATTGGATGCTGGATGAGCACCTGGCAAAGCCGGCGATTGTGCTTATGGGCATCTGGACTGTGGGAGGCGGCATGATCATCTGCCTGGCAGGTCTGCAGGGCATCCCGCGCCACCTCCAGGAAGCGGCCCAGATAGACGGCGCAAACGCATGGCAGAGGTTTATCCACATCACAATCCCGATGCTTTCCCCCACCCTTTTCTTTCTTATTATCATGGGGTTCATCGGCTCTTTTCAGATTTTCACCCAGGCGTATGTAATGACCGACGGGAGCGGAGCGCCCCAGGATGCCACGCTCTTTTACGTGTTCTATCTTTACCGCCAGGGATTTACGTATTTCAACATGGGGTATGCCAGCGCCATGGCATGGTTTCTGGTGATCATAATTGCGATTGTCAGCTATCTCCAGTTCAAGTTTTCCTCCCGCTGGGTTTATTACGGCGGATAAATGGTGCGATGAAGGTTGAGCGATGATTTTCTCAGGACAGACGAGCTAATATGAAGCGTTCCAAACCAAAATTCCGGAGAATGATTCTTTACGGGATTCTCTTCATCCTGGGCGCCCTGTTTATCATTCCATTTTTATGGATCATCCTCACATCCTTTAAACCCGAATCACAGATTGTGGCTCTGCCGCCCCGATGGCTCCCGCATCCCGTCACCCTGGAGAATTACACCCGGGCGCTCATCCGGGTTCCCTTTCTAATTTACGCCAAAAACACCTTCATTGTGGCGATATTCTCAACTATCGGCGTGCTTTTATCCTCCTCGCTCGTGGCATACAGCCTGTCCCGGCTCAACTGGCCGGATCGGGATCTCCTCTTTTATATTGTGGTGGGAACCCTCATGATCCCCGGCCAGGTGATGATGATTCCGGTGTTCGTGCTTTTCAAAAATCTCGGGATGGTGAATACTTTGTATCCCCTCATTATCCCCGCATTTTTCGGCAATGCCTTTTTTATTTTTCTCCTCCGCCAGTTTTTCCTCACCCTGCCCCAGGACCTGTTTGATGCAGCGCGCATAGACGGGGCATCCGAACTCCGTTGTTTTGCCACGATCGCCATGCCCCTGTCCAAGCCTGCGCTCCTGACCGTGATCATCTTTGCCTGCCTCGGGGCGTGGAACGACTTCATGGGCCCCCTGATCTATCTCTCCAGCGAAGAGATGAAAACCCTGGCCCTCGGACTCCAGTCCCTCAAGTTTCAATATAATACCGAGTGGGGGCTCCTGATGGCTGCGTCTTCTCTCATGACCGTGCCTGTCATTATCGCCTTTTTCTTTGCCCAAAGGTACTTTATCGAAGGCATCACACTTACAGGCATGAAGCATTGAGAATCTGACTCTATCGGGATAAGAGACCTTGTGAGGAATTAAGGTTTTTTTGGGAGATAATTCCCTTCCTTCCGCCACACATCGAGCATGAGATCGTAGCGCTTGAGCGGCATGCCTGTATAAATACAGTTGCTCGTGGAAAAGATATATCCCCCGCCCGGCATCCCGTGCTTTAAAGCATAGCTGGCAGACTCTATTACCTCTTCATCTGTCCCGGTCTGGAGCAGCCCGCAGTTCACATTTCCGATCAGGCATACTTTTTTTCCGTATTTCTTTTTCACCAGGGCGATGTCAACCCCCGCCTGGGGATCGAGTGAATGGAGCGCATGGGGATTCGTTTCTACCAATTGGTCAATGATCGGCATGATGTTGCCGTCCGTGTGTTTGATGGTGTAAAATCCCATGTCCCGGTATCCCTTTGTCAGTTTGGCAAGATACGGCGTTACGAATTCCGAGAACTGGGCAGGGCTGAGAAAGAGTCCGTCATTGAAGCAGTAATCAGAGCACAATGCTAAACCATCCAATCCTCCATTTTTGTTCAAGACTTCCGCATTTTTGAGCGCCTCTTTGACTTCAGCCTCAGCCTCCTTTTTCATCTTCTTCGGCTCATCCGCCAGTCTGTAGCAGAATTCCGCCATGTGTTTTCCATCCGGGATGCCGAACGTGGCATCGCCGTGAATCATGAGGAAATATTTATCCCCTGTTTTCTCACGGATCAGGTCAATCATGTGCATCGTTTCCTCAAGAGTGGCGGGATTCGGATGAATAAAGATCGCGCTGTGTTCATATCTCTCCGCTGTTTTGATATAGATATTCGCCATCTCTTTTCTGTGAAGACGGCGTTCCTTTTCCTCCATCTGATCCCACTGATGATAAGCGCGCTGGGAGGGATGGATTTTTACAAACGCCTCCATGGTAAGAAAAAACACCAGTTCAAAATGCGGCACGCGGGCGCCGGGCCTGGGCTTCCCGCGCTCCAGGGCGTGAATGAACGCTTCTCTTGGTTTCATAGTTTACCCTTCCTTGATCATAGTCGATTGATTACGAGGATTATAAAAGGGGATTGGGCATTTGATCGCGGGGAAGTAGATCCACAGATGCCCCATAAAATCATCCTCTCCGAAAAAGATCTGTCCGTCTTTGCCTGTCACTGCATCACCCCATTGGTAACCGTACCGTCTCCGTTCCAGAAAGGAAACCGCCATGCCGTGCTTTTCCATGACTCCCGTTTCCGGGTCATAGATGAAAAAATGGGCGATGCCTTCTCCGGAAAATCCAAACAGCCTTCCATCGAACGTCACAGCCATAGGCCCCACAGGCAGGAAGGGCGTTTTTGCCAGGGGTCCCTGAAATCCAGCCTCATCTTGAAATGAGAAGAGTTGCCCTGTGTCATCTGTTGTATAAAGGATAGCTGTTCCAGGATCTCTTGCCCATCGGTTCGGGGATTCCTTCCATTTCCCCCGCGGAAGAGTTATCGCATGGGATGTGAATACATTTTTGTCCGGATTATAGATCCACAGGGTTTGATCCTCGTCTTTTCCCAGGACGGTTCCTCCGGAACTCACAACAAGGCGGCCCTGGCCATGGATTTCCCTGATAATCTCAAGCTTGCCTGTATTCAGATCCACGGAAAAAAGGTGATGCTCGGTCAGACCGATCATCTTTTTTCGAAAGGGGGTGCGAACTGCATGAAGGATTTTTTCCCCTTTTGCAGGGCAGCCCCAGTCTTCGAAGGGCTCGCGTGTAAATCCCCACTCCTGGATCAATTGATCCGGTTCGTCCTGGAGTTTCCGCGCAATCAGGCGTCCTTCTTCAGGGCCGTTCACACATGCAGCGAATTTTTCCTCCCCGCAGCAAACCGCGGCGCAATGATCCGCTCCTTCCACAACTCCCATGTCAAACACCGCGCCCAGGGCGCCGTGGAGCATCCCCACGAAAAGATGTGTTTTCCTCCCGCTCGTCCCGCCATATACGAAATTTTCCGGTCCCACGTCCAGGGCGGTGATATAACTTTCATCCGCAGGGATCGGAACGCTCGCGCCGGGAAAACACAAGGGGAACGCAACCATGGTCCCCTCCTGGATATATGTATCCCTGATGAGATCCTTCTTGATTCGTTCCATTTTTTCTATATTTTCACCCATCTATTTCTCCTCTTATTCATCCCCACATTCTTATCCCGGGATTGATATTTTTCTTTTTTATCTCTTCCGGCATCTCGATCCTGAAAATCCCCACAGGCTCTGGCCCAACATGTCCGAAGAAAAGATCCCCGTTTCGATCCATAGCCCCGCGGGACACATACTGGGCGAAATCATCCGGTCTTTTGAGTATCGCCACTTCCTCCTTTTCAAGAGTCTCCGGATCCAGCCGCCACACAACCCCTTCGCGCTCGTATTTCACCTTTGGTTGAAATTTGGCATCATACCAACGCGACGCCACATAATAGAGACAGCCATCCCGGGCAAACACAAGCCCTCCGCAATGATCCAGGAATGTATTATAAGGGATGGAATAATCCCGCTCCTGGGTCGCAGGGCCCAGATCCTCGATCCTGCCCCATTCCCCATCCTCGAGCCAGAGCCGCATGAGCCGCGGCTGGGCGATCCAGGTCACCGCATAAATAGCGTCTCCTTCAGGTGATGCAGCAGCATCGTAAAAAACGCTGTGCCATCCTGTCTGAAAAACCGGATTGTGCGGCAGAACATCAGGCGAAATCTCGAAACGATCCTTGCCGGGATCATATCGCACCAGCCGGCCATAATCATTCGTTGTCCATACCCGGTGCCTGGAATCCAATAACAGAACCTGGGAGTTGATGGAGCCGATTCGTCCCACATCGCGTCGCGACCGTTTTTTAAGATCATAGATGAACAGATGATCCCGGGGATAACTCAGGGAGTAAAGAAGTCCGCGCTCTTCATCATGAAGAAGGCATCGGCATCCTTCCTTCGGGATCATCGTGTCCCACCACAGCGCCTCGTCTTTTTTTGTGTCGAATGCCACAAGCGCGCTCCCCCGGAAACACCGCTTCGGATCATGCCAGGAAAGCCACGGCGAATATATCGGCTGATCGATCGGGGGACCCGACAGATGCGTTGCCATGTACATGATCCCATCTGATGGCGACGGCGCGAAGCTATAGTGAATCTTGCACTGGGTTGCTCTGCCCGAATCCCTCGGATCATCCACCAGCTTATCCATTTCCAGGAGATAATCCAGGCTGTCCGTGGTGTCGTTATACCGGACAACCATCACGCGTTCGCCAGGAAGGCGTTCTGCGCATGCGGCAATGTAGATCCGCCCGTCAGGACCCGTGGATAGCGACCAGCATGAATCCGACTTCGGATGCCCTGTAAACTGATGCCAGAAAACCTTGTATCCCATTTTGCCTCCCTTCCCTCTCATATCATTAAATCGTAATCGTAATCGTGATCATAATCGTAATCATAATCATAATCTCCCATCTCTTCTCTACTTCCCTGATCTTATTCCGGCTTCAGCGTGAATTCCATCTTCTCTCCGAACCATGCCCTGTCTTTTGCCTGAAGTCTTATAGCGATCTTTGTCTGTTTTTGAATCTTGTCTCCTGGAATCTGTACATCCATCACTGCATCGCACATCCGCGGCGTATCTTCGGAAATACCCCATTCCAACAGGATCTCGGACTCGGGCAATGAGGAGAGATACACCGCGCCAGGCACGCCCGGCTCGTTTTGTTTCGGCGCGATCCAGGCTGCATCCCCTGTATTCCCCAGCGAGATCCGGATTTCTACAGCCTTGTTCTTTTCCACGTTGACCTCGCCCCGGTTTTCTACCTCTTCCCAAACCCCTTCGCGATTTTTGATCTTCAGGAAATTGAACTGGCAGTTCAGATACTTGGGCGGATTGGTTCCTGTAAATTTCGTGTTCCCCACAGCCACGAGGGGGGTATCCACGGAGCTGGTTCCGAATCCTTCGGTCCTGATGCCCACGGTTTTCCCCTTGTCCCACTCCTTCCAGAACTCCTTCTCGATCTCCTCATACATTCCATAAATGCCGTCCGCATGTTTGTCACGATCCACCGTGATCCAGACATCAGGCTTGAAGACCAGAGGGTCTTTGACCCATGCCGGATTCGTGATCAGGGATTGATATTTCTCAATCGCCTCCTGAAGCGGCCTGGGGCTGCCGTCCGGATTCAGCATCCCGAAATCCGAGTTTTCATTCCATCGGTACCCTCCGGGAAACCACCAGGCGCTTCCCCCGTCGGCCCTGCTCTCAAGGATCATCCGGTAAAAGTTGAGGTACCCTTTTCTCTCGATGTCGAGGACGATATCCCTGGGAGAGAAATTGCTTCCTGTCCATACGCTCTGTCCGAATTCCCCCCAGAGAACCGGCTTCTCCGCAAGCGACCGGAGATACATCGTCGTGAAAATCCCGGTCTTTGTGTTGTCCCATAAAAATCCGAACCTGCCGTAACCCTCAGGCTCAAAGAAATCCACGGGTTTGGCAATGCTCCTCACATCGAAGGGATAATTGGGCTGATCGCATTTCGGATTCCCCGCTTCGGACATCCGAAAACTTACCAGGTGGTTCGGATCGATCTCCTTGATCCTGCGGATCGCATAACCGTATTTCCTCGTGAGAAAATCGTCCACAAAACGCCGGTACGCAGCCGCCATGATCCGCCATTCTCCATCCGATGAGATCTGGCGATCCGAGGGGGAGATTGCATTGCCCCGTTCATCCCGCGGCACAGGGAATCCCCAATCCTTCTCCGCATTCGCCTCGGTTCCATACTGTGTCTCTATCCAATCCTTCCAATCGGCATCCCACTGTTTCCTCACGAGGTAATTCCCGAACCAGGGTTCCCATGCGATGTCATACGCGAAGATCGTGTCGTTCTCGTTCAGCCTGTACTCCCTGATCACCTGTTCCACTGTCTCGAGGCGGAACTTCAGGGGATCCGCAAACGGACGCAGGGAATAATGAGCCATCAGGTTATGCCTCCTGCACCGGCACAGGATGTCCAGAAGATTTCCGCTGTAGATCCTGCCCGAGTAGGAAAAAATGCTCACCATGTTCATCTTCAGGATCTTTTCCACGCGGGTAATGTCCGTCTCTATGATCTCCGGATCGTACGCGTGCGGATCCATCCAGTGCTCGAACGATTCATTCTCCTCGAACGCAATGCCTGTGGATGGCATGTAATTCACGCCGAAGGGGATCCAGGGTGTGTCCGATCCGGGAAAATAGAAATGCCCGTTTTTCGCAACAACGATTTTTTTCTCTTTAGAAGGGAACCAGATGTTGAGCTCGTGTTCCAGAACGTCAATATTCTTCTCAATCCCCTTCTGAAACAGCTCCGCCTTCACCAGGTATTGATCCGCATCGAAGCTGGGAACCTTCCACGCTGTTTTCATACATTTTTCCTCATGCGGATCTATCAGCATGGATTTGGTCTGATCGAAAACCGTTTTCCCGGAATTTTTTTCTCTCACTGTGAACCGGATCGTGAGATCCGCCATGTCCCCGGTCTGGTTCATCATCCGCGCACCGAGCCGCACCTCGATGTCGTCGTGGAAATACGCGAAAAATTCGCTCCCTCCCTCCGTGAGGAAAATCCCGCGCTGAATGATCCTGCAGATCCGGGCGACGAGATCCAGGGACTCAGGTTCCTTGTAAATCCCCGGGGAATCGAACGTCACTGTGGCAAAAATGCTTCCCCGATAATCCCCATCCGTGTTGAGCGTCATGGAGGCAAGGGTTCCGCACCACAGGCCGCGTGAGTCGTAAGCCTTGAGAAGGGGAATGAACCGCCTTTTCCTGTTCTTTTCAAATCCAGTGCCCTGGGGACGCCACGCGGGCGAGATGCCCGACCATTTCTTTTCATCCGGAAGTTTTATTCCCTCGAGCAGGGGAGAGACGCGGATCTCTTTCACTTCCGTGAGAGGATAATACTTGTACTCCGGGCTGATCGTATCCCAGACCGGGGGCGTGAAATCCTCGATCGGAATCTCAAGCACGTCCGGCGCAACGCCGAGCTGGTCGAACCAGAAAGAGTGCCGACCTTGGGGAATGAAGGTGTGCGATAATGCAAGGCCGAGCTTGAACAGGATGGCGTTTTCCGGGTGAAGCCGGTCGCCCGCAAATCCCCTTTTAGTCCCTGTCGCGCTCGCATGCCAGTATTTGAAATCATGGGGCGTAAGTACGTAATAGGTCCATTCCGGAGAAAGCTTCACAGACGCGATCCAGCGCGAATGATCCTCCTCCTCCCATTCCACGCACAGCATGGTCGTCTGCTCGATGCCCTTGGCATGGAAGCAGGTGAGGGAAAATCCTTTGGGAAAGGGTTTGTCCAAGGGAATCCCGAAGGTGTCCCAGGCCCTGAAATCCGGATAGTCCGCCCGGAGACAGTTCCTGCTCTTGTCCGCGCCCCCTCTGACAATGACGGCGGTTGACGGTATGCTCACAGGATCCACGTCCCGCTTCCATGAACTTATATCAAGATTGCCTTCGAAATCCAGAAGCATCTTTTTAGGTTTCGTCTCGCTGCGTATCTTGAGCAGGCGAGCCTTGTCTATGAACTTCCCTTTATGATCCCTGAAACAGGGATTGGAAAAGGGAGGGCCTCCCAGAGTCACAAGATGTCCCCCCTGTTTCAGGAAGGCGTCGATATTCCCGCACGCCTCGATTGGGAAAGTCCGGGATTCGGGGATCACGAGGAGATCGTAAAATGTCCTTGAGAGCTCGATGGAATCTGCCGCCTGGCCTGCGGTGATGAAGTCCGCGGCGAACCCCTCCTGTTCCAACCTGTTTTTCAGGGCCTCTGCCACGCCGGCATCCACGCCCGGCAACGCCTCCTTGAACACAGCAATGCGCATCTGGGATTTCACCTCCTCGGAATGGATTGACGAGCGGACCATGATGCTCAAACATCCGATCATGATCATGATAAGGATGGGGAATCGTTTCATGATTTCATTTCCCCGGGACGGATGCGCGGCATGATGGGGAAAAACAGTTGCCCCGGACTTTCAGCGAAAATAAGGTATATACATGAAAGCCGGATCTTACGGTTTGTCAAATGCAAATAATAAGCCGGGGAGAGACTTTTTCCGAAAGGGGATTGTAATCAAACTCTGCACCTGCTCCGCGTTCAGGGTTTCAGCGTCGTCAGGGTGTATGTAATGGATGCGCCGTAAAAAAAGAGTTTATTCTCATCATTCATGTACGGATATGCCTCTCCATAGATAAAGTACTGATAGTTTGTATTATCAATGGTTGCATAGGAAATGCTGGTTGTGGAAAGGGCTCGGACGGAATCGCTGCTGGCCAATCCCTCGGTTGTAAAATTAATCCCTGCAACTTTTTGCGCTGTCTTCTGCAATACCCCGCGTCTTTTTAGATTAAAATTGGGATTCACCGTGGATGAAAAAGAATCATCGTTATCATTGTCATAATAATAGAGTTTAAACTCCGTGACAACAGCGCCGTCGGGCAAACTCACGGGCGCTGTAAGGAGAGTATAGGGTGCCAGGGCATCATATTCGATATATCCATCAGCCATGTATGAGATCTCATTAGAGCTCACCAATTGATAGACTGCGATTTGAAACGCGGAAACGGGTATCTGTTTCACAAAGGTTTTCGCAGCGGTGTATTTATACTCTCCGGCATTGGACACGTCCGTGCCTTTGATGGTAAGAACGTCATTCGCGCCGCTTCCCAGGATCAGGCTGTTCTGTCCGCCCACGGAGCGAATGCGTGAGGTCCCCGCCCCGCCCCCTCCCAAGGCCACGCCCATCTTGAGGCGATGGGTATCGTTCCCGATCTTCAGGTCCCCTTCCGTGGATCCCAGGTCCCAGTTTCCTCCCAGGACATGCAGGGGACTGTCCGGATCCGCCAGCCCAATGCCTACACCGCCTGCGGCACGGATCAGGAACTGGTTTTCTTTCGTGGATTGAAACGCGACATCCGAGGATGCATCGCTCCAGACAAAGGAGCCATTGTGTAATGCCTTGGCTCTGTATCCTGATGCCATACTGGAAATGCCGCTTGCTGTGTTTTCCTTTCCCCCGGGCACAGTGGAAGAAGCCCCGCTTGCAATATTGCCGTATCCTCCCCCCACTGTAGCATAGATGGCGTCAACGATCAGGATACCATCGTCCCCCGCTTGGTTGCCCTCCCCGCCGGCGATGGTCCCGTAATTGTCTCTGATCTTGTTGATATGGGCGGCGCTTCCACCGCCGCTCAATGCGGCCCCCGCCACTCCCGTTGCAACCGTATTGGCGGCACTTCCCGCCAGGATACTCGGTGAGGTGGCGTTCGGCTGATATTTCACAACCCTCGAGTTGTTCGCAATGATATCCAGGGCGGAATTTTCCGTTGTGCCCAGGGAGTTCTGGGTGGCGCCGGCATTGCCTCCCTTCTTCCAGAAGATATCCTCATGCACGTGCGTGGCGGCGGAGAAATAATCGGACGCGTGTCCCTCCAGCGCCCCGGAATTGTAGCTATACTGGCTGTAAGGGGATGGGTTCACTTTCTGCCGGGGCGTCAGCGCTATGTGCGGCGTGACTTCCGCACCGCCCCTCACGCTGATCTCCAGCCACAGCCCGTTCCCAGTGTATGGCGCAGACCCGAAATCCAGCTCCACGACGAACAGCCCGTTGGAAACCGTGAGATCGTTTTTCGCAACCGTGGATCCAACCTGGCTCCCGGACGATTCGGCATTAAAAAGCTTGAATTCAAAATCATACGTCCCATTGGCTGGATTGGAGAAATAATACAATTTCCCCTGATAGGTGAAACTGGTGGAAACTGAATTCCCGGGGGAAATCGTCGCCGCTGCAAGGACAAGGGTCAAGATGATAAAAAAGGAAATAGTCACGGAACTTTTACCAAAGACACTCGGGAAGATATTTTTTGTCATCATTTGTCTATCTCCTTATTTAGGTTTTAACCGGAAGGAAAGGCGTTTAATATAGGAACCACATTGTGGTTTTGGTTTGGGTTTCAATATCCGGAATTCCCGGCCAGAATCCGCCGTACAGGCTGTACGCTCCGCCGCTCACCACTGCGGTATCGGGTTGTCCGATGGTTCCCATAAGGGAAAATGCTCCGCCCAGGGAAAAACCGCCTCCGCCGTCATAGCTGTTCCAGCTGAGGTCATAATCTCCGCCGGTTTGGGCAGGAATCCATGAGGCTAGCAAGAAGACCAGTAAAAGGAGTGGGAAAATAAATCTTTTCACAATGATCCTCCTTAACCGACAATTTTAAATTTTGATTACACCCACTTCACTTTACTCCTGTCAAATAAAATGCTTTTTCCCATAAAAGTTTTATCATGATTCCCCCCTATCGCCATGTTATTTTAATTCCCTCACCTTGCGCCTCGTAAGGAAAACCGATGAGCATGGTTTGCTCATTATCCCAGGTCGTGGCGATCGGGATATTCTTCCCATCCCGGGTCATTCCCACGATTTTTTCCGCTTCCCTTCCCGCGGTGAAAATTCGGGCTTTCCCCTCAACTCCCGTGGGTCCCTGGATAAGGAAAGCGGTTTCCCGCGCCTCTTCCTTTTTACCCATGAGCCTGTATGTGGAATATAGAACACGGGGTGTTTTGCTCCGGAGCATCTCGGAAATGTCATAAAGAATCATGCTGGAATTTTGTTCCATCACAGGATCTTTCAGGATCCTTAGATCAGAACTGAAGATATCTATAAAACGCCCGTTGATATTCTTCTTTTCACTGAAGCCATGGGCTATAAGAAAATTCCCCCGCCTGATCGAGAGATATCCGGGAGTCATCATCTCCTGTCCAAGATAATTTTTCACAAGATCCTTTAAGAGACGAACATACGCCTCCTTTTTCATGGGATCCTTTGCCAGGGTTTCGGGCGATAATCGGCAGACAATGACATGTCCATCGCCACAGGCCTTTGAGAACCAGGGGATGATTTCTTTCGTATTCTTTATTTTTATCTTTTCATACTCCACGCCCAGGCGTTTTAAAAGATGCGCCTGGGGATTCGGAAATCCCTGTTTTTTCCAGAACATGTCCAGATCATCGAACGAATCTTTCCCGTCGAAAATCACAAGCATTCCGCCGGCATTCACCCATCGCGCCAGATCTTCATGATATTGTTCCTTCTCCGGCTTCCATCCGTCATAGGAAAGGATCAGAACCTGGAATCTCTTCATATAGAGAGAATCATGGACTCTTTCCACTGGAACCGAGGAGACGGGGATTCCCTGGCGTAAGAGAGGAGCAAGGAGCGAAAGGAACGGATCCATGACCTTGCCGTTCCCGTGTTGCCACATGGCAGTGTCGCCGATGAGCATCCCGATGCCATGAGTTCCGCCCTGGATTGCGTTTTTCACTTTCGGCATATCCTGCAGCGCGGTGAGCACGGACATAATGATGGTGCGGTACGGCGCAGGGCCTGGCGTGCCTCCGCCCGTTTGATACCCGGGCAGAAAAATCCGGTCAGGCCAGGGCATGACCTCATAAGTGTCGATCTCTCCGAACAGGAGCTCCGCAGCCACGCATTCCTTGAACCATTTCTCATAATCCGGCCAGCTGCGGCCCGGATGATCCTCCACAGGATCCGTGAGGAGATAGAGCTTGAGCTCCGTATCCAGAACCATGTTCACGAAATAATCATACAGCATATATGAAGCCTCGAAGAATGTCATTTCCTTGTCGCTGTAATTATCGAGACTCCAGAGAACCGGCCCGGTCCAGATCTGGCCGATATAACCGCGATGGCCGCTGATTGAAAGAGATGTGCCCAGCGGCGCAACCAGGCTTGCGCTCAGGTTCGAATACATGCTGTGGATCGGGATCAGGAAATCTACGCCTCGGTTTTTCGTTGCGGTATATTCCCGGCAGTATTTTTGAAGTTCCTGTTCCAAGCTGATATATAGCTTGTTTTTGAGCCTGCATGTCTTGAAATAAGCATCCGGGGATTCGTGGGGAGGACGCCACTTTATGCCGTATTCTTCCTCGTAGATTTTCTTGAAACTCTCCTCATACCCGGTGAATTTATGCGCCAGGGGTTCTTCCGGGAGAATCGCCTGCGCGCCTGCGTCCATGCCGAATTTCGCCTGGGTTTTCAGATATTCAATCCAGGACTTTGTGGGAACCATGTAGGGACGATCCCCCCCGCACAGAACCTGGTTCCCTGCCTGATCCAGCTCAATATCTTCCGGATGTTCCTTTCCATCGAAACCGCCTTTGCAATACACCCATCCGGCGTCGGAATCTGCAAAGAACATCCTCTGGGTGATAAATCCCTTCTCCTGCCAGGATTTCAGGGCTTGAGAGATATCCTCGGGCTTTGCCCCGTGCCTGTGTAAAATCACCCCATCCACAGGCAGGGCGATCCGTTCATCATAGGGGATATTCGTTTGAAACAAAGTCTTGGGATTCTCCCGGAACAGTTCCCGTTCATCCTTAAGATTAAATCCCAGAAATTGATTCATTGTGAAATCCTCCTCTTGTTCAGGGTATGCACTGGGAATGACAAAAATGATAAGAAAAAGTTTTATACAATGGCTGAGAAACCTCTTTTTCATGGCGATTGCACCTTTCTTGAGAAAAACATCACCACAACATCTTGCGTTCAAACCCCAGGGGAGAAGGAAAATCAACAATAAAATCCAAAGAATTTGGGGAAAGAATTTGGGGTCAGAAGAATTTGGGGTCAGACTCTACAATAAGATCAAGAATCTGATTTAAATCATTGA
>Ga0315278_10003805_pt1 | contig 13548 bp, 17 predicted proteins | sample YL17G06_0_MG_FD_203880 | JGI IMG/M metagenome (GOLD analysis project Ga0315278, IMG submission 203880) | Sediment microbial communities from Yellowstone Lake, YNP, Wyoming, USA - YL17G06_0 | ecosystem: Environmental > Aquatic > Freshwater > Lake > Sediment | place: USA: Wyoming | collected...
TTATAACCATGTCAAAATCAGATATGCCCTGGCCCAAAAATAATTGTTGACAAAAAGCATAATCGTGCTATACTTTTTTCTGTAGTAAATAAAGATTAGAAGTCGATGGCCGAAGGGTTCTAGATGTCTAGCCTTTCGGTTTTTTTGTTTTAAGTCATTATTTGCTATAATTCTAAAGAAAAGGAGGTAGCAAATAATGGCAAAAGGCAAAGTAAAGTGGTTCTCAAACGAGAAAGGTTATGGATTTATCACTCCCGAGTCAGGAAACGATGTTTTCGTGCATCACAGCGTGATCCAGGGTGAGGGATATAAATCTCTCAATGAGGGACAGGAAGTCGAATTCGAGATAACACAGGGTCCCAAAGGCGAACAAGCTACAAACGTAGTGAAGTTATAACCTTAAAAAGCGAGCGGCCCGATTAAATCATGTCGGGCCGCTTTTTTTAAAAAAAAAGGAAAGCAGCATAAAATATGATGTACAGCGAACACACAAAAAAAACAATCCAGCAACCAATGTCAAATTTTGACGGGCTTGGCATCGCGCCAAGGATCCTTGAAATACTTGACCGCATCAAATTTAAGACACCCACGCCTATCCAGCTAAAGGCTATACCCGTTGCAATAGAGGGCAAAGACATTATAGGCATTGCGCAGACAGGCACAGGAAAGACCCATTCTTTCGCAGTCCCTATGATACAGCAGCTGCTCCAGAAAAAAGGGACAGGGCTTGTGCTTGCGCCTACGAGGGAACTTGCCCTTCAGATAGATGAGGCTTTTTCAGGCATTGCGCAGCCGTTCGGAATAAAGACCGCATGTCTGATAGGCGGTGCATCCATGAGCGAACAGATCAACGCTCTTCGCAAAAACCCGCGCGTAGTAATCGCCACGCCAGGCAGGCTTATCGACCATATCAAACAGTGGAATTTCATGCCCAACGAAGTATGCATACTGGTGCTTGATGAGGCTGACAGGATGCTTGACATGGGTTTTGCGCCGCAGATAGAAAAGATCCTGAAAGTCATACCTAAAAACAGGCAGACAATGCTTTTTTCAGCGTCAATTCCCCAGGAGATCATTAATATGGCTGCCCGCCACATGAAACTGCCTGTACACGTGGAGATAGCTCCCTCTGGGACCGCAGCAGAAGGCGTGACACAGGAGCTGTTTATCGTAAAAAAAGAATCCAAACCAAAACTTCTAGGTAAGCTTCTCAGTCAGTACCACGGCGCAGTTCTTTTATTTACCCGCACGAAATTCAACGCAAGAAAAATCACAAGAGTAATAAAGGACATGGGCTACAGCGTAGCTGAAATACATTCCAACCGTTCTCTGCCTCAGCGCCGCGAAGCGCTCGAAGGGTTTAAGAACGGAAGGTATAAGGTTCTTGCTGCTACAGACATCGCAGCGCGCGGCATTGATGTGACAGGCATCGAGCTTGTAATCAATTATGACCTGCCCGAGGATGCGCAGAATTACGTGCACCGCATCGGAAGGACAGGCAGGGCAGGCCATAAAGGCCATGCGGTCTCATTTGCTACGCCTGATCAGAAGACAGACGTTCGCGATATCGAAAAGATCATAAGGACTACGCTTCCCGTATCAAAGCACCCGGACCTGCCTCAGGAACAATTTTTTCAAGGCCCGCAACCGCAGCCTCAAGGCGAAAAGCGCAATTTCCGCCGTCCAAGCAGCTTCCGCCGTCCAAACAAGTTCCACCGCTATAATAAATCCTAAAGCAGGAAATAGGCTCCCGGTCAATTTATAAATCTGACTTCCCCCGTTATAAATAACATTTTTATTGACATATTCGATATGAAATGATATATTAATCATACATTTCATACAATTCACATAAATAAAATAATCGCAAGAAGGAGTTATTATGCGGGAATTCACTAATAGCGAAGTGTTCGGCGCAGCGGTGGTGGGAGAAAGGGGGCAGGTGGTCATCCCGGCTGACATAAGGAAGCTGTTTAAAGTCAAGCCCGGGGACAGGCTTATCGTGATCGCCCATACAGGCAGGATGATAGGGCTTATCCCTTCCGGAAATTTCAGCAGATTTTTAAACCGCGCATCCGAAATCATGGAAAAACTGGATAATAAGACTGCGAGAAAAACAGGTAGACCGTGAAAAAACTCTTTGTTTTGTTAGTCTTTTTATTATTGTCATATTCTACAGGCGCAACCAGGGCAGAAGAGCAGCCTTTGTCCTGGATCGAAGCCGTTGTGATAGCTCAAAAGATCCATCCGGATATTATTTCCGCCGAAGAAAAAGTAAACCAGGCAAAACAGGACAAATCTCTTTCAAAAAGCGGCTTATTCCCTCAAATAACAGCTTCAGAAAGCTCATCCACATCAAAAGTCGAAAAAGCCAAATCGACTAAGGCACATTCTGTTTCCCTTTCCGCGCGGCAGTTATTGTTCGACGGTTCAAAAACAAGCACAAACGTATCTGCGGCGCTCGAGAACATAAAAGCAGCCCAATACAATCTTGACGTTGTTTCCTCGGATATCCGCAGGAACCTGAGGTTTGCTTTTGTCGAACTTTTACGGGCGCAGGAACTTCTTGGATTGACCGAGAATATTGCCGGCCGAAGAAAACAGAACGTTGAACTGGTGGGATTGCGATACGAGGCAGGGAGAGAACATAAAGGATCTCTTCTGACCTCAAAGGCCGGCCTGGCTCAGGCAGAGTATGAAGTCTCGCAGGCAAAGCGTCAGCTTGAGTTGTCGCAGTCGCTTTTAAACAAGAACCTCGGGGAAGGAAAATACAGGCCGATAAAAGTCCGGGGAGATTTTTCTCTTGCTGCAAAGTTTGACGAGAAGCCGATCATTGAAAAGCTCGCAGAGGAAAATCCGTTCCTTAAACAATTGATCGCGAGAAAAGAAGCTGCCCGTATCGGGATCAAGAGCGCAAAAGCGGAATATTTTCCTCAGGTCTATGCGGATGCCTCTGCCTCAAGAAGCGACAAACAATTCCTGCCTGAAACAGACCGATGGTCCGCAGGTTTAACCGTTTCTTTTTCAGTATTTGAAGGAGGCTCCCGTATCGCTCAGGTAGAAAAATCAAAATCCGCTTTCAAACAGACCGAGGCAGAGCTGCTAAGCGGAAAAGACAGCGTGATCTATACCCTTGAGCAGACCTGGACCAATCTTAAGGATGCACAGGAGAATATAGTTGTTGCGAAAAAATTCCTGGATGCTGCCCAGGAACGTTCTTTGATAGCTCAGGCGCAGTATTCAAACGGACTCATAACATTTAATGACTGGACGATCATCGAAGACAGCCTTGTGAACGCGCAAAAGTCTTACCTGAATGCACAGGCAAATGCCCTGGTTACTGAAGCAGGCTGGGTCCAGGCAAAAGGAGGCAGATTAGATTATGAAGAATAGACCGATCATTATTATTGTGGTTCTGATTCTCGCAGGCGCAGGTTTTTATTTATGGAAGAATACAGCCAAAGGAAAAAATGGATCAAATACCGTAGTCAGGGAAATAAAGCCAGTATACGGAAATATCCAGTCGGTGATCTCCGCCACAGGGACAGTGCAGCCGCAGAACCGGCTTGAGGTGAAGCCTGCGATAAACGGCCGGGTCGAAGAAATTCTGGTCAACGAAGGCGACAGAGTTAAGAAAGGCCAGACACTTGCTTTCATGAGCTCTATGGACCGCGCAGCCCTGCTTGACGCAGCAGCAGCACAAGGCAATGAAACTATAAAATACTGGAGCGAGGTCTATAAACAGGTGCCTCTTACTGCGCCGATTGACGGAGAGGTCATTGTGCGTGCGGTCGAGCCGGGCCAGTCAGTCACGACTTCCTCAGCAGTCCTTGTTTTGTCAGACCGCCTGATTGTCAGCGCGCAGCTTGATGAGACTGATATCGGCAAGATCAAGACAGGACAGCGCGTCACTATAACGCTTGATGCGTACCCTAATGAAGATATAAAAGGAACCGTCGATCATATTGCCTACGAGTCAAGGCTTATCAACAATGTTACGATTTACGACGTAGAGATACTTCCGGAGCAGGTGCCTGAATTTTTCCGTTCAGGCATGAGCGCAAACGTCGAGATCGTAGAAAAGAGCAAGGAGAACGTCTTACTGATCCCGAATGAGGCATTGATAAAAGAAAAGGAAGAAGTTTTTGTCAAGATCGCCGGTATGGCGGGCGGCCAGATCGAACTTAAAAAACTGAAACTCGGCATGACGGATGATATTCACAGCGAGGTGATTTCAGGATTAAACCCCAATGATACCGTCGTCATTGAAAGTAAAGGATTCAGCCTGCCGAAGAATAATACCGGCACTAACCCCTTTATGCCCAGCAGAAGGGCCCATTAAAATCCAAGGATGATTAAACTAAACAGGATAAACAAGGTCTACAAGGCCGGAAAGGCCGCAGTCCAGGCTTTAAAAGACGTCAGCCTTGAAATTAACGACGGAGAATTCGTCGCCATCATGGGCGCGTCAGGTTCGGGAAAATCAACGCTTTTGCATATCCTTGGATTTCTTGACCGGCCTGATTCAGGTTCATACACGGTCTACGATAAGGAAGTCACCCGCCTTTCCGAAGATGAGCTTGCGCTGTTGCGCAATCATTTCGCCGGATTTGTATTCCAGCAGTTTCACCTTTTGCCGCGAATGAGCGCTTTGCAGAATGCGCAGTTGCCGCTTATCTATGCGGGCAAACGCAACTTAAGCAATAGGGCTGTGGAAGAAATCTCCGAGGTAGGCCTTAGTCAGCGAGCAAGTCACAGGCCTAATGAAATGTCGGGAGGCGAACAGCAGCGCGTTGCGATCGCGCGCTCGTTGGTCAATGAGCCTCCGATCATCTTTGCCGATGAGCCTACCGGAAATCTCGACACAAAAAGCAAATCCGAGATCATGGCAATATTGGAAAACCTGAATAAAAAAGGAAAGACCATAATCATGGTAACGCACGAGCAGGAGATGGCTGAGCGTGCCCGCAGGGTCATTTTGATGCGCGACGGTGTCATCATCTCTGATACGCGCAAAAGTCCCGAACCCAAAACTAAAAGCCCCAGCTGCGAGGGTTTTTCCTGCGAGACGATCCTCACGCAAAAGCATTCTGTTTTTAAGACCATAGAATTTGCCGACCACATCCGTCAGGCATTTCAGGCTATACTCTCTCATAAGATGCGTTCGCTGTTATCGATGCTGGGTATTCTCATCGGTGTTGCCGCGGTCATTGCAATGCTTGCACTGGGCCAGGGAGCCAGTGAATCCATAAAGAAGAGCCTTTCTTCCTTAGGTTCAAATCTTTTAGTCATCAGGGCTGGCTCGCACAATATCGGAGGCGTCTCCCTGCAAGCAGGAGAAGTCACGCGTTTTACCCTTGAAGATGCGAAGGATATGGCGAAAGTTGAGACAGTGTCAGGTGTTTCGGAATGGGTCAGGGGCAGGGCCAGGATAGCATATGGAAATAAAAACTGGGATACTCAGCTTGAAGGCCAGGCAGTTGCTTACCCTGCGTTGCGCGCAGCCATACCTGTTGCAGGCAGATTTTTTAACGAAGAGGAAATGCGCACGCGCCAGCGCGTGGCTGTCATCGGTTTAACGATCGTAAAAGAATTATTCGGCGGACAGAATCCTGTCGGGGCGACCATCAAACTGAACCGTTTAAGTTTCAAGGTCATAGGTGTTTTTCCTCAAAAAGGTTCCGATCCTTTTCATGACCAGGATGATATAGTCGTGATCCCGGTAACGACTGCGATGTTTCGGGTGCTGGGTAAGGAATATGTGGACGGAATCGACGTGCAGGTAAAGGAAGCATCATTGATGAAGACAGCCCAAAATGAATTAACCGAGGTGGTAATAAAACGCCATCGGCTTATGACTAAAAACGAACAGGATTCTTTTCAGATACGGGATATGACAGAGATCCAGCAGACGCTTCAGCAGACTACGCGGACAATGGCATTGCTTCTGGGCAGTATTGCAGCGATTTCGCTTTTAGTCGGAGGCATCGGTATCATGAACATCATGCTTGTTTCTGTTACAGAGCGCACGCGTGAAATAGGCCTGCGCAAAGCGATCGGAGCACGCGCCAAGGATATCATGGTCCAGTTTTTGGTAGAAGCTGTTGTCATGACTTTTTCAGGAGGGCTTATAGGCATAGGCCTGGGAGCAGGCATAGCTCTTTTGTTATCGAAGTTTGCAGGATGGGCGACTCGAGTGTCAGTCCCGTCGGTCGTGCTCGCAACTGTTTTTTCAGTCGGCGTCGGAATAGGTTTCGGCTTATGGCCTGCGCGCCAGGCAGCGCGGCTGAATCCAATCGAAGCCCTAAGATACGAATAACCAGGCAACCAGGGACCGGTTCTCTAGGGGGCGTTTCTCTTTGATCGGGGCCATTGAGAATAAAGAAGTTACAACCAAGTCACTTTCAAATTTTCAATTGAGAAATAGATTTTTAGAGTTATAATATTTCTGTTAATAAAAGGAGTCCTCATGGAGAAAAAAGCAAAAGAGCCTTTTCTGGCAGTGTTATTATCTTTGATCCTTCCCGGAGCCGGCCATGTTTATGCCGGAAAAATAAAAAAAGGCTTTTTCTTTTTTCTGGCTTTAGTTTTTTTAAAGCTATGTTTTACGGTATATTTTCTGAATCCTTCAATAAAACTAAGCAACCTTTTGTATGCTTTTATTTTGATCGCGACAGCGTTTTGGGTTTTTGTAATAATCGATTCTTATCTTACTGCAAAAAAACACAATGATTCGCAGCAGCTGACAGTAAGTCTGCGCCCCTCCAAAAGAATTTTATTCTCAGCAGGCATCCTAATAGTTTTTATTGCATATTTTCTGGCCGGCTGGTTTATCACTCGCAATATTTTGTGGTTTTACGAAGCTCATCCGGATGAAATGGAGCCGACCGTATATAAGGACGACCGTGTCTTTGTAAGCCTTTTAGCTTATAAAAAATCTCCGCCGGAAAGGGGAGATATCGTTTTATACAGGTATCCGCAAGAACCGTCCAAGATCCATATGCACAGGATAATCGGATTTCCAGGCGAATCCGTCCTGCTGAAAGACCACTTGATTTTTATTAACGGAGAGCAGCTTGAAGAAAAGTGGGCTGTAAAGGTCAGGCATTACAACGCAGGAAAATTGGCCAGAAGAAAAATGCCTGCGGTAGTGGTGCCGCAGGATTCTTATTATGTGCTCGGAGATAATGCAGCGCGCAGCCAGGACAGCAGGTTTTGGGGTTGCATTCCGAAGTCGAATCTGATCGGAAAAGTCTTCAAAAGGTATTATCCCTTTAACCGTTCAGGGCCTATCGATTAATCCGGGGAATATCCATGGCAGCCTATATGATCATCGAAACTCAAGTAAAAGACAAGGATATGTATCAGGAGTATATCGACAAAGTACCGGCTATAATAAAAAAATTCAAAGGCAGGTATCTGGTCCGAGGAGGAAATGTGATCTCTCTGTCAGAAGGCTGGAACCCCGAGAGGATCATTGTCATTGAATTCGAATCAGCTCAAAATATAAAGGAATGTTTCAACTCGCCGGAATATCTCAAGATCGCCCCGCTTAGGCAGAAGTCAGCCATAACAAAAGCAGTTATTGTCGAAGGCTGTTAGAAAACCCATGGAAATAACCATAAGGCCTGAAACCGAGAAAGATCACTCTGCGATATCAAAGGTTTGCGATCTTGCTTTTTGAAGTCCCTGATGCGGCGTTTTTGGTTCTTGAGCTTGAAAAAGGCGCGCTTGATTTAGTATCCGGTACTGTAAAATACCCCGAAGAATTCGATGGGGTTTAACAGAAAGTGAGGTGCGGATGAAAATTTTAATTGTTTTTTATTCTTTATACGGACACGTGTATCGCATGGCAGAGGCTGTTGCAGAAGGCGCAAGGGAAGTCCCAGGAGCAAAAGTGGAACTCAGGCGGGTTCCCGAGACGCTTCCTGATGAAGTCCTTAAAAAAATGGGAGCTGTCGAGGCGCAGAAGGCAATTGTAAATATTGCCGTTTGTAAAGTGGAGGAGCTGGCCACATCAGATGCCATAATCTTCGGCACGCCTACAAGGTTCGGAAATATGAGCGGACAGATGAGGCAGTTCCTGGATGCTACAGGGCAGCTATGGGCAAAAGGAGCTCTGGTTGGAAAGGTCGGCAGCGTGTTTACAAGCACCGCTACCCAGCACGGCGGGCAGGAATCCACAATTTTAAATTTTCATACTACGCTGCTTCATCACGGGATGATTATTGTCGGTCTTCCTTATTCATTCCAGGGTCAGATGCGCATTGATGAGATCACAGGAGGCTCTCCTTACGGCGCTTCAACGATCGCCGGAGGCAAAGGAGAGAGGGTGCCTACTGAGAACGAACTTCAGGCTGCCCGGTTCCAGGGCAAACACGTCGCAACAATCGCCTCCAAGCTTACCTAGGGACCCCGTACCGTCCCGAACGGTAAGACGGTAAGACTTGATTTAAATTAAATTGAAAACAATGCATTTTTGAAGTAGAATATAATCTATGTCCACGAAGATACTGATAGCTGATGATGAATATAACATAGTCAAGCTGCTTTCCTCCAGGCTCCAGGCAAACGGATACGAAGTTATTCAAGCGTTTGATGGCAATCAGGCTTTTGAAATCGCCGTTAAAGAAAAACCTGACCTGATCCTGCTTGATTATAACATGCCCGGCTGCAAGGGTACAACCGTGCTTGAGAGACTAAGGGAATCAAACCACTCCTTCCTCACCCCCGTGATTTTTGTCACCGCCTTTACAGACGAAGAAACAAAGAATAAGGTAATGGAAATGGGCGCTTGTGATTTTATAGGCAAGCCTTTTGATCCGGACGAAGTCCTTATAAAGATAAAAAAGGCTCTCGGCGAAATAAAACCATAGCAAAACGGTTGAGTAAAAAATACTTTAAATATTTTGAGTTTTTTGATTTTTAATATATAATTGAATAGAAGGAGCAAAAATGCAAGAGCACAGACTTTTTATAAGGTATAAGGTGCAGGGCGACGTGCTGATGCACCAGAAAATTGGAGAAGTAAAACCCTTAAAGGGCGACCTTGTGGATCTATGTTTCAAGGGCGCAGGAATATACTCCAAAGAAAAGCTCGAGCCAGAGACGCCTGTCAGGTTCATAATCATGAGCAAATCTTTCCCGGAGCATATCAAGGGCGAGGGCAAGATCATTTATGTCAGGCCTATGACAAGAAACGGGGAGGATTTTTTCAGGCTCGGATTGAATTTTTCCAACATTGACAGCGAACTGCTCAAGGATATCCTTTTGAGGCTTCAGGACGAACTTGCAAAATATCTGGCAAATAATTTTTAGACAGCCCTGCTGTTTATCTTATTATAGCTTAACGGCTATGATCTATCACAGAGGAGTGGTAGATTGAAAGTTTATGGATGAAATCGATGGCAACTCCAAAGAAAGGGTTGCCGGTTTTTTTTGAATAAAGCGGCTTAACAGGATCCTGTTTTGCGAAGGGGGTTGACATGAAAAGATGGGCGCTTGTGGTAGTTTTGCTTTAGGCAAAAACTAAGGGGACGTCCCCCTTTATCCGGGCCCGTTGAAAATAAATAGGTTACAACACCGTTAAAATTTTCTCGCAAAAGAGGCTTGCCAAACCAACTTCACAAGGAGAACGAATGCTAAAAAAATTTCTTTGCATATTCGCGGTCATACTAAGCATATTTATATTTTCAGGCTGCGCGCTGGTGAGCGCGGCGATCAGCGCAGGCATAGCCTACGGCATCTCCCAGGCCACAAAATAAACAGGAATCAGGGGCCAGGGGACGTTTCTCTTGCTCTGGGGCCGTTGAAAACAAAGAAGTTATGACCATGTCAAAATTTTTATTGACAAAAATAAAATATCTGCTATAATTCTTTTCTGTAGTAAATGTAGTAAATAAAGATTAGAAGTCTAAACAGCCGAAGGGTTTTAGAAGTCTAGCCTTTCGGCATTTTAGTTTGTCATTAATTCCCCGTTAGTAATCCTAGCAGGTGAAGATGATAAAGATTTCTAACGGGTTTACTATAATTTGAAGGAGAGGAGGTAGTACAAGATGGCAAGAGGTAAAGTAAAATGGTTCTCTAACCAGAAAGGTTATGGATTCATTACTCCCGAGTCAGGAAGCGACGTATTTGTGCATCACAGCGCAATTACGGGCGAGGGTTACAAGACTCTCGATGAAGGGCAGGAGGTGGAGTTTGAAATCACCAAGGGTCCCAAAGGCGAACAGGCTACCAACGTAGTGAAGTTATAACCACGAAAAGTGCGGCCCGGCCTAATAAACCGGGCCTTTTAATTTTAAGGAGGAACAATGCACACAGGCAAGATCAAAAAACTGATCCGAGACAGGGGTTTCGGTTTTATCAGCGATACGGACGGCAGGGAAGTGTTTTTTCACCAATCAAGCGTCATGGATATGAAATTTGATACCTTATCCGAAGAGCAGAAAGTCGAATTTGAGATAGAAAAATCGCCTAAAGGCCCCCGCGCCATAAACGTGAAAGTTATCGCGGAAGGAACTTTAGAAACTTAGCATTTTAAAATTCAAATTTTTGCTGCTAAACTATGCCTGTCACATGGGGTGGCGGGTATGAGATAAGAACAAAACAGTAAGGCAATTCGCTAGAAAAGGGGTTGCCTTTTTGTTTTAAAAAATCAATTAATCAGGTGAAAAATACCTTTAATATATTATTGATAGTGTTTTTTTTATCGGGGGCGCATATGGAGAGAGCACAGGGAAATCCGGAGGCCGTCAGAATTTTTAACTTTAGCACAGGCAAAGCCGAAGAAGTCGAAAAGGTCATTAAAACAGACGCCGAGTGGAAAAAGATATTGACTGCCGAACAATACAGTATCACGCGCTTAAAAGGCACCGAAAGGCCTGTAAGCGGCAAGTGCGAATTGCCGAAGGATAAAGGAGTCTATCAGTGCGTCGGATGCGGGACTGATCTGTTCGCAGTCGAGAGTAAATTTGAGTCAGGGACAGGCTGGCCGAGTTTCTGGGAGCCAGTTTCGGAGCTGAACATTAAAACATCTGTGGACAAAAGCTTTGGCATGGCGAGGACCGAGGTCCTTTGCGCAAGATGCGATGCGCACCTGGGGCACGTATTTGACGACGGCCCTGCGCCTACCGGAAAGCGTTATTGCATAAATTCAGTTGCTTTAAAATTCGTAAAAAGCCCGGCCCAAAACTTGGAGAAGGCGACTTTTGCCGCAGGATGTTTCTGGGGGGTCGAAGAATCTTTTCGAAATCTTACCGGAGTCGTATCTACAAGAGCAGGTTATACAGGCGGCCATTTCAAAGATCCGACTTATGAAGACGTATGCTCTGATAAAACAGGGCATGCAGAGGCTGTTGAGCTGATTTTTGACCCCGGGGTCATTTCTTATGAAAAGCTTCTTGACGCCTTCTGGCAGAAACACGACCCGACTCAGTTGAACAGGCAGGGGCCTGACAGAGGCTCTCAATACAGGTCAGCGATATTTTTTCATAATAAACAGCAGCAGAAGGAAGCGTTGGCTTCCAGGGAAAAGCTTGAGAAGTCAAAAAAATTCAAAGGCAAAATCGTCACAGAGATACTGGCAGCTGCTGAATTTTACGAGGCTGAAGAATACCATCAGCAATACCTGAAAAAAAGCGGGCTCAAAGGTTGCAATATAAAATGAAAACATGTGCTTGTAAAAACTGCCTCTCGTTTAAGAATTGCCAGGATTCTAGAGTTTCGTGGATCTTTCTTTTTATAGGCCTTCTGGCGACGATCGCAATCCGCGTCGTCAATCTTGTCACAAGCTTTGGCCCGTTCTGGCCGAAATTTTCCTGGTATACAGGCGTAGGCGGATTCTTCATCTATTTTCTTTACAAGTTCAGGCAGGACAGGGCGATTTCGCACCAGTTACAGAAAAACGATCTCAGCCAGCGATTGATGAACAAAGAAAACCTGACTGAAGAAGACTATGCTTTTTTGAATGCGACTATTTGCAGGCTTCGCTCGAAAAAGGATGCCTTTAATTATTTTTTTATTTTCTTCACTTCAATCCTTGCTTTAATAATAGGAATTTATCAGGATTTCCTTATTTTGAAATAATCTTTCATGCCCCGCGCCCGCATAATCTTAACGATCATGCCTGTTTTCTGGCCGAAAATGCCGCCCATCGGCCTGGGGTACCTGCAAAGTTACCTTGAAAAAAACAAATTACATACTGATATCCTGGACCTCAATAACCGTTTTTATAATCTTGCAGAGCCGGGATTAAAAAAAGACTGGCAAATCAGCTGTAATGCTGCCCTAGAAAAAGGGATTTTTGATCTCTTGCAAAAAACTTTTCCGGAAGGTTTCAAAAAATCCATGGAAAAGATAGCCAACTATGAGATCGCGGGATTTTCGTGTTTTAAAAGCAATCTTGTTACGACATTGAAAGCAATAAAATACATTAAAACGCTTAAAAAAGATATCAAGGTTGTCCTCGGAGGGCCTGAAATAACCAGGCAGTTATTCAAAGGCCGCGGCAGAATCAAAAGAAAGCTTATGGAATCGGCTGATCTTCTTGTTGCAGGAGAAGGGGAGATACCCCTGTCAGACTTTTTGAAAGGGTCCAGCGCAGAAAAATTCAGGAAATTCCAGCAACTGGATGCCCTGGCCGGTTTGGGATTCCCGCGGTATGAGGGATTTAATCTCGCTTGTTATCCCAGAAAAGATGCGATTGCCTTACAGTTTTCCCGCGGCTGCGTAAGAAAATGCAGTTTTTGCTCCGAGAAGCTGCTTTATAAGGGTTTCAGGGCAAGAGAAGTCAAAAGCCTGATAGATGAGATCAGATACCACAAAGAAAAAAACCACATAAAATACTTTATCTTTTTCGATTCGATGATAAACGCCGACCTTAAGAAATTCGAAGATTTGTGCGATAATATCATAGAAAACTTCGGTTCCATAAACTGGGAAGCTCAAATGGCGATCAGGAAAGATATGGATGGCAGGATTTTTGAAAAAATAAAAAAAAGCGGCTGTTATAATCTGTTTGTGGGCTTAGAGTCAGGCTGCGATAAGACGCTTAAAAAGATGAACAAGGGTTTCACCGCAGGCGAAGCTGAAAGTTTTTTCAGAAAGCTTAAAAACGCAGGACTTTCTTTCGGGATCAGTGTGATAGTCGGCTATCCGAAAGAGACGGAAAAGGATTTTAAAGAAAGCCTTGATTTCGTCATACGCAATAAAGGCATCATACCCAAGATCGAGCAGGTCAATCCCTTTGTTTATTATGACGGGACTGCTGCCGACAGAAACGCAGACTACAAAACAAACAAGGCGTCCGTAGGGAGGATGAGAATTTTTGTCAAAGAGATCAAAAAACATGGCTTTAAATATACCAACGCTTTCCTGGGCAACCTGATCGAAACCACTTACCGTTCGGGACGGTAAACCATGTACCGTCCCGAACGGTACAACGGTAAACATTATGGAAATCAGAGAAGTCAAAATCTCAAGGATACTCAATCCGACATCAATAGACCTCGGAGAATATGTAATAAACCCCTTTTTGGGATGCGAATT
>Ga0315278_10003806_pt1 | contig 13545 bp, 11 predicted proteins | sample YL17G06_0_MG_FD_203880 | JGI IMG/M metagenome (GOLD analysis project Ga0315278, IMG submission 203880) | Sediment microbial communities from Yellowstone Lake, YNP, Wyoming, USA - YL17G06_0 | ecosystem: Environmental > Aquatic > Freshwater > Lake > Sediment | place: USA: Wyoming | collected...
TTGCCCTACCGTCCCGACGTCCTGCCGTGTCCCCCACGTAAATCCAGTTGGCCGCCTTGTAGCAGGTACCGGCGAAACGGTTAGGATCGACAAAGGTCTCCACCAGCACAGGACGAATCCCGTAGCGTTGCTCCCAGTCTCCGGGCAAACGACAAAGCGCCAAAGACAAGACATGGGAGGCCAGATGTTTAACGCGCACCGTCGGCAGGATCAAAAAACGATCGTTGCAAACCAAACGGTGCAGGTTGGCTCTGCGAGCCCCCTCTGTCCATCCAATATACCGATCCCGGTCCTTCAGGGCCCACGATGCCGAACTGAAGGCCAAGGCCCCAAGATATCCATGCCTCGAACTCTTCACCACATATCGGATCTGGGCACCGCACAACGGTCCGCTTCCCAGATAGTGGTATCGATCAAGAAGAGCAAACCAGATCTTGGATTCCTTCGAATACCGGCTGATGATAGGAGAAACGCTGACTTCGCCCAACTCGCGCAAAGGGCAACAGAGTTCAGCAATATTCGGCTCAACCGGATTGACCGCAGAGCGCTCAAAGCCATAAATCTTCTCTTGTCGCGGCAGATCCAGAACACCACGCTGATTCAATTTGGCCAACGCTTTCCGGCAACCCATCTCCTGCAGTCGGCCACTTGGAGACCGCCAATTCAGCCATTCGCAAACCCGTCGCGACAAATGGAGCCGCGAAATAGAGGGCTCTGTTCGGACAGTCTCTTGAATCCGATCCAGGATGGATTGCGAAAAATGTTGACCGCAAACATACATGTACCCCCTATAACATCTTCCACCCCCTGTGTCAAGTGTGTGCTAAGATTACCTCTGAGGGGGGAGGGACGGGGTGAGGGTGCTCAATTCAATATTTTCATGCTTCGTGGTGCCCTTATCGGGCATGAGGGTTTGGACAGCATAACAACCTTGAATTATAAATTTTGCTTTGCATCACCTTTACGATTACTTCTTCACGCGAGTATTTATATGGAAAAAAAACTGCTCGTCTCCCCTTGGCGTCCAATCCAGTCGATTGCTTACTCCATAAAGTTCATGCTGCTCCCATAGGAATATCCAAGGAGCTATCTTCTGCATTTTTGTTTGAAGATTTTTCATAGCCTCTGCTCTTTTATCCGGGTTCACGATTGATACGACCTTGTCCAATTCCGTGTCTATTTCGGGGTCACTAAAATTACTCCACGGTCTCCCTGTCTTAAAATAGGAATACATTATTCCCCCATCCAATTCTCTGTCTTGGCGACTCATTGCCATCATATCACCCAATTTTTGTTGGTGGGATAACTTGGAGTAAGTCCCCCACTCATGAAACTTTAATTTGGCATTCACCCCAATTTTGGCTAACTGGGCGACAATTGCTTCGCAATACTCTTTGGTTTTGAGCCACCTTTCTGAGGAATCAAAGGTGACGGTTAGCCCACTTCCATATCCTGCTTCTTTGAGAAGCTTTTTTGCCATCTCCGGATCATAGGGATAGGGTTTGAGTGAAGGATCAAAGTGCTTATTAATATGGGTCAAAGGACCCGCTACCCTTGTAGCATGACCCTCCATGACCGTACGGATGATCTCATCAACATCCACTCCATAGTTCATTGCCTGCCTCACCCGCAAATCCTTCATGGGCCCTTCCTTGACGGTATCCAAACCAATAAAATTAACCCTTCTCCCGGCAGTGCTTTTCACAGAAGCAATTCCGCTGTTGTTTATCTGTTTGATAAACTGAGGGGGAACATCCCCTATTAAATCAACTTCTCCTGCCAAAAGTGCTGATACTTGTGCTCCCATCTCTGGAATGACCCGAAAGACCACTTTATCGATTTCTGGTGCACCCAACCAATATCGTTCATTTTTAATAAGGCGGATTTCCCGATCTCTGGTCCAGCTTTCCAGTCTATAGGGGCCTGTTCCACATGGATTATTTGCCAAATATTCCATGCCCTTCTCTTTCGCTAACATAGGGGGGACCATGCTCACATCTATAAGACACTCTAAGAGAGTAGGAAATGGTTTTTTTGTGATAATATCAATTGTATAATCATCTACAATTTTAATCTGGTCAATCCTATCAATAAGAACTCTAAACATAGATTTGTTAGCAGGTTTCAGAATAAAATCTATCGTAAATTTTGCCGACTCTGAGTTAAAAAGTTCTCCGTTATTGAACTTGATCCCCCTTCTCAATTTGATGCGCCATGTCAGATCATCAAGGGATTTGTAAGATTCAGCAAGACAAGGAATTACCTTATTTTTAGAATCTCTCGTAAAAAGGTCGTCATATAAATGTCTCAATACTCTGATATAAACACGTTCGTAAGCCAATGATGGCATCATCCCTGGAATATCAGTATCGATGGCCACAACTATTTTTGTTTCCCCTCTTGCAACACTAGCTAACGGTAAACACAGATAGCCAACTACTAATAAGCATATTAAAATAACATATTCACATTTTAATATTTTCATGATACCCTCCTTCTTCAATATGTTTAAAAACCTTTTCTACTTGAGGCTAAATCACCGGCTATCGATTCTCTCCGGCACCTTAATCGAACCCAAACCGTTATCCCTTGAAAGATATCATCCCCTTTCGGCTACTGTTGCCCGCTTCTGGGACTGATTTTACACGACTACCCCGACCAATGTCAATTGGACCTCTATGTATCCCGGCATAGCCCCTTCAATCAGATTGCTATACTTCCTATGTAAAGTGAGTGTGCCCTGGAGCACTTTCTTCACGATCTTCTTCACATTGTGCACCAAGCACATTAGCAAAAACTCCCCTCGCACCTTCACCAAACCATGCAAATCCATCGATAGCTTCCTGCCACCCCACTACAGCTGCCCGAAAACCGGCTCTACCATGTATCTGCGCTTCTTGTATATCTGCTTCCCTTCCTCACTCCTCAGTTTATCCCTCATAGCTTCCAAAAGTGGCTCCCGGCCATCTCGACTCACTGTCCGCACACCCCCCTGTAGTACATCGCTCCTTTACAGCACATTCCCTGCAAGACTCCCCTCGGTAGAGAAGAAGTGGGGGCTTCCCTTCACGTCTTTGTTCTGCCCAGCGCCTCAAATCCTTGCAAACATAGGTATCTCTTATCTCGTCATAGCGGAAGTTGCTCTTGTGATATCTTTTCTCATTCTCTTCCTTCTCATCGAGTGCCTCCGAAAGTTATCTGGCATATACCTGTCTGCCGACAGGCAGGGATGATCACCTTCAACATCATGGCTGGATGGCAAGCTGGTGCCCCACCACCCTCATACCTGGCAAGCAGTGGCGACAAGTCCATAGTATCCACCACGTCATTAATAATGCGTGTCTCATGATTCTCAGGCACAAATTCATCCAGCGAGGGGGGAAGCAGAAACATCTGACCCTGACTATATCCCCTGAACATCTTCATTCCCAATTACCTCCAGGCGAAGCATCCTTTGCACGTATTACAATACCTTGTTTGTTTGTATCAAGTAGCTATCTTCCTCCCGGACTTTTTAGACAGCCTGTCCTGTCTTTTGACATGAGAGATTATCCCTTAAAAAGTTGGGGGTTTTCCCATTCGCGCTCCTGCCTAGTAAGGCTGGATCTCTTCTGTAACTTAAATTCTAAAAATTTAGATTGAGTCAAGTTCTCTTTTGTTTGGATAGATTCCCCTCAAGGCTTCCATACCTTTCGGAACAATTCCAGGGAATTTCCCCCGAGGATCTTTGAGATGTCCTCATCCGAGTATCCCCTTGCCACCAGCCCTCGTGCCACATTCTTCACGTCTTCGACCTTCTCCAATCCCTCCACAATCCGTTCCTCAAAACTCGATGGGGCAAGGGAGGGATACAGCTTCGTCCACTTATCATAGTCGCTCCGGTCATACTCCCAACCCGGATTTAAATCGAGGCCAAAGGCCACATGGTTGACGCCAACTAACTTCACCACATAATCGACGAAGTCCATAAAATCTTCTAAGTTGGGACGAACCCCCTGTTTGACCATGGAGATCGGTGTCCATGCGGTCAGCCCAATGACGCCTCCCTTTTCAGCCAGGGCGATGATCTGCTCATCGGTCTTATTCCGATGATGTTTGTTAAACTTTCTTGGGTTGGCATGGGTGATCGCAATCGGTTTTTGGGAGTACTTGATGGCATCCATCACGGTCTTATCTCCACAATGAGAGACGTCGACCAGGATCCCGAGCCGGTTCATCTCATCAATCACCTTTCGGCCAAACAGGCTCACCCCGGCATCGACATCCTCTCCACCGGACCCAATAAAATTCTGCTCGGCATAGGCCAACTGAATAATCCTCATGCCGAGTTGGTAAAAGATTCGGACCAAACTGAGGTCATCCTCAAGCATCTTTGCACTTTGAGACCCCATGATGACACAGACTTTTCCTTCCTTTTGGGTGGCCACAATATCGTCTACGGATAAGGCAAATTTAAAACCGACCTCTTCGGCCATCCGATGCCATCCGGAGATGTTGGTGAAGGCCTCGCGAGGACCCGCATCCGTCTTTGTCACCGTAATGTGAGTGGCCGTGACCCCGGCTTTTTTCACCCTTTCCATATAGCCTTTCGGATCCGCCAGGGTAGGGGCATAGCTCAGGCCCTCAACCACAATCGACTTTTGTAACACGGCCATGGCCCTTTTCTCTTCTTCGGGAATGAGCTTACTGATGGGTTTTGCACACATAATCATATCCTCCTTTTTAAACAGTTTAGTTTTTATCAATCTCACCTAATCTTACAAAACCAAAACCATATAGATCCGGGGAAAAAATCGAAATCCCTGCCTCCGCCGAAGCGGCTACGCACAGGCAGGCGAAACAACTTCAAAATTCAAATGAACCAATTGGTAACTCAGGGCTTTAGCCGTTCGGCTGAGCGTTCGACTGAGCTCACGCCGAAGTCTCACGACGAAGCCCTGATGAGTCAGCCCTAAAGGGCTGAGTTACACCTTGCTAAGGTGAGTTTAGTAAAATGATACGATTCACAAGTCACAAGTACGCTTGCGTGCCGAAACGCACTCTGACGTGCAGGCACGAATCACGTTATTTTCATTGTCAATTTGTTTGCAGGCAACATAGCGGCCATCAGCGACCTGCTGGATCTGGGGTTCTTCACGGCTGCAGACATCCATGGCCTGGAGACACCTCGGCCGGAATCGGCACCCGGATGGAAGATTCTGAGGATCAGGGGGTTCTCCTACAATCAATTTCTCCGATTCATCTTCCTTGCTCTTCGGTTTTATTTTGGGAAGAGCGGATAAAAGGAGTTTCGTATAGGGATGAATCGGGGATTGGAAGACCAGCTCCGTATCCCCAGTCTCAACAATCTTTCCTAGATACATCACCATCACCCGGTCTGCCATTGCCCGGATAACCTCTAGATCATGGGATATGAACATATAGGTAAGATCATGGATTCCTTTTATCTCCTTAAAGAAATTTAAGATGGTAGCCTGGACAGAAACGTCAAGACCCGAGGTGGGTTCATCAAAGATGATCAAACTTGGGTTTAGAATAAGGATACGTGCCAATCCCAGTCGTCTTTGCTGGCCGCCGCTGAACTCATGGGGAAACCTATAAATATGATCCTCCTCTAATCCCACCTCCTTGAGGATCGATTTCACCTTTTCATTTATTTCGTTTGAACCAAGATCCTTATGATGAATGACCAAGGCCTCCCGCAGGATCTTTCCTATTCTCCACCACGGGTCCAAGGATGTCCCTGGGTCCTGATAGACATATTGGATTTTCTTTCGGACCGTTTTTATCTTTTCCCAACACAGGTTATCAATCTTCTCTCCATTGAGATAGACCTCCCCTGCAGTAGGTCGGTAGATTCCAAGGATCGTCTTTCCAAGGGTCGATTTTCCACAGCCGCTCTCTCCCACAATCCCGAAGATCTCCCCTTTCTTAACCGAGAAACTAATATCGTCTATCGCCCGAATCCAACCAATATGTCTTCTCAGGTACCGGCTTCGAATGGGAAAATATTTTTTCAGATTATTGACTTCTAAAATGGAATGATCTGATTCTTTCGTCCTTTCTTTTAAATCGGCCATCTTGTTCCTCAACTCTTAATGTAAGGATGATAGCAGCATATCCAATGATCTTTGGCGATCTCTACCTGCGCAGGCCTCATTTGAGAACATTGGGCTTGAGCCCGATCACAGCGGGAGACAAAACGGCAACCCTGAGGAGGATTTATAAGCGACGGGACACTCCCGGGGATACCTTTGATCTCTCTTGAATGGCTGGGCAGGCATTCCAGAAGCTTTTTTGTGTAGGGATGGGCCGGATTGGCAAAGAATGAATCAGTGGGAGCCGACTCCATTACCTGGCCGGCATACATGACCATGATCCGGTCGCTGATTTTGCTTGCCACAGCAAGATTATGGGTAATATAAAGGACGGAGACTTGTTCTTGCCTCACCAAATGCTTGAGGATCTGGAGAATCTGAGCCTGTACGGTCACGTCGAGGAAGGTGGTCGGTTCATCGGCAATGACCAACAAAGGGTCAGTCAAGAGAGCCATGGCAATCATAATCCGTTGCCTCTGTCCACCGCTCAACTCATGGGGATATTTCCTGAGGAAAGCTTCTGGAGAAGGGAGTTGGACCCTGTTCAACATTTCAAAAACCTTCTGCTTCCATTTCTCCTTATCATTCTCTGCCCCTTTTGTCTCCGACTGCCCCTTCAGCTTTCGAATGGAAATATCCTTGATCTGCGTCCCGATCATAAATAAAGGATTGAAAGACCCGAGAGGATCTTGTGGGATCAGGGTGATGGCTTTGCCCCTTATGGAAAGGTTCAACTCTTTTTCATCCATCAGGAGGGTATTTTTGCCCTGGAACAATATCTCCCCTTTGGAAATCTTTCCCGGAGGGGAAGGGACCACGCCTAAAATGGCTCGCGCCATCGTGGTCTTACCACAACCGCTTTCCCCAACCAATCCCAGCACCTCACCTTTCTTGATGGTCAGACTCGCCTCATCAATGGCCTCAACCTTCCCCTGGTAGGTATTGAAGTGAACGGACAAGTTAATTACTTCGAGTAAATTCATCAAGGGTTCTTTCACCCTTACTTCCCGGATATCCTTAGGCGTGGGTCTAACACATCCCTCAGCCCATCACCAAACATATTAAAAGCCATCACCACGACAAAAATGGCCGTCCCAGGAAACGTTGCAAACCACCATGCACCTGGAAGATATTCCCTTGCTTCAGATATCGCCAATCCCCACTCTGGAGTTGGCGGTTGAGCCCCTACACCTAAGAACCCCAGCGTCGCTGCGGTGAGAATCGTGTAGCCCATCCCTATGGTTGCCCTGACGATAATGGGGGAAAGGACGTTGGGAAGAATGTGAAAGGCAAGGATCCTGAACTTATTTGCACCCAGAGCCTCCGTGGCTTCAACGAATATGGAGTGTTTGACGAAGAGGGTTTCTGCATAAACGATTCTTGAAAACCAGGGCCAATAGGTGATGGAGAGGGCCAATATGGCATTTTCAATGCTGGGGCCAAGCGCCACCGCAAGGGCCATCGCCAATATAAATTGCGGGAAAGAGAGAAAGATATCGGATACTCTCAAGAGAAAACCACTGAGCCAGTTCTCATAATAACCTGCGATCAGCCCGATGGGGACGCCGATGATAAGAGCACTTCCAACGGCGATCACGGCAATCACAATGGTGACCCGGGTGCCGAAAATGATTCGGCTGAGAATATCTCTTCCCATATGATCCGTGCCGAAGGGATGTTCGCGGGTAGGGGCCATCAGTTTTTGTGCCGGGTTGATATCAAAGATGGCACTGGGATCAGGGGCTAGATAGGATGCAAACACGGCGGTTAACAGAAGAGCTACAATGATTCCAAGCCCTGCCACCGCCAATCGGTCATTCAAGAATTCTCGAAAAATAATCTTATAAGTCGTCATCTTGTCGTCTCTCTCGGATCAATGAATGCCAACATGATATCTACAAAAAGGTTCCCAAGGGTATAGGCGAACCCGGCCCAAATGGCAACAGCCAGGACCGCCTTATAGTCCATCATTAAAATCGATTCAACCGCAAAAGAACCTAACCCTGGCCAGCTAAAAACCCTCTCAATGACCACGGACCCTGCAAGCATATATCCAAACAGTAGCCCGATTTGGGACACCGTGGCCGTAAGCGAATTCCTTAGAACATATTTATAAATAAGGAGGGGCGCAGGAAGCCCCATCGATCGCTCGTAACGGACATAATCGCTGGTAATAGCATTCAATACCCCTGCCCTTTGGAATCGGGTCAATGTAGCAAAAGGCGAGAAGGTCAGCGTTGCAGCAGGGAGGATGATATGTCTGAGAGCGCTGAAAAAGGCCTTCCAATTGGAGGTCAATAGGGAATCCAAGAGGAAGAGCCCTGTAATGTCGGCGGGTGGGGTTCCGGTGATACGACCTGCAATAGGGAAAAGGTCTAATTTATATCCTAACCAAAGCTGAAGCTCGATTCCCATCCAGAAGGCCGCAATGGCCAGACCTGCAATCGTAACCCCTCGGAAGATATGGTCAACCCACTGGTTTCTTTTGACGGCTGTATAAATGCCGACCGTAATCCCCAAGAGGACCGAGAAAAAGAGAGAGACCATGGCCAATTCCAGAGTGGCAGGGAAGCGGCTTTTGATCTCCCAGGCAACCGGTCGGCGCGTGTAGAGGCTCTCCCCCAGATCGCCCTTGATCAAATTGACCAGATACATCCAGAGCTGTTCATATAAGGGTCGATCAAAACCGTACTGGTGCCTGATTTCGGCAATCTGCTTCTGGTCTGCAAAGGGGCCCGCGACCAGGGCTGCGGGGTCGGCCGGGATGACGTGGGATATGAAAAAAACGAGGACGACGATACCAAGTAAAGTGGGGACAAGATAAATTAATCTCTTACAAGTGAAAGCGATGATCCTCATTCAGTGCCACCTTTTCGATTTTTGGTCTCTTATTATAAGTCATCTTCTTTTTGATTTCTATAGGGGGTTCAAAGAAATGGCGCGCCTTCCTGAAGATGAAATTTCACTCATATCGGTTTTTCGAAAAAAGATTCTGAGCAGCGAAGAGCGCTCATGATTGACATAGCCTATCCCATGTCTCAATGAATGTCTCCAGGGTCAGGCGAGGCGAAAATTCCTTCTTAATTTCGGTACCCACAACAGCCCCGTCCGCCAATAAATCAACAATGGTCATTGCTATCCCCATCGCTGGCTTCACATAGGCCAGGTGAGGGTCTTCGATGAGAAACTCCTCTGAATGGAGTTTACCCTTTCCAGCCTTAAAATAAGGGTGAAGGGCTGGGATGAGGTGTGCCACATCCCCCATATCCGTTGAGCTTGACCGATGTGGAGTCACCCCGACGTTTCCCTTACCAACCAACCTTTCTATATTTTCTGCGAATAGGCGATCTAAGGGAGGAAAGGAAAACCGGGGCAGATATCCTGGGACATCGACGATCTCCACCTCGGCGCCGATGGCCAGGGCACCAGCTCTTAAGGCTGAATTCACCTTCCGATTGGCATCCAGGATTGCCTCAATCTTCTTCCCCCGGACAAATGTCTCCATTCGAACATCAGCCGGTATGATATTTACCAGATCGCCTCCCTTGGTTATAATTGGGTGGATGCGGATATTATCCTCATCCTGAAAGGTTTCTCTCTGGGCATGGATACCCATTATCCCGAGAAGAGCTGCATTCAAGGCGTTGATTCCGAGATGAGGAGAACCGCCTGCATGTGCCTCCCTTCCCCGATAGCGGATGAACTTAGCGAAGCACCCGTTGTGCGTTCCTCCCACCGTCACTTTTTCATCCCCTCCGCCGATGTCCAGGTGGAACATCATGGCTATGCCCACCCCTTGTAATTTCGCCAATCGGATAAATTCCTGTTTTCCAGTCAGGAAATTGATCTTCCCCTCCTTCCGCAACTTCATCCGATATTCGATCTCCACCAACTCCTCTGCGGGAACGCCCATGAGGATGATTTCTCCGGACAGTTCCGGCATTACCCCGGATTGAATGAGCCCGATTCCCGCCCCTAACATCCCCGCGATTTGGGCGTTATGGCCGCAGGCGTGAGCCGCTCCAGTGCTGGGATCGGCAAAAGGATGGTTGGGGACGACGAGGGCGTCCATCTCTCCCATGATCGCCAGGCGGATGCCTGCCGATCTCCCTTTAATGTCAGCCGTGGTCCCTGTAATAGCAATCCCTTCTTTTGGCTCCAGCCCCATCTCCCTGAATTTGGATTTTACGAAAGCCGAGGTCCGGTGCTCCTTAAAACCCAACTCGGGATTCTTCAGGATTGTCTCTCCAATCTCCGTGATCCAATTCGATCTCTCTTCAATGACTTCACAGGCCCTCTGCTTCATCTCTTCTTTTGTCATTGTTTCACCTCTCATCCTCATCGATTTGTAGAAGCTCAAAGATTTTAACACTCATCTTTTCAGGCGGGATTTAGCTTAAGGGACCTTCGAGAATGGTGCAACGCAGATGGACCTATTCAGCCATCTGCGTTGCGATATGATCCTAATCTACTTAAGGGTGTAATACACCTCTCGGATAAATTTCTTTCGTCGCTGCATCCCTCCCTTTAACCAAGGCTCTGAATAAAGCTGTGTATAGTCTCTGCGCAACGCTCCGGTATCGTCATATGAATCTGTGGCTCCTCAAAAACAAGGAGTTTTGAATTGGGTATTTGTTTTTGCACGAATTGCTGCTCTTCTATAGACATAACGAAGCTTCTCTTCGTCGCTAAAATTAAAGTCGGAGCCTTTATTTTCGGAAAGTATCCGCGGGTGTCAAATGCTAATACCCATTCAAATACGGAGGCATATGCATGCGTTGGGATTTTCTGTCTTTGATCTAAAACCCAGGCCTCCATCTTTGATTTTACCGTCTGTATGTCTAAGATATCTGTTGCTTGATGAGAACGAACCACCCATTCCTTCATCCCAAACTTTCTTATGGCCGTTGGTACATCTTTCTCGCCAAAAACCCAGCGTGACGCCAAATGATCAGGGTACTTGTAAGGAGAGTTGAACAGAATAAGGCTCTTAACTCGGTCAGGGTACGAGGTGGCGAAGAGCACACCTATCACTCCACCAGAGGCTGCGCCGAACCAATGGACCTTCTGGATGCCGAGCTGATCCATAAGGCTTAGGGCATCCTTAGCACAGCGATCCCCTACGTTGCGGGCATCATCAGGCTCCCCGGATAGGGTGGATCCCTCCGGAGGTGCCGAGGATTCACCACGCCCTCGCGCATACATTCGCAACACCCTGTACGTCCTAACTCAATGCATGGGCCAATGAAGTAAAAAATTTCTAATTTTCTCCCGAGCCAGGGTATATGAGGATAGTCTCTCTCACGTCATCCCATGGATTCGTGTAATCGTCCAGATAATAATTAATCTCAATCCCGTCATCTACGGTTATTCTTGCCATCTTCTCCTCCTTTCGCGACCTGATAGGAGTAAGGTATCCTGTTCAGCGCCGCAATCCATTTGAACCAAAATACTCATGCCCAGTAGAACCACCGCCATTCGTTTGCGTCGCCCACGGGTGAGAATCGCATCCCCCGCATATCTTTATGGAAGGTGCCAGTCCATTTCTCATTGTGGATACATAATGCGGCAGCATCCCCCACGACCAAGCGACCTGCCTCTTTATAAAGCTTCTCCCTTTCTTCCTTCTCAATAACTCGGGCCGCCTTATGAAGAATTTCATCCACTTTAGGATTCTTATACCAGGATGCTGTAGGCCAAGACCCCCACTTCTCAGAGTCGAACATCTCGCCAATCCAGCTGTGAGGATCTGGGTAGTAAGTGCTCCGCCAGAACCACCAAAAGGTCGGGGTTGTCTCTTCCTTCCTAGTTATCTCCGTCCCCATGGCCCATGGTTTTGGAGTAATAACCGTCTCAATACCTATTCTTCTCAGGCAGGCTTGAAGGAATTCAGCCCCCTGGATGCACATCGGATAACCCGCCAACGGTACCTGCTCCAAGGGAAGGTATTTTTTCCAATCCACTGTACATTGCTTCAGCTCCCCTTTGGCCTTATCCAAATTGTACGAATATCCAAATTCTGTCTTTGGATCGAGGGAACCCCACATGGGGTTTGGAATGGGACCAATGTTTCGATCCACCTCACCATGCTGTATATGTTTAATCCAACTTTCATAATCGAAAGCATAGAGAATTGCCCTCCTGAAATGGGCGTCATTCGTCGGAGGCCTTTGGTTATGTATCGAGCAGATAAAGAGCCGCATAGAAGGTTGCTGAATGACCTTCACTAATGGAGATTCTTTCACCTTTTCCCACTGTTCATAAGGTAAATAGCCAAGCTCTCCATGATAATCGCCCTTCATTAAACCGAGGGCCCTGGAAGCTGTTTCAATGACATATCGGTAACCAATTTCGTCTAAATGGGGATGGTTCCATCCAAAAAAATGATCCTTGAATCTAACACCGTCAAATCCCACGGCAGGCCTATACCATTCAACAGTAAATGAGCCACTCCCAGCACCATCTGGACCCAGTTTGGAACCATTCATACCAAGCCACTTGCTTCCCCAATCCCCGTCTTTCTCATTCTTCATTAAAACCTTCTTGTTGAGAATATCGAGGAAATGGGTGAGGCCAATAAATGGGGCAAAAGGTTTATTGATATTGAACTCTACGGTGTATCGGTCCACAGCACGGGTGCTTTTGGGTTCAACAAATGGCGCAAAGATACCGGCTGCTCCAGTCTTTAAGTCTAATAACCTTTCTATACTGTAAACCACATCTTCCGAGGTGATCTCTGACCCATCATGGAACTTGGCTCCCTTTCGGAGAGCCAAAGTCCACTTTAAAAGGTCTGGGGTATGTTTGTAGGATGTCCCGAGCCATGGTTGTAGCACAGGGGGATTATCCCTCCACCAGAACAGTCTGTCGTAGAAATTCATCCTTGCAGAGGATCGGCCTACATCCATGTGGTTATGCGGATCCATGCTATTGATTTCACTGGGGTTGCAGAATAGAAACCTCTTCTTTTCAGCTGCAGATACTGATGGGGCATTAAACCCCCTGAGCCCAAGAGATAGTGAACCAATTCCAACTGTTTTTAAAAAGGATCTCCGAGAGGTCTTCTTACTAAATAAATTTTTAATTCTTTCATCTTCTTTTTTCATTTATATCCCTCCTTCTCATAGATCTTCTTAGTTTTTGTCTGAGAGTCCCTTCCGATCCCTTGGAATTCGGCATCCTAACTTAGCAGGATCTCTCCTATGATCACAAATTCTATTACAGCTATTTCGTATCGAGTAATAAGTAAGTACAAAAGCCCCAAAAAGACATTATAAAGTCTTCTTGGGGCTACATATCGGCATCTTCTGGAAATTCCATTTCATAACTTGTCCCAGAAATGGTCTATTACATGAGTTTCGGCTAAATCAGATTAGTGTTGCATTTAAATGATACTATACTACCACGAATTCGATTCGCCTCCCATCCAAGTGTTGGATCTGCAGAT
>Ga0315278_10003808_pt1 | contig 13544 bp, 9 predicted proteins | sample YL17G06_0_MG_FD_203880 | JGI IMG/M metagenome (GOLD analysis project Ga0315278, IMG submission 203880) | Sediment microbial communities from Yellowstone Lake, YNP, Wyoming, USA - YL17G06_0 | ecosystem: Environmental > Aquatic > Freshwater > Lake > Sediment | place: USA: Wyoming | collected...
GGGCATCCTCCCCGTAGTCGTCTCATTTGTCATTGTTCATCGTTCATTTCTCATTTTCCATTTGTGTTCATCCGCGTTTATCTGCGGCTATTCTACTTTTGCAAGTGAAAAGCCCCGTGTCCCCCGTGGTTGTCTTTCATGATTGGTGGCAGGATGCGAAGTCCCAGGCGGGGCTTTCGCTTGACAAGGATTTGATTTGCTCCGTAAGATTAATGTTTAAGCTGCACAGTAAGAAAAAGACGATCCACCCGGTTGTTGGAAAATCCCTTTAAAAACATAAAGATAAGTATGAGCATGTCTTCCAATTATCAATCGTCTATGATGAGAAGCTTACGACTGATAAAAATTTCTTCGCTCTTCACAATCCCCATTTTTCTTTTAGGGTCGCTTTTGGATTTGTCATCCGTATGTTTGGCGCAAAACATCATCGATGTTTTGTCTAAGAACTGCTTTGTTTGTCATGGTCCGAAAGTGAAGCCTCCAATGAGTGGCTTGACCATGGCCAATTCAGAGACTCTCAAGGCCGGGGGGAAGCGTGGGCCCGCGATTGTACCGCGGAAGGCTGAAGAGAGCCTGTTGTATCAGGCTGTCAGGCGCACGGGTGAGCTCAAGATGCCCCCCAGCGGTCCATTGCAGGAAAAAGAGATTGAAATTATCAGGGAGTGGATCAATGCCGGCGCAATTTGGCCCGTTCGAAAAGAAACCGATCATTGGGCATACCGTCCGGTCGTCAAACCGACGGTCCCCACCGTCAAGCATCCAGAACTCGTTTACAATCCTGTTGATGCCTTCATTGTTTCTGAATATGAAAAGAAGGGATTATTCCCTCAGGATGCGGCCGACAAGCCAACACTCTTGCGACGGGTAGCTTACGATTTGGTTGGACTGCCTCCCACGTCCCAGGATTTGGATTATTTTCTCTCCGATAATTCGCCGAAAGCTTATGAAAATCTGGTCGACCGTCTTTTGGAAAACGAGCAGCACGGGGTGAACTATGCGAGTCACTGGCTCGACGTACTTCGTTATGCAGACGTTGACGAACACATGCCGGCTCAATCCGGCATCTATCGGTGGCGAGAGTGGGTGATTCATTCGCTGAATCGGGATCTACCGTACGATCAGTTTGTCAAAGCTCAGTTGATGGGTGACTTGATGAACGATTCTACAGCGGTTTTTGGGACAGGGTTCTTAGCACGTGGCGCTGAAGTCGAAAAGGACGAGAAGAAGAGTCTGGCATTCGCAGTTGTTGAAACAGCCGGTCCTGCCTTTTTAGGAGCCACCGTGGGATGTGCCAAATGCCACGATCACATGTTTGATCCCATCCGCCAAGCCGACTATTATGGATTGAAGGCCATTTTTGATCCGCTGGTGATTGAAAAGCAAGTCCTGGCAGGCCCGCAGGAGCAGGCTCTATACAAGCTGGCGCTTGACCATTATGAAGAGAGGCAGAAGGAATTACAAAAGTCGCTGGATAAATTTCTGGTTCCCTTCAAGGAAAAATTGCAAGGGGATCGCATCAGCCAACTTCCTGCCGATGCCCAAGAGGCAATCAAAACTCCAGAGGAGAGACGTACCCCGGCTCAAAAAAAGATCGCTGAAGACTATGCTCCTATCATTCGCATTGACCCTCCCAAGTACCGGGAGATCATGACACCCGAGCAGATTAAGATCTACGAAGGGTTACGTACCCCACTCCTGGCCCTAGCCAAACCCGCTGACCTGGAGACTTTCTGGACTGTCAGAGAAGACGAAAGTCTCGCCAAAGAGAAAAGTCATATTCTCGACACAGGAGACCCGGATAAACCTAAGGGCGAAGTTGGGCCCATGTTTCACATCGCAAATATCGGATTCGAAGCACCCAGGATAGATTGCGAAGAGAAACCTTACACAACGGGTTCAAGGCAGAAATTTGTCGAGTGGGTATTGGATCGCAAGAACCCTCTCTTTGCCCGAGTTGCGGTCAACCGGCTCTGGCAATGGCATTTCGGTGTCGGGTTGGTTAAGACGCCCAGTGATTTCGGTAGCCTCAGTGAACCACCGACTCATCCGGAATTGCTTGACTGGCTCGCGGTGCAGTTTGTCGAAAGCGGGTACAGCATGAAGACGATGCACCGCTTGATCGTCACTTCCCGCACTTATCAGTTGTCTTCCAAGACTCTTTCTGCCGACGCTTCAGTCGATCCAGACAATCTCTGCCTCTGGCGATTTCCCATCCGCCGCATGACGGCTGAAGAATTGCGCGACTCCATCCTTTTGCTCTCAGGAAAGCTCGACCTCAAAATTGGTGGAAAGTCTTTTACCGACCTTCCTGACTATTACTATCCAGGTTCTCGCACGGTCATTGGGAATCTAAATCGGGAGACCAACCGCCGCGGCATTTACATGGTCCGGGGGTACGATTCAACCGCGGAGATGATGCCGAATTATCTGCATATTTTTGACGTCGATAACGGCAAGCTTCCCACTCCTGTGCGCACGCGAAGCATTACGGCGTTGCAGGCTCTGACCCTGATGAATAGCCCTCTGGTCGAACAAGCCAGTCTCGAGTTTGGAAGACGTTTGATTAAGGAAACGAAAGAAGATTTGGACAAAGCAATTGAGCTTGGATTTGTCATGGCACTCTCCAGACCTCCCTCGGAAAAGGAAAAGAAGACCATTTCGAGCCTCGTGAAAGAATGCAAGGATTGTGAATCCAGTTCTCACGGGATGGAGAAGCTGGGCTGGGTTCTGGTGAATCTGGATGAATTCATTTTCATCCGTTAGGAAACGCTTACGGGTTGTTCCCGTTGAAGCGGAGGGCGAGGCAAAATGCAGGATTTGTTTGAGAAGAAGAATTTTCCATTCAGGCCGCTGACGAGACGGCATTTTTTTGAATCCTCAGGAGGGTTTCTGGGAGCTGCAATAGGCTATCTCTGGGCCAGTGAAGGGCTGATTGCCGCCCGGTTGCCGGATGCTAAGAACAACCCCGAATTGGAGCGGATTGCTCCCCGCTTGCCCGTGCGGATTAATTCAGTCATTTTTTTATTTATGTGTGGCGGTGTCAGCCACATCGATACGTTTGATCCCAAGGACAATAAGTTCGCGGGGAAGATGGTCGAAGCGGTCGGATTTGGGGACAACCAGGCCAAAATGCAGCGCCCCGTCATCCCTATTTTGCGAAATTATACGCGGTATGGCCAATCGGGGATTGCCGTCTCAGACTGGTTTCCGAACGTCGGAAGTTGTGTGGACGATATTGCTTTGATTCGTTCCATGTATACCCAAGAAGTGAATCATTTCCCGGCGGTCATTGAGATGGTGACTGGACATCGTGGCCGGCAATTCAATCACCCGAGTATCGGCTCCTGGATCTACTATGCCTTAGGAACGGCTAATAAGAACTTGCCGGTATTTATCAATATGGGCCGGCCTTCCTCGCCTGTCCAACTGACAGGGGGGTATTTGGGAACGGTCTATGCGGCGACTCCGTTCGGGACAGGAGAGGTCCCGGTTGAAAATTTGAAATCTCCCCCAAGTGTTTCCGCATCCCAGCGCGAGAAGGACTTGTCGGTGCTTTCCATGATGAACGAAGAATTTCGCGAGCAGTACGCGACAGATATGGAAATTGCAGCCCGACTGAAAAGTTATGAGCTGGCGGCCCGCATGCAGTTGTCTGTGCCCGAATTGACAGAGTTCGAGAGGGAACCGGATCAGGTGAAGGCTCTGTATGGGATTGGGGAGAAAGAAACGGATTCTTTCGGACGCCAATTGCTGCTCGCTCGAAGGTTGTCGGAAAAGGGGGTTCGCTTCATTCAGATCTGCCATGGCGGAGGAGGAAATGGAGCCTGGGACTCCCACGGGGATATGAAATCCCATGGGCCGCTTTGCCGCGAGACCGACAAACCCATCGCCGGGCTGATTAAAGACTTAAAGCAAAGAGGAATGTTCAACAATACACTGGTGGTCTGGGCAACGGAATTTGGACGAACGCCCTGGTCGCAAAATACAACAGGAAGGGACCATAATCCTCGAGGATTTGCCTGTTGGATGGCTGGAGGCGGCGTCAAGGGGGGAACAGTCGTCGGCAGTACCGATGAGGTAGGCTTTAATGCCGTGGAGGATCGCGTCTATGTCAGCGATCTGAATGCGACCATTCTTTATTTAATGGGCCTCAATCACGAAGACTTGAACACGGTCGTCAATAATCGTCCAGTGCGGCTGGTCGAGCCGGGCTTCGGACCTGTCAAAAAAATTCTCTCCTGATGGTTGGGCCGCTCCTAACGGAGCTTATTGCATTTAGATAAAGATTTTCTATAAACCGATCGCTCCTGACGGAGCTCAAAACATTTTTCATCTGATCGATTTCCGATGCATCTAGAATTTACCCTTTGGCTCTGGCGATTCGAAATAGCTCCGTAGGAGCGATCTGTCTATAGAACTCCATCCTAAATAATAATATCAAGCTCCGTTAGGAGCGGCCTGTTCTGCAAAACTTGGATTAATCCCGAATTCCGAGGTTGGGCAGACGGTATTTCTATCTATTTGCTGGTACCCTGCGGCTTGCCAGAAGCTCAGAAAAGGGGGGAAGTATACCGATGATCCGCGGATTCTGGTGGAACGCGCGCTCCGCCGTGCGTTCATTGAGCGTGCGCGCGGGGACAGCGGTCCCACGCGCACGCTCCACTTGGCAACACTTACACAACTTCGGAATCCGGGTTAATATCCTCTCGTTTTGTCCACGACATTCAAGAGTGGCAAGCCATTGGAATAACGGCGAACATTTTCGGCGAGCAGGGCCACGAGTCGCACTTGACGGATCGGAGCGGCTCCTGAATTGTGCGGCGTAATCACGAGGTTGGGGCAATCCCACAAGGGATGATCAGAGGGGAGTGGTTCTGGTGTTGTTACATCCAGCCCGGCGCCTGCAATACGATGAGATTTCAAAGCGTCTACCAACGCATCTTGGTCGACAAGTCCGCCTCGAGAGACGTTGATGAAATAGGCTGAAGGTTTCATCTTTTTAAACACAGCCGCGTTAAACATCTTGGCTGTTTCTTTGGTCATCGGAGCGCAACTGACCAACACATCGACCTGTGGCACCATCTCCATCAACCAGCCAGGCTCTCGTAGCTCTTCAACAAATGCAGGCTTCGGAAGAGGTTTTGGGTCGATAGCCAGGATTTTCATTTCAAATCCATAGTGAGCGCGCCTGGCTGTCTCTGTTCCAATCCCGCCTAATCCTACAATTCCCATAGTTTTCTGGTAGAGATCAACCAAAGGCACATTGCGACTGGATGCCCAACGGTGGGCATTAAAGTTAGGGATGCTGTCTTGAGCCAGCCCTCGAGTCAAACTCAATGTTAAGCCCAGAGCTGACTCCGCAATCACAGGAGCATAGACACGTTGCATGTTGGTCAGAATCGAAGGATGGTCCATCACCTGCTGGGGCAGTTCATCCACACCGGCAGCTGTAAACTGAACCCATTTCAAATTCCTGGCGGCCGCAACGGCTTCCGCCTCAAGGCGGCCAAGCACCGCATCAGCATCGACAATCTGCTCGATTATCGATGCCTGATCCCGGGCAAAGACCAGGTCAACATTCTTCCCAGAGGAGCGCAACTTCTCTTCATCGGAATGGGAGAGAGTGGGATGTGTGCACAAGATTTTGATTCGGCCCGCTGGAGGCTTGGGCACGACCAATGGATAGTTGGAAACCACGACGGGATCGATCGAAGCCAAAGCGGTTCCTGAACCAGCCAGCACTGCTGCAGTTCCCCCACCGGCGGCTAAACTTGATAAGAAACTTCTGCGGGAAAGATGGGACTCAGACATAGTGCACACTCCTTATTTTGATATTCACCCTCTCCCTTGGGGATAGGGTGTCGCGAAGCGACAGGGGAGTTGTAGCGCAGACTCGAATCGTGAGTCTGCGGCTTCTGGCGGTTTGAAAAAAATGCTTAACGCAGAGTCGTTTTCAGACTCTGCGACCTTTAGCCCGAATTCCGAAGGTGCGTGAGCGGCGCCAAAATCCGCAAACTATCGGTAAATTTTTCTCCCTTATCCGTGTCTGGCAAGCCACAGGTAAAACAGCACGTTGATATAGTTCGTGCCCGCCCAACTTCGGAATTCGGGTTTAGAATTGCCGCAGACTCTAACAGCAAGTCTGCACCTTCTATGGATTTGAAAAAGCAGAAAAGCCGCAGACCTGAACTTCAGGTCTGCGCTACCCATATGAAAGATCAATTCAGTTCCGGGGTTTCATGCCAAGCAGAGTTTGTGGACTCTCGTAAAGGATGGCCCGGGCAATGTTCAAAGCGTCTTCCCGAGAGTATTGTCTCTGTTCGACTCGGCGTGCCAGCACTTGGGCCATGATTCTGCGGACCATAACAACCTTGGCGTAAGTCCACTCCACAGCATAAGCGTCAGAGAAGAACCCGACTTGTTTGTTCAGGGGGAGCATGTCTAACCGTTCTGACATGACGTATCGAATCGCGTCCGGAAAGAAGTTGTGCCACCAATAGCCGGCTAAACTGAAGTTGGGCAATTCCCGGGCCAGCGTGCACATGGACTGATTTGCGGCCACATTGGCGAGAAAACATTGAAAACGAAGTTTCGGATGTCGGCCGATGATGGCGGCGATTTGGGCAATGGATTCCTGCGACACCCGGCTGGCCGTCTCAAAGGGGAGCGGTTCGGCGGCGAAACTGAATTGGAGAACGATCTCGTGGCCATGCTTCTCCAGTTCGGTTAAAAAGGCATGATTCAAGTACGAAGCGTAAATGTCGCGCTGGACGGGTCCCGCTTCGCGACGACGGGATAGTGCGTTGGCAAACTCACTATCGCTCACTTCTTGAAAGCGGATGTCCGTCGAGATATGGGTTGCCGTCGCGAGCACTTTGTCATAAGGGATGTTGCTCACATAGTAATGGACGGCTTCGCGCAAGTCATCCACGGTATGAATCGTATGTTTCGTCGGAGCTCGACCGCCGGCCCCAATGGGAGAAGGCGAGCTCAGAGGAGAATTTCCCCAGCACGACTCGAGTTCATGGAGTGCCGTATCAAATTCTTTCCACTGGCAGCGAGTGAAAAAGCCCCACTCTAAGGCATATTGGAAGCGTTCATCGTCTTCGCCGTTTCCGCGGCGGGCAATTTCCGTCCCGGTACGCTTGATATTGAGCCGATCCAGGATGGAATGGTGCCAGCTCCGGTCGTCTGCCCGCTCTCGAATCGTGGCATCCAGCCGCCGCCAATTGTCCTCGGTAATGGGCTCTGTCCAGTTGTAGAGATCTTTCAGAAGGATCCGAATCCCCCAGGAAGTGCTGGTATTCTGGACTTTGGCAAGATAGGGGAGGGCTTCTTGGATCCGAGCGTGGGCTTCCTCATCAGACGGAAACTTGGGATATTCAGTCAATCGTTTGCCGGTCGGGCATCCCGCTCCATAAAGGTCTGAAACCGCCATATGATAGAGCAGCACATCATGAAGTCCGCGGGCTCCCAGCTTGCCGCCGATCAAATGAGTATGGATGTCAAGGATGGGAACTTCCGCCAGGGCTTGCTCTAACTCTAAAGTCAGATCACTGAGATTCATGAGAACATTCTCCTTTTAAGAAGGCTTGTACGGTAGCTAAATTGGGAATCCCTTCCTGTCCGCCAGCTCGAACCGCCTTCAGGGCGGCGGCCGCTGAAGCCGCTCTCACTCTCTCGGACAGGCTCATACCAAGCACCAGACCCGCGGCATAGGCCCCATGAAAGACATCGCCGCAGCCGGTGGTATCCACAACCTTCACCGGAAAGGCAGGATGATGAATTGGGGATTCGGGCCGGCTATCGCTGACATACCAGCATCCGTCGGCTCCACAGGTCGTCACGACAACCTTTCGTTTAGGGGTCCAGAGTCTCAGAGCGGCCTCCGCAGGGTCTTTCGTACCTGTAAAAGCTGTTGCAAAGCCGCGCGAGACAATTAAATGATCCACCTGGCCGAGGAGTTCCTCAAAATAAGGGGAGTCACTGCCTTCAAAGTCCGCGACGATAGGGATCCCGGCTTCCCGGGCTATTCGCGCCGCTCGCAACATGCCCTTCGGGCTCAGATAATCTACGAAAAGCGCTCGAGCACTGCGGATCACATCAGCCTCGGGCAATACATCATCGGCGCCGACATAACCGTGCAGGTCGAAAAAAATATTTCTGGTTTTCTCCCCCTCATCGACAATGATCGTGGCAGAGATGGGGCGCGCCTCGTCGCGGCGAACGAGATGAGAAAAGTTGATTCCTTCCTGACTCAGGCGTTCGATGGCAAACTTTGAGAGTTCGTCGCTTCCTAAGACGCCGGCATAGGAGCAATGGCATCCCAGCCGAGCGGCCGCCACCAGTGCTGTTGCCGTAAGCCCTCCACAATGGCGTTCCCGCCGGGAAACCGGTATCTTGGCATCAGCGGGTGGATAGGATGGAACAAAGATGAGGTCGTCGACGGCAACGACACCCAGGCCCAATAGGTCGATTGTTTGGGTTTTCGCATTCATAACGACGCCAACCACTGCCGCATGCTTTTTGGATCCTCTTCAAACATGAGTGAGCCGGGGACGATGAAATCCGAACCGGCGGCATGGAGAAGTGGGACAGTATGCCGGCGAATCCCGCCGTCGGTTTCGATTTCTGTACTGAGTTTTCGCTCCTGGATAAGCCGTCGTGCCTGGCGAATTTTTTCTGGAACCCCAGGGTCCATCGAGGCTCCTTTGATTCCCATGGCTGTGCCGACAATCGTCACGATGTCCAGTAGGTCCCAATAGGGTTCGAGGACTTCGATGGGCTCTTGGATCAGCAAAGAGACTCCGGCATATTTCCCGGCAGATTTAATGGCTTGGAGCACGGCCCGTGGATCCTTGGCTGCATCAAAACAGAAAATGATGCCATCGGCCCCCGCTTCAACAAAAGGTTCGATCCATGCCATCGGGTCGGTAACCATCAGATGGACCTCAAATGGCAACCGGGTGTGTTTTCGCAGAGTCTTGACTAAGTCCGGGAAGAACAACAGATTCTTGACGTAATGGCCATCTGCGACATCCAGGTGGAACCTTTCTGAGTAAGGTTCTACCCTCTTCATTTCAGATTCAAGATTAGCCAAATCGGCTGACCAAAGAGAAGTAGTGCATTTCAGCATGATGGGTTCCTTGGAGATGAGTTCTTTGAAAAATATTTAAGCAGAAATTCTTCGAGGAATCGCTGCACGTCTTCCCCGTGACGATCTAAATCAACAGACTTTGGTGTCAGCTCCCGAAATTCGGCACCCGGGATGATCTGAGCCAGGACTTCTCCATATTCATAAGGATGAATCGGGTCTTGACGGTTTGCCAATACTAGAGTCGGCACCTGAATGGATCTCCATTCCTCCCGATTGAAATTGGGGGCATCGACGGGTATCTGCTCGAGTTTGACCACGGTTTCCAAGGCTCGCGGGTGAGTGAAGTGACGTTCCAACGCATTGGCCGAATCGGTGGATTGCCGCTTCATTTCAAGATAGTCTTTCGACTTTTCAAAAATCTCGAATCCCCTTTCGGGCCCTTCTTTTCGGATCAAGCGTGCAATCTCCCCGAAGACTCTGGCATTCTGCTCCATGGGACCGTCGAGCCACGCCGCGCGCGATTGAACCAGACCCAAGGCTCGTTCCGGATATCGGAGCGTGAAGTTCAAAGTAATGGCTGCTCCCATTGATATCCCACCCACCACGGCTTGCTTTAATTTCAGCTGATCCATGAAGGTGCGCAGGTCGTCAGCAAACGAAGAGATTCGAATCTTTGCCGGGTCTCCGAGCGGGTGGGTCTGCCCATGGCCACGACAGTCAAATGCAAGCAGGCGAAAATCTGGCGGTGGGGAAAAAAGACCGAAAGGCTGGGAAACATCGCCTCCTAGACCGTGCTGAAAGATAAATGGAGTCCCCTCTCCTTTATCTTGATAATGAAACTCTAATCCGTCATGTTTGAAGTAGGGCATGGTTCTCTTTATCTGGGAGCCCGGGCAGCCTGCCCGCTTCTTGTCATCCACAACCCCATCCCTGAAGTTGTGAAAGAGCTGTAGCGGCGCTCTATGAGGGCCGGTCAAACAGGACGGTCACAGACTGCCGCTACAAGCGATTTTCTGACCCCTGCGGCGTTATCATTTTAATGACGCCAGCTTTTCCCTTAAGAAGTTGACGCAAAACGGCACTTCTGATTCTTCCAATCCGTGTAATATCATCGGGCCACTGTAATGGGCGCCTCGCAGCAACTGAAGATATAAATCGTAATTCAAAACGCCTGTTCCCGCTGCTTTGTTTCCGGCTTCACCGTCGTGATCCAGGTCTTTGGCATGGGCAAGGATCAGGTCTTGGCCCAGCAAATCAATGGATTCTTTTAAGATCTCGTCCATTCGGGCCAGTTCGCCTCGATGAAACAAGTTTGCTCCATCCATCACGATTTTGAGGCGAGGTGACTTCATCTCGTCCAGTAATTGTCTTGCTTTAGCAGCCGAATCGATCACATTGGCGATTTCCGGTTCAATGCCCAGAATGACGTCGTGCCGCTCGGCAATTTCCAAAGCTTGGCTCATCGCGCGGTGCAATTCTTCCCAAGCCTGTGCCGAATCATTATCCGCGTGGCGGCGCCACATATTTTCCGGGTCTTTTGTACCCGTGCAGAGAGTAATCACCTGCGTCCCCAGATGTCGGCAGGCTGCCGCCAGCATAGCCAGTCGGCGAATCCCTTCCGTCCGCTTGCCAGGTTCCGGGTGGATCATGTTAAAGGTTCCGGAAACAGCGGCCATGACGACCCCTCGTGACTCGTGGGCCTGCTTGATCTCGGCAGCACATTCCGGGGAAATCTCGTCGGGCATGGAGGAGGGCCCGGCACAGGCCATATTAAATTGGACACAATCCACACCAGCGGCCTTTACGGCATCCAAGGTTTCTTCGAGCGTAGGACGGACAAATGTTTTGGCGAAAATTCCGATTTGCATTACACCGCACCTGTGACAGCTGACAGCCGAATTTTTTCTCCGCTTTCGACGGAGCGTGCAATAGCCACCATGGCTCGCATGGCGGCGACGCCATCATCAATCCTGGCGCCGTGCTGAGAGGCACCATTGAGAATGGTATCCGCAAAGCCTTCGATCTGTCGTTTGTAGGTGTACGCGTCTTCTCCCAGCGGCCGATGGAACTGGCCATCCTTGACAGAAAAACATTCCACGACGCTCGACAGGTGATACCACGGGAGATAGAATTTGCCTTTAATGCTCCCCTTTTCTCCGTAGACCTGAAACGACTCCTCAAAGTCTCCACGCACAGGAATTGTCAGATCAAGATGACCCAGGCACCCGTTATCAAAGTCCGTTTCCACAAACCAGCAATAGGCACCAAACCGTTCTGAGAGGCGGGCTCGAACACTGGCAATCTCGCCACCCAAGAATCGGGCCGTGTCAACCAGGTGGCTTCCGTGCGTTAACATAAAATAGCGGCGCTTATCTGCTTTGGGGTCACCTGTAGGTTTTTTGGCAGAGGGGCTGAGCCTCGGGATAGGTTGCAGATTATCCGTCATCGTGTATCGGTAAGTGGAATCGCAATAGTTCGACTTCATGGCCAGTAACTGGCCAATTTCATTCTTGATGAATTGTTGGGCGAAGGTGGCGCCTGGATCGAATCGCCGATTGTTTCCAACCTGAAACACGAGCTTGGATTCTGCGACACGACGGCGTAACTCCTCACACTCCTCAATGGAAACCCCCAAAGGTTTTTCAACCAAAACATGTTTCCTCGCAGCAATAGCCTTAAGACAAAAGGGCACATGAAACTGGTCGGCTGTCGCAATCACAACAGCTTCTATTTGCGGGTCACCCAGCATCTCATCAAAGTCGCGATAGGTCACTTTCGGTTCGTGGATGGCGGACATCTTGTTGAGCAAGTCTTCAGCGACGTCACAGATCGCATACAGTTCTGCATTTCGAGACTTCCGGCAGGCATCAAAGTGGGCAAATTGAGAGATCGGGCCACAGCCCAGAATTCCGATTCTAAGAAGGCGAGAGTCTTTTTTCATGATGCTAATTTCCTGGATGACAGTGACGCAGTGTTTCTATTTCTTAAATTAAAGCAGTATTTCAATTGTGGGCCTGAGCCCTCAATCATAAGAAACCATGCCGAGTGGCAAAGCATTCCTGAGCAGGGAACAGATTATTTTGTCAGTTCTTGTTGAATGCTTTGCCCCTACTTTACACCCCATATCTTTGCCGAAGCGCCTCACGTAAATATTTCAGTTGTTTACGCTCTGAAATCTCAACTAACGCCTTAAGATGCTCATTCATCGGCACATCTCGCAGTTCACCGGTGCGATGGACCTCTAAAGCCTGTGTCATGGCTTCTGCGCCCACCTTGGGATCAGTTTTGCCGGCAGAATTCTTAATGGAGTTAATCGCCGAACCGGCCAGATACAAGACGTTTCCGCTGATTCCGCGTCTCTCAGCATCGGCAAGGTTGAGAATAATATTCCCCTGATCGAGCCCACCGGCTCGGGCGATCATGGTCGGGTTAATTCCAGGCAGGGGACGGGAGAGTATCTCTTCAGATGCTTCCCACTCCGCCCCATAGGGAAAGATGAACGGAGGACCATTTCGGACAGGAGCGGTTTGACGAAAATCAATCCCATCCAGTCTGGCCAGCAGGTCGATAATCTCGCGCCAGATGGACTTGGTCTTAACACCAATCCCCGCATTATGACCGTAAATTGCTGGAGGTTTCTCCATGTGCTTGGTGGCTTCCCGGACCATCCGAACCGTTCCGCCAGCGAAAGTTTCACTAAACATGACACCAGTTGCCCCGGCTTCCAGCACAGCATGCAAACTTTCCAGGATTTCATGGGGAGAGCCGGAGATATGTGAAGCAAAGATCAGGCCCAGCCCCCCGCGCTTATCCTTTGCCTTTTGAATCGCAGCGGCAGCCTGGCGGGCTCTTTCGCGAACCGGAGAGTAGTCCAGATTGGGATAGAGGTTTTCATCTTCTTTTGCAAAAAGGAAGAGCGGACACGCTGCTACCTCCTCCACCAGAGCACCGACTTCTTTTGGAATAATGCCTGCAGTCGGTTTCAAGATAGTGCCAAAAGCGGGTTGTTCGGGTTTGAAGCCTGTTAGTTTGCGGACTCCCTGCGGCCCATAAGCCGGTCCGGGAAAGGTGCGAATCACTTTTTCCGGAATCTTGAGTGCGACGAGACGTGCATCTTGGTTTTCATAAACGTCAAAGATAATGGCGCCGGCAATGGTATGAAGAATGTCACAAGATGTCAGGTTCCCGTCCGGATGAAGCAGCATCTTCAGCGGAAAGGCCATGTGGAGGAGACCGATACGACCCGTTGAGTCAAAGGCGTCAACCCCGGCCGCCCGAGCAGTGCATTCCTCTAGCAGAGAGCCTGCCGGCGGGTGTTTGATTCCGCTGGTTGCGTGGTAGCTGATCTCTTTGGCTGCCTGCTCCAGCTTTTGCGTTCGAAAGGCAAAAAAATAGCTGGCAACAATTTGATCCTCGAGGCTAGGTGGAGGGTTTTCTGCAAGCTTTC
>Ga0315278_10003810_pt1 | contig 13542 bp, 24 predicted proteins | sample YL17G06_0_MG_FD_203880 | JGI IMG/M metagenome (GOLD analysis project Ga0315278, IMG submission 203880) | Sediment microbial communities from Yellowstone Lake, YNP, Wyoming, USA - YL17G06_0 | ecosystem: Environmental > Aquatic > Freshwater > Lake > Sediment | place: USA: Wyoming | collected...
GATCCGTGAAATCTGGTTGACGGCATGATAAAATCGAATCATAGTTCCAAAATAAACCGGGATCGATGCACCAGAGTCCCCCTACGACCGGAGTTGGGTCATGTCCTTCTGGATGGAGAACGAGCCGGGCCCCTGCGCCACTTGCCCGTCATTATCCCCTTGCCGAAAGCAAAGTCTCACCCCCCTACGTGGGCATTGCTTTGATTGTCAAAGAGAATTCGTTTTTTTACCTGAACCTATGGACAGTATCTACGCACAGGTCGAGGGCAATCAGCGCTGCCTCTATGCCCAGCCCACCGGCCAGACCGTATGGTGCCTGCCCTGCAAACAGGAGCTAGAGGACTTGTTGCGAAACCAACAGGTCCCGATCTCTCCGGAGGTGCTCAAGCTTGGATAGGCCTAAAGCGATTGAGAATTTTATCCGCATCACCGGCATTATAAAAACCCAACAACCAGAAACAATTCCTCAGATTCCCCACCTGATCGAAGATCTTGTGAACGCAGTCGAAATAATCCAGAACACCAACAAGAAGCCGGCCTGCTCAGATTGTCGAGCCAGGCGGTTGTGCAGCAAGAACCTGGCGGTCCCAATTATCACTCAGTGCGAAGTATGCGACAAAGAGGTCATCTTCATGATCCCTGCATCTCACCAAGATGCCACTCACTGGGATCATCCGGTTGGCCGAATCAGTCAACTATGCCCTCAAGCAGTGCGAAAGAAATCTTTTGCCAAATGTCCAGTTTGCCTAAAATATCCAGCCAGGGCCGAACAGATTCAAAAGCTACGAGAGAAGTGGAACGACTGATTCGTAGAAACTTCTCCAATGTGGTAAAAGAAGCTGAACTAATCCTGCCCAATTTCAAATTTGAAATAGAGCCCAGATCAGATAGGGTCAAGGGGGTCTTTGGTTTCGGAGATGGGGCTGAGGACCCCCTACGACCCATAGGAGACTCGTCATGTCCAAGCGACTCAGAAGTGGCACCAAGCGCTTTCATCCCGGGGAGACCGAGTTCTGGTCCACTAGGCCCATGAGCGAACAGGAGATCATCGAGCTCTATAATAATGGCCAGTCAGTCATAGCCCCAGAAACCAGGCACCCCTGCACCCGATTCTCCCTCACCACCCGAATTGAGCTCGGTGAAACCATCCTGGTCTGTGATGCCTGCGATGTCATCGAGTGTGTCTCCGACGCCTATTCCAACGATAGGGTCGAAGTGCCGCCTTTCTATGGATATCTCTGTACCCACTGCAACCAGAGATCCGGGCTCAGCGTCGTCCCGTCCCCTGATATTCTATACGCCCACGGAGTCTGCAAGTTTGGAAGGACCATCTCGCTGTATCTAATTGTCTGTGACGGATGCCGCGACTATACGGAAGCCATGACCATGGGGGCCTTTAGGCCATTCAGAAAGAGAGAAAAACTATGCCGAAGTACATAACATTGGAAGACCTGATCAAAAAGATTTGGAAACGAGGCGAATCCCGAGATGAATACGAACGAGAAACCCCTGCCAAGGGCGTAGTCGTCGCCATCAAGAACAAGAACATAGAGCCTGATGGACCTAGGTTCTGCATCGACCCCGATATCGAATCGCTGAGTTTCAAAGGGAGAAAGATCACGCACTATGACTTTCACTGGAAAACCCTGGGCAAGATCGCCGTGCTCAAGCTTTACCAGGGAAAAGAGAACGGTGAAGTAGTATATGGGGCAATCCAGACCCCGCACATCAAGCTCGTCGGAAAGGTCGAGTTCTTCTGGGTAAAGAAAGACAAAGATGGTTACTTCTACGAATGCGATCCGGTACATCCACATGCTTAGGAACACTACTGGCCCAATCCAAATAGAAGCCTGCCAAGACTGCAAAATCATCAACTGCCTCGTCAGTCCCACCATACCCACGAAGCAAGAGATCGTCGGGGCCTTTGTCTGCCGAGATTGCCTAACGATGAAGAGCTGGAACCAGTCTATGCGCGATGACAGAGTGCCACGCATCCATTCTCTGCGTGAGCCAGATGAGTCCGAAGGGCCCCACGGTATTCTGACAAGTTCCAGAGGGATGCTTATCAAATGCCCCTACGGCCGCCAGGCCACAATGAAATTTGGTATATGCGTCGATTGCTTCCAACGAAGATCGCAGAAAATGTATGCCATCGCCAAACTTGCCGATAAGCTCAAACTCAACTCCGAACTTGCCGATAAGCTCAAGCTCAACTCCGAGCCCATAAGGAAATCACAAAATGAATCTTGACCAATTCATCGAAACCGCCAAAACTCAACATAGGCTACGCATGCATATCTTTGAGCCAGGATTCTCCACGTTGTACGTTCGATACACAAAACGCTGGATCCAAGGGGTAGCCTATTACCCGGTTCTGGACCTTGCCTCACTGGAAGTTGAAGAAAAAAACAGAGGGGCTTTTACAAAACTGTTCAATAGGATTCGTAGTGAATACCCCGCGCTTCCCCTGTACGTCGAGAACGTTCTCACCTTTAGATTTGGGGAGAAGCTCGAATCGTTGGGATTTGTAAACGTAGGCCCAGAGATATGCCCTTGCTATTTCTTGAAGCCTCAAGGATCAGACTGTGCTCATATGATCCTTGAAAGAAAAAAACCGGAGGAAGGATGCCTGACCTAAACGCTACATGCACCCTTTGCATCCTGATTCGCTGCCTGACTCTCGCCCCCAAGATCACGATTCGAAGGAAGTGTACATACTGCAATCGCATCTGGATCGTTTCATGGTCTCCCAAGTACAAAGGATCGCATATTCCAAGAATCAATACTGTCTGGTTCGGCGTATGTCCTCAGGGTCAAAAGATCGTAACCGAATTGATCCTCAAATGCTCTGACTGTTTGCAGCGCGAATACGCTCACAGGAAGCGCCATAAAGGCGTCATGCTGAAGGAGTCCCCATGACCAGTCCCGTCCATATTATGGCCCGTGTCCCTTGCTCTGAGTGCGACTTCATCAAGTGTATGAGCCTGAGCCACCTCTATCGGTTGCGACTGGTCTGCCAGTTCTGTGGGCTGCTCTACGGTTTCCAATGGGTCGGTAGCTCCGATCGAACCCAGCTTCGATGTATGATCCTGGGCACTTGTCCCCATGGGCGAGAGATGTACACAGAGCCCATTTACATGTGCTCTGATTGCCGCAGCAGGGAGGCCGAATCAAGTAGATTCCCTTTACACAAGTTGCCGTTCTCTTCAGGAACGCACTTTAAGTGGGAGGACAAAGATGACTCCTGAAGACATCTACGAATATGCCAAGGAGGACGCAGAGCTATGCCAACGCCTCTTACAAAAGCATTATCAGCCCAAATTCAGAGAGAAATCCCCCAAACGCTCTGCCGCGAATGCAACCTCATCTACTGCGCGGCCACTGGGAACAACCAGGCCAATGCGGTCCTCAGGATCATCTGCCCTGCATGCCGTCAAACACTCGCAGCCTTTCCGGTCCTCAAGACGCTCGGAGGCGAGCCCTTTGGCCGCACCTACAACCTGAACGGCCACTGTCCCTATGGCCGGTTCATCATCATCTCCTTTCGAACCCATCAACCCAATGACGAGGGCTCCGAGCGCTGCCTGGCCAACCGGCTAAGAGAGGGGCACCATGTCGCTATCACTTGAGCTCGCCCAGGAACAAGCAAATAGAGCCTGTAATCCATGCGAGCTCGTGCGCTGTTTGGGCGTACGAAACATGACCCGGATAGAATATATCTGTCGGCGTTGCGGGGCTAAGACCATGCAGTATTTCGCTAAACGAATAGACCCTTACGATTATCACAAAACTATCGCTGGGGGCAACTGCCCCTACGGCAAACAGACCGTCGTTCGGTTTGACGATCAATGTCCCAAGTGTTACTTGCCAAGGAGTGAACCAAATGGTGAAATCAAATAAAAGCGATCTGCAAGACATCGATCAAGCCCGCGTCGATTGGTTGCACAAGCGCCTGAACAACGAGATCGACAAGTGGCATGCATCGGACTCGAGCGAGACCCTCGCTCAATATCTAGGCATGTCCAACGAAGGATACGCAGGATTCGTCAGAGACCCAGAAGATTTTATTCGCAAGCTACTCAATATCCAGGAGAAGAAATCATGAGTATTCCCTACAAACCCCTGAACTGCTCAATCAACTGCACTGAAATGCTAAACTGCATACAAGATAACTCACAAAAGATCATCTGCGAGATCAGATGTGGCAAGTGCGGCATGGCGAATCGCTTTAGAATCGAGAACTATTTCGTCTCCATGCTCAAGCAATACGGAGAATCCCAATGCCAGATGGGCCGAAAAGTATACAGGACCAAAGACGAGACCTGCGACGCTTGCAAAGCTGGTGGCGAGCTCATTATCCCAGCGACCATCGTCGAAGAGGCCAAGATCATCCGAGCTGAAAAAGCAGGCACCCCCGAAGAAGAGCTCAAGAAGGCTCTAGACCCCGAGGGCGTGGCCCTTATCAACTCGAAGTTCGTCGATGCCATCATACAGGGAACATCGATGGGCTGCTCGATCTCACCAGAAAAGATGGGTCAACCATGGCCGAATACCGATACAAACTCGAAGAATGCATGACCTGCCCGATGCTCACGACCTGCTTGGCCAGTGGACTGCCTCTTGTTAATCTTGCTGAGGGAGCCAACAAGATCGGCTCCGTGTGGCAGCGGCTCTGCAACGCCTGCAACCGGTTGGTCCTGATCCGCACCCGAGTGTACTGGGAATACGAACGGCACCTCATCCCTAAGAAACTATCCTGCTGTCCGATAGTCGACAGCCCAGACTACAAATGCCCTGAGTGCCACCGGGCCGAAGTTAGTGCCGTAATCGAAGAATCATATTTACCGGGTAAATCGCCATGACTGACGTCAAGCCCTGCCAGTTATGCGAGTTACACATATTCTGTTTGGCCTATGGACCACTGATCAAGTTGCCCCATAGTGATAGACCGGCCCTGATTCACAAAGCATGCCTATGGTGCAAACGAACATCCTTCGAACTTCACTTCCCCACCACATCCAAGCAAACACCAGAGCGAAGGTTGTCCATCTCGAAGCGAGTGAAATGCAGCGCGAATCTTCCCGAAGAATCAACTGGATGGTTTATCTGCTTATCGTGCAAGAGGCTCAATAAGTACAAGAATAGATAAAAATAAAGCCACCTTACTCGGGATAAGGTGGCCCAGGCAACGATGACCTTTCAACTCTGTTCCCACTCGATTCCTTGCGGAGGACTAATCCATGATCGCAAATCTGAGGTACTCCAGTCAAGTTTTAGGATAAAATTGACACATGGCCAAGAAATCAAACGAGAAAAAGTCCAAGTATCGATTCCTACGATATGCCTGCATCGAGTGTGGGAACCAATGGCGAAAACGATTCGACAACCCACCCCCTACCTACAACCAAATACGTATATGCCCATACTGCCAGAATCGTACGGGCTTCCCTAAGGAGAGAGTCATTGACGACTTTGACTGAGTTCTTTGCAGGGCAAAAAAATCTTTGCACAGAAACCTGCTGCGCCAGTCTGCTCTGGTGCCTGGGTCATGGACCGTTGCGTGATTACGCAAAGCGCTATAACGTTCACATAAGTCGCTGTGTAAGCTGCAAGATGCTCTTGGTCCATATTGGCTATGTCGTCCACAACACCGAATTCAACGAGAAACATGGAGTGACGATTGGAGGGTTCTGGACGACCAACTTACCACGCTGCATTCACACTCAAGGCCACCTTACAGAAGGAGTCATGATCTGTGAGGCTTGTCTTGAAGACTCAGACTCGAACTACTACAAGCCAGAGAAAGAGAAGCCATGTCCAGGTACAACCTGAAAGACTGCCAAGAGTGCCCGATCCTCTTGATCTGCATGGCCTACGGACCGCCCCTCTATACGGACAATTCGTACAATGCCTGGCAATGCTACTGCAATACGTGCGGGCAAGTCGTACACATTCGTCAAGTGCATGCGGATGCTAATATGGTAATCAAAGTACCCAAATTTCAAGCTTGCGCCTATATCTCTAAAGGAGGAAATTACATTTGCGATGAATGCCAAGAAAAAGAAGAAACCGGAAAACATACCTTTGACATGCGAAGGCTGTAATTTGCATGTCCACTGTCTGGCCACAAACCCCATCTCTAAGATTCCACGCAAACAACTCTATACTTGCTTTCGCTGCGACGGCCTGATCCTGATCGTCTACCGAGAAGAGATGGCCTATATCGAAGCCTTGGGCCAATCGTACGGAACGACCATAAAACATGAGTATCGCGTGGGCACTGCGCCACCGTGCTGCATAGATTTACCAGAAATCCTATATGCAGAGTATCTTTGCCCCGCATGCGCCGGACCGCTCGAGATCCGTAAAACCCCACCTGTTCCGCCCTGAAAGGAGAGCGCATGGTCGTGTTATCCAGATGCCAGCTAGCGAAGAAAAAATGCCCCTTGGCCATCTGGTGCCTGGCCAATGGGGAGCTGCACAAAGAGTATTTCAAAATTAGCAGGTGCCCTGCTTGTGAAATGTTCCGGATCCAGGTGATCTTCGACATGGACCAACACTTACTGGACCCACAGGCCTTCTTGCCCGTGATAGCCATCCCCCTTGCATCAAACGCATCCAAGACTCCCGCATGAACGTCGAATGGATCTACTGCTCACAAGAATGCCGAGACCGGATCGACGCGCTTATGAAAGTTTCGCTTGCCGTAGAGAGGAACGCCTCCCATGGACCCCTTACATGACGACATTTGCCACGGCTGCCCCCTCTACATCTGGTGCCTGGCTCACGGACCACTACCCGACAATGAATTCCTGCTGATGCTCTGCGAGTCGTGCCAGGGACTCTACGTCACTGTCGAATTCACCTCGAGCTACGATGAGTTTACCCCTGACCGCCGGCCCAAGAACTTTCTGGTCAAATCGAAGCCGATGTGTCTGGACACCTCGCTCAAACCCCACAAAATCTACGAGGGCAGCTGCTGCGATCAATGCCAGCACGCACAGCACATGCGCTACTTCGAAGCTCGGGTCTTCACCGGCCTCGGCGTTCATGCCCAGTTGGAGAAGAAGTCATGACCAGTACGATCTACTGCGGGGAGTGCCCCCGCGCGCTCCTATGTATTGCTCGGTCGACGGACGAACTATTACCCATAGCGATGTGCAACGGCTGCCGACAGATCTTTGAAGTAGAAATTTCAAGGTCTTATGACACCGCAAGGTTCGCTATCGACGAAGAGACATACATGATCACACATAACCAGGCCCTGGTGCCTCAAACCCACGGCCTTCCCAGGGTATGCCCCCGGAAATGGATCCTGGACTTCGCCCCCAAGGGCGTTCGAGACAGTATTGTCTGCCCTGCCTGTAGACGGAATGGCGTTACCGTGTTCATTCACAACCAGGGCAACGGAAACTGGAGATGGGGGCAGTCCCTATGACTGATCAGAGCTTCTGCCCAGAGTGTCCAAGAGCCCTGCTCTGTATTGGCCAGGATCCAGATCGAGCCTTGCCACTGGCCGTTTGCAGCGTATGTACCCAGGTGATCGAGCTAGACCCTCACAGCACTCTTGCTCTACAGGCCCCGATCCTGCAAGCCAGGCCTGTCGAAACGCCCCTGGTGCCGCCCAGAAGAAGCATCTGCCCCAGAATCTGGATATTTGAAGATAGTAAGCTATTTTACAAGGGCGTTGGCAACAATTTTCTCTGCTATCACTGTCGGCAAATCAAGAAAGGAACCATCGGATACAACAATGGAGGATTCTGGGATCCAACTAACCTCAGGAGGAAGCCCCAATGATCATGACCGTTGCACCCTTTTCAAAATTGAAATGCAAGAGCCACGTCCACCACTGCGAGCTCTTGATCTATTGCCTGAGCGAAGGGATCCCAGAACGCTTCCAGTACGAAACCGTGACCTGCTCGGTCTGCGGGCTCGCTCGCCTACTTGCCATGTGGACCTCGACCAGCGCCCTCACCCGGAAGATGACCATCAACATATTGCCTCCATGTCTCCAGAGGACCCCCGGAAAGACGTTTTCAAAAATGGGGGGATTCGCACAGCGTAGCTACGTGTGCCCCACTTGTGAAAAAAGCGGGGTACCTATATGACCAAAAACTTATCACACATCGGACCCTGCCCGAAGTCGAGTTCACTCTGCCCAGAGCTTATCAACTGCTTGGCCGAAGGCCTAGTAAATATCGGATATTATGTGGTTATTACCTGCCTCAAGTGCCACCGGGTCACCTATGAGCTCATGCTCAGAAGGGTGGACGGGACCCTCGGATACCGAATGGCAGAAAACCCACCCAAGTGCTACTCGAAAAACGAGACGAGAGCCTCGAGCACCCACTTCATGTGCGAGCAGTGCCGCGGGGCGCCCCCATGAACACCCAATCCTGCCAAGACTGCTCAGTCATTGTCCAATGCATCGCCCACGGAGAGTATCCCCATCATCTAGCCCCGTGCCAAAAATGCAAAGGAATCTATCCGGTTACAACTATCGCCAGCCAGCGGCACCCTCCACCGACCGCCTACGGTTCCTCCCACTTTCAAGGTCTGGACCTGAGCGAGATTGGCCCTCAGGTCCAGATCCCCAATAACTGCCCCAAACACACCCTCCTCATCAAGCAGATCTGGGAAGCAGCAGTAGCCCAGCACTTTTTGTGTCGCAATTGCTCAGCGGAGCTGCATGTCCTTTTGCAAGTACCGGAGGAATGGCAATGAACCCTGATCTCTGCGCCAAGTGCGTCATGCACGTCCACTGCCTGGCCAACGGCCCGGTGGCCATTCTCAAATGTGGCAAGTGTGGCCTGACCTACTATGGAAAACTCGTATTGACAGACAAAGTTATCGGTAACTTAGACGCGATGCCCACCCTCGACCCGTGTCACTTGCTGCATACGTACCCGCCGGACTTGCCCTGCTGTGCTGAACAAGAGAAGCTCGCTCAGCAGATCGCCAAGCTTCGCGCCATCTGGCTCTGCCCCGGCTGTCAGGTTATCCAGATCGCCGGGGCCTTCGCCGAAGGCCTCACCGTACAGATTCCCAACGCCATCGACAAAATAGACATCTCCTTCCCGATCAAACTCATCTCAAGTCCATATATAGCTCCTAATAAAATTTATGCACTGGATCCGAAAAGCTTCATGTCGTTCGACATCAAGCTGGTGTGACCAGACAAAGCAAATTCTCGGGTTAAAAAGGGCCAAAAATAGGGGGGTCTTCAGTAAAGAAGTAGTTCGGCCAGTCCTCAAGCTTTGCCCGGGACCCCCCCAAAAAATGGGGGTATATTTTGACCTAAATAGGCATAAAAATGGCTAAGACCAAGTAATTCCAGCCGTAATTATTATGTATTATGTAATCAATTTTCATGTCCAAAAAGGGGTGTTATTTGTAAACGACATGAGAAATGAAAGGTTGACCCGTAAAAAGTTAATAATTATCCATATACTGTAATCAGGTATCGCGTCTTTGTAATATAATAACTAAACGTCTTGGAGTATATAATTTTGTGAGAAAAGTTAAACAGGATATTCTAGAAAAAAGTCGTGATAACATATTGAATATACAAAAGAAAATAGCGACTCGTGTATAAAATAATATTCATTTCTGCACTCGAGGTGGGTACGGACAACTATGAAAAAAAATAAAAAGCTCAACACAAGGTGTGCAGATGTAAGTAAATCCCTTTTCTAAGATAGTCTTCTCTGGTATGGGACAATCCCCTCTGACTCTGAACTAAGATACACTCTGTTCTAACTAGATCCTGTAGAGAGGGGTATACCCTACTATCCTATCCTCTCTTACTTATTATATATATATTATACCTACTTAACGCACATTGGAGAGGTATGGACTGAGAAGATCTTAGCGGCATGGCTTCTTGTCTTATCTTGTCTTGTTCTGAGATACGTTCTCTTCTCAAAGGTAGGTATTCTCTTTTCGGGCTCCGCCCGAACCCCTCTGGGTGGAGGGGGGTGCGGGGGGCGAGTGGTAAGAAAATGTATGACATGTTTTTCACTTTTTCACTTCGTGTAAACACATGTGAGACAAAGTGTCAAAGCGTCCCGAAGGCCAAGCTCGCCAAGCTCGCCAAGCTCGCCAAGCTCGCCACCTGCGTCGAGCAGGATGCCCGCCAGGCGAATTCCTGAGCCGCTAGGACGCGCCCCACTGGCATACCGCGGGGGTAACCAGGGCCCGCCCTGCTCGAAGCCCGCGCAGCTCGCTTTGCTGCGACCTGCGCAACGCCCTTGAGAGTCGACTCTGGGAAGCTCTGAGAAGCTCTGGGTAGAAAATACGTATGTCTATGTAGGCGTTTGAACACGGTTTGATAAAAGTTTTCAGAGTTGTCTGTACCCACCTCGAGTGCAGAAATGAATATTATTTTATACACGAGTTGTTATTTTCTTTTGTGTATTCAATATGTTATTACGACTTTTTTTCTAAATACCTCGTGTAACTTTTCTCACAAAATTATATATCCCAAGACGTTTAGTTATTATATTACAAAGGCGCAATACCTGATTACAGTATATGGATAATTATTAACTTTTTACGTGTCTGCCAAAAAAAGTATTGACCGGTTGGGAAATAGCCGCTAAAACGTCTAGTAGTACATGGCGCACGTACATAATAACGCCAACGGAGGTTCTATTCATGGAAAGTATAACGACTTATAAACAGATCTGCTTGAAGTGTAAAGTGCCAAAAATTGCCCTATCCAATTTTCCTCTCACCCACTTCAAAACCTTAGAGGGCAGCGATTTGGCTTTTTATGCCTCACGCCGAGGGTGGCCCGCACTGTTCGGGGACGAATGCTTCGCTTGCACCCCCCTGAAGAAGTCCCTGCGAACCGGCTCCTTCCTCGAGCGACCACCTACTTTCGAAGAGATGCCAGCCTTCTATCACTCCAAGAGCGAATCCATCAAGTTCCCTACTCGGTACTGGACGAAATTCACCGACCTGCGCGAAGAGCAAAAAGAACTCCCGGGAGACATACCAACTTGCCGGATTTGCCACTCGACCCAGTCGGCGCCTAATCCCAACAAAGGCCCTGGGCGCTTCCGTAAAGCGTTGCTCATTCGTCGGAGCAATACCTGGCTCTGCCGCCGATGCTTTGAGGCGTTCCCGACCACCGTGCAGTCTGAAGCATCGAGATACGACAAGACGCCCTTTTACCCTTACCAGGGAATCTTTCGAAGAATCGGCCCCTATACCTGGGACGACAAAGAAGATATCCTCATGACTTTGATGAACAGCTTTTGCGATTTCACGGATGAACGGCAGGACCCGAAGTGGGGGGTATATGCTCTTTCAGTGTGGAGATCGTTCTTTAGTCAGTCTGTTTTGGAATCCAGGTCAAATATGCCGCTGATTCTTGCCGGGCATCGCATGTACAAGAAGGGCGTTCACACCCAGATTCCCAATTTTTCCGAATTCCTGCAAGAGACAGATCCGCACCGGAACAGATCGAGTAGCGCCAGGAGTCAATATCTCGTGCCCCGATACTTGCTTGGGGACGCCTTCCCATACCCCGATCCTTGCTACGAACTGATTCACTATGCGCTGCTAAATCGAGCTTACTGGGGAACGACCTTCACTGACGGTCCCTATTCGCTGTCCACGGTCAAGCGTCTAGGGGTTCTACTTAGCCCCAGAATCCTCCCTGTGAAAACCTTGCACTATATTAATCTGCGGATAGCCTACAACGCTTTTGGGCATGTCCCCGAAAACTCAGACTTACGCACCAAGTACCAATTGGCCGCAATAAAGGCCAAGATCAATACAGCCTTGACTGGTTCCATGGACAAGAATGATAGACGCCCTGACGTGGGTCATTTCGGATACCTTGCACACGATTTCAGAGTTCCTCTTCGGTACATAGCGGAGGGACGCTTCAATCAAGAGGCCATTTCCTACGATTGGATCGCTTCGTTCCTTGCGAGCAACATTCAGAGTAACGTCACCGACGAGTGGTGGCGCATGATCTATTTCACCGAAGCATTGTTCTGGATCCATGTCCTGGAGGCCGAATCAAAATGGGATCAATCCAACCCTCCTAATTTGCTCGAGATTTGGAGCGATACCGTAGAGAAGATCTGGAACCTGGCTCTTTCCAATATGAACGAGGAGTATAACCAATTCTTGAATGATTCTTTTAGCTTCCGCGGTCGTGAGATCAAACAGGACGAGAAGATCGAGGAGACCGAAGAAAAACTAGATGAAGGTGCTGTGCTACATAAGTTTGGTGATATCTGATTTTGTGCTAGAACACCTCTAGCAAAAAACGAAAGGAGCTCCCCTGATGACCAAACCGAAACCCAAAAGTGCGCCTCTTACGAATCAACCCCCGAATCGGACCTCAAAGATTGTGGCTTCGAGGCCCCTCTCTCCCCGGGATCCCGAAGCCACCAGCGCCAATCAGGCCCCGGTGCTCATCCCCGCCCCTCCTGGCCTCTACGCAGTACTGGTGGAAGACGGTGACAATGTGTCCCTGTCCCCGGTGATCGCCCTGAAGTACGAGTGCGAGAAGATGCTTGCGTTCATCGCCCGGGAAGACGAGATTGTCCCGATCAACGAAATCGAAATGTTCGAGAAGTTCTACTGGGGCGACCCTGACGACTTCAACGCTGAGGCGAGTGACAAAGACGACGACGATGACGACGACGATGACGACGACGAGAACGACGACGAGAACGACGAGAACGAGGACGCTAGCGAAGAAGACTAGGGGAGACACCTCCCCCTACCCCAAGTAACCATCTTGCCGCGAGCCTTCATGCTCCGTAAAGAGCAGGAAGGCTCAAGGAAAGACCAGGGAGTCGAGGTACCAATGACAATCAAAAGCGACAAGACGGTAGCACAGGCCCCCGTCGAATGCAACGAAAATCCTAAAGCTGAACAAAATCAAAAAGTTCCCGACGAGATGCCCCGTAGGTCCTTGAGTGATCTATCAAATTTGATCAGAGCCGAGGTGGCCAATAACCCGGAGCGCTCTCCCGAGGACCTATTTAATTCCCTGCACGAATTTGTCATCTCTCTGGCCCAATCGACGCGAGACGCCCTGGACCTGATCGAGGAAATCATGGGCAATAAGGACAAGGCTTACCCCAAGGGCCTGATGACACCCACGTTCCTGGCCGCTTTCCTGGAGAGTACAGGTGGGCACTGTCAGCTCGTGCAAATCCCCGAGGAAATTGTCGAGCAGCTGAATGCGGTGATTCCAGCGGTCCCCGAGGAGACAGTTCATTGAATGTCTACCAGGATAATTACTCGGTAAATAGCGGCCTACCCACCTGAGACTGAGACGTCGGAACCCCTGGCCGTAGGGTTCCACTGGACCCGCTTAGCCCGCGGGGGGCTATGGGGCACACACCCAAATCCAAAACGATAGGGTCCCAGTCCTGTTTGTCCTGTGGTCTTGAATACAGCTACAGCACTTTGGCCGAATTACGGTCATAACGCAGGGACGTCTCAACCTTCCTGACAAGTTTGCTTTTTCCTCAAACTTCAAGAATGATTTAGATGTAGCCACAATGGAGA
>Ga0315278_10003813_pt1 | contig 13535 bp, 13 predicted proteins | sample YL17G06_0_MG_FD_203880 | JGI IMG/M metagenome (GOLD analysis project Ga0315278, IMG submission 203880) | Sediment microbial communities from Yellowstone Lake, YNP, Wyoming, USA - YL17G06_0 | ecosystem: Environmental > Aquatic > Freshwater > Lake > Sediment | place: USA: Wyoming | collected...
GCCCGCTCGACGCGGGCCGCCTTGGCAAGCCAGGCCTCCTGCTCGGGCGTCTGGGCACCGGCGGGTGACGGAAGGGAGGCGAGGGCGAGGAGGGCGATGGCCGAGCGCGCTTTCATGGGTCCTCCGAAGCCCGGAGTCTACCCGTTTCTCGCCGCGGCGCTCGTCTGCCCCATGTGGTGGCGGGTCAGGACGCTGTAGGGCGGCGCTCCAGCTGCTCGAGCGCCCGCGTCACGTACGGCCGCACCATACGCTTGCGCCACAGACCGGTCACGTCCGCGTTGTCGAGCGGCCGCGCGCGGCGCCACGCCGCCTCCGCAGCCTCCTCGATCGACTCCCGGCCGAGCGGCCGCCCCTCGAGGATGCCGGCTGCCTCTTCAACGATCACGGGGGCCGAGCCGACTGCCCCCAGCACCACCCTGGCCTCGAGCACCGGCGCCTGCGGGGCCTCGCGCCTCACCCAGACCGCCACCGAGAGCACGGGAAAGTCGACGCTCGCGCGGCGGCTCACCTTCACGTAGCCGGCCTCGCCTCCCGCGATCGCGGGAAGCGAGATCCCGGTCACGAGCTCGTCCGGCTGCTTGCGCAGGTACTGGATCCCGTCGTCGTTGTAGAAGGCGGCGGCCTCCAGGCTGCGGGAGCCCGCGGGCCCGCGCAGCTCGATCCGCGCGCCGAGCGCGATCACGAGCGGCGAGGTGTCGCTCGACTGGATCGCCCAGCAGCGCTCGGAGGACAGCGCGACGCGGCACGCGTCGCCGTCCTTCTTCAGGCAGAAGCGGATCGCCTCCCGCCACTCGCGGCTCTGGTCGAAGAAGCTGCAGCGGGTCTCCAGGCACAGGTTGCCGCCGAGCGTCGCCATGTTGCGCACGACCGGTGTCCCCACCTGCTCGGCCGCGCGCGCGAGCGACGGCCAGCGCTCACGCACGAGAGGATCGGCGGCGAGCGTCGCGAGCGTCGTGGACGCGCCGATCCGGAGCTCGCCGTCTTTCCCCTTGCGGATGCCGCCGAGCCCGGGGAGACGGCTGACCGCGATCAGCGCCTCCGGCTCGTGCTGGCCGTGCTTCATCTTGGGGACGAGATCGGTCCCTCCCGCCAGGTACGCCGCGCGCGGCCCGTACTGGCCCTTGAGCACCACGGCCTCGTCGAGATCGACCGGGACGAGGTACCGGAAGGGAGGCAGGCGGAGCATCAGGCCGTCTCCCAGGGCGGGCGCACCCGCACGGTCTCGGGCCACGGCAGCTCGGCGAGCGCCTCTGGCCCGACCCGCGGCTCCCGGCCCTGCTCGCGCGCGAGAAGCGCCCGGAGGACCTTGTCGGGGGTGACGGGGACCTCGTCGATGCGAACGCCGACCGCGTCGTGAATGGCGTTCACGATCGCCGGGGGAATCGGCAGGAGCGGCCCCTGCCCCACCTCTTTCGCCCCAAACGGGCCCTGCGGATCCGGGTCCTCGATCACGAAGGACTCCACCTCGCACATGTCGAGCGCGGTCGGGCTCTTGTAGCCCAGCATGCTCGGCGCCACGGGGACGAGGTTGTGCGCGGCGCGGTAGCTCGTCTCCTCGAAGAGCGCCTCGCCCAGGCCCATGTAGACCGAGCCCTCGATCTGGCCGACGACCGACGGCCGGTGGATCGCGCGCCCGACGTCGTGGGCGATCCAGACCTTCTCCGCCCGGACGATGCCGGTCTCCGGATCCACGCTCACCTCGGCGACGGCGGCGGTGTAGCTGTAGGCGGGCGAGGGACCGACACCGGATCCCTTGAACATCCCCGCGGGCGCGGGCGGGGCGTAGTGGCCCACCGTGGCGAGCGTGCCGAAGCGTGACTCCGCGGCCACCACCGCCTCCGCGAAGGAGACGCCCGTGTCGGGGTCGGAGGCGCGGAACACCCGGCCCTCCGCGAAGACGAGCTCCTCGGGCCGGGCCTCGAGCTTCCCGGCCACGGCGCTCGCCAGGAGCTCGCGGGCCCGCTCGGCCGCCTGCAGCGCCGCGTTTCCGGTCATGAGCGTGACGCGGCTCGAGTAGCTGCCGAGGTCCACCGGCGTGAGGTCGGTGTCGGCGGTGAAGACGCGCACGTCGCCGGGCGGGACGCCCAGCACCTCGGCCACCACGAACGCGAGCACCGAGTCGGATCCCTGGCCGACGTCGGTCGAGCCGCAGTAGACGGCGACGCCCCCGCCGCGGTCGAGCTTGAGCATGACGCCGGAGTGCGGCATCTGGTTCCAGTAAATGGCGACACCGGCGCCGCTCAGGTAGCTCGAGCAGGCGAGGCCGACGCCGCGGCCGAAGGGCAGCTGGCCGTGCTTCTGCCGCCACCCGCTCCGCTCCACCACCGTCTCCAGGCACTGCCGGAGCCCGGTCGAGCCGATCCTCAGGTAGTTGGCGGTGAGCGAGTCGGGCGAGACGAGGTGCCGTAGCCGCAGGTCCGCGGGGTCGAGGCCGATCGCCTCGGCGATCTTGTCGAGCTGCACCTCGAGCGCGAAGCGCCCCTGCGGCGTCCCGTGGCCCCGCTTCGGGCCGCAGGGGGGCTTGTTAGTGAAGACGCGCGCGCCGTCGAAGCGGTAGTGCGGCACGCGGTAGGTGACGGTCTGCAGCGCGCCCGTGTAGAGCGTACTCGCGACGCCGTAGGAGCCGTAGGCCCCGCCGTCGAGCACGGTCTTGACGTGCATCCCGGTGATGGCACCGTCCTTCTTGACGCCGGTCCTCATCCAGATCCGCGTCGGGTGCCGGCCCCGGTGGCAGTAGAACACCTCCTCCCGCGTCAGGCAGATCTTCACCGGCCGGCCGGTCACGATCGCCAGCTTCGCCACCACCACCTCGTGGTTGAAGGGATCCGTCTTGCCGCCGAAGCCGCCGCCGAGGGCGGGCACGATCACCCGCACCCGCGCCGCGGGAAGCTCGAGGACCCGGGCGAGGACGCGGTGGACGTAGTGCGGGGTCTGGGTGGAGCTCCAGAGCGTGAGCCGTCCGTCGGGGGACCAGTCGGCGAGTGCCGCGTGCTGCTCGAGGGCGAGGTGCGTGCTGCCCCCATAAAAGAAGGAGTCCTCTCGCACGTAGTCGGCCTCGGCGAGGCCCTGCGCGAGGTCGCCGAACTCCTGCGAGACCATCCGGTGGATGTTGCCGTGCTGGGCGTACGCGTGCAGGCGCGGCTCGGGGCGGGCGAGCGCGTTCTCGATCGAGCCCACCGCGTCGAGCGGACGCAGCTCGACCGCGATGCGCGCGAGGGCGGCGCTCGCCGTCTCCTCGTCCTCGGCGGCCACCGCGGCTACGGGATCGCCCACGAAGCGGACGCGGTCGCAGCAGAGGGCGTGCTCGTCCTGGGACACGGGCAGGATGCCGTAGGGGATCGGCAGATCCTCTCCCGTGATCGCAGCCAGGACACCCGGGACCTCGAGCGCGGCCGAGACGTCGACCTTCACGAGCTCCGCGTGAGGCACGCGGCTGCGAAGAATCTTGCAGTGCAGCATGCGCGGGAGCACGAGATCGTCCGTGTAGCGGGCCCGGCCGGTGACCTTGTCCGCCACGTCGATCCGGCGCGAGGAGCCGCCAATGACCCGGCGCTCAGACATCGGCACCCGCCCGACGCTCCGCCGCCTGCTCGATCGCCTCGATGATCCGCAGGTAGCCCGTGCAGCGGCACAGGTTCCCCGAGATCGCGAGGCGGATCTGCTCGCGGCTCGGCCGCGGCGTGCGCTCCAGCAGCTCGTGGGCGACGAGCAGCATCCCCGGCGTGCAGTAGCCGCACTGGACCGCGCCCGTGTCCGCGAACGCCTCTTGCAGCGGGTCGAGCTGCGGGCCGCGGGCGAGCCCCTCGACCGTCGTGACCTCGGCGCCGTCGCAGGAGGCGGCGAGACGCAGGCAGGCAAGCTCCGGCCGGCCCTCCACGAGCACCGTGCAGGCCCCGCACTCTCCGAGCTCGCAGCCGTGCTTCGTACCCGTGAGGCCGAGGTCCTCGCGCAGCACCTCCAGCAGCGTCCGGTGGGGCGCCACCAGCAGCTCGACGGGCCGGCGGTTCACGACCAGGCGCAGGCGCAGCGTCTCGCCCGGCCCCACGCCCCGCTCGCTCATCGGCTCAGTCTCCCCCCATCGCCGCGAGGTCGGCCTCGAGCACGTCAGAGCTCACCGAGCGTGCGCAGCTTTTCCACAACCTCGGCCAGGATACTCCTGGGCAGGGGCTTCAGCGGCCTGACGAGGCGCCGGTTGTCGATCGCCCGACTCTGGTCGACCATCACTTCGCAGTCCTGTCGATTTCCGGCGATGCCTCGCGGGAGCACGACGCGCAGGAGGTTTTCTCCGGTGAGCCGGGTCGTACAAGGCAGCACCCAGGTGGATGGATGACCGGCGTCGTTGAGCAGATCGGTCTGGACCACCAGCACCGGACGCACCTTGCCAGGCTCCGTCCCCAAGCGGGGGTTGAGGTCAGCCAGGTAGAGCACGCCGCGCCGCGCTCTCACGATTCCTCGAGGCCCTCGGCGCTGAGATGATCCAACTCGCGGAGCTCGCGCCCAACCGATGCGCGCGTGGCCCGCGATGCGCGCCGGTAGGCCTCGCGCAGCGCTTCGCGCTCCGTCGCATCACGAAGCAGCCGAAGGCCCCGCCGCACCACCTCGACCTTGCTCTTGGCCTTCAGTTTCGACTGGAGTGCCAGCACGACCCGTAGCTCCTCGGGAGGCAGGGTGATGCTCGACTTGGTATTGGATCTCATACTTCGATCATACCCAGAGCGGCACGCCCGTCAAGCGGCCGAAGCCAGGCAGGACATGTGCATCTCGTGGCTCAGTCTCCGCCCATCGCCGCGAGGTCGACCTCGAGCACGAGGCGCGGGACCGGTGCGAAGCCCTTCCGCTCGAAGAAGGCGACCAGCTCGTGGTCGTCCCAGGCGACCTCGGTGCGCAGGCGCTCGATGCGGAGCGCGCGCAGGTTCTTGACCAGCTGCTCCATGAGTGCCGTGGCGATGCCCTGGCGGGCGAACTCGCGGTCCACGAGGACGGTGTCGAGGACGGCGAGCGGCTCGGGCTGGCCGAACTCCCCGTAGTGCAGCGAGCCGAGCATCGCCCCCACCAGCATCTGGCCGCGCTCGGCGCCGAGCGAGATCTGCACGTCGCTCGCGACGAGGGCACGCTCGAGCTTGCCCTCGTACCACTTCTGCCGGCTGCGGCCGGTGATCTGCCGGTCGATCCTCACCAGCGCCGCCAGATCGGCCCGGGTCAGGTTCCGAATGACGACGTCCGACTCGTCGTGCTCACCGTCCATGCCGCCTCCCGCAGTCCGAGTTTGCCGTGACGGAACGCGCCCCAGATCGCCGCCCCGATCGCCCCCGCGTGGATGCTGAGCTCGTGCCTGTGGACCTCGATCGATCGCTGCTTCGCCCCCTCGGAGTCGAGCTGGTCCTGCAGCGCCTGGCGCAGTCCCTCGTCGCTCGCGAGCCCGCCGGTGATCAGCACGATGCCACTCGCCCCGATCGACTGCAAGAGCCGCGCGAAGCGGAACGCCATGCTCTCGTGGATCCCGCGCAGGATGTTGGGCGCGCTCACGCCGCGCGAGACCATGTTGATCACGTCGGTCTCCGCGAGCACCGCGCAGATCGAGCTGATCTTCTCCGAGCCGTCCGCCCGCAGCGACAGCTCGCCGATTTCCGCCTGCGAGACCCCGAGGTAGCGGGCGATGTTCTCGAGGAACTGGCCGGAGCCCGAGGCGCACTGGCTGGTCATCTTGTAGTTCGTGACCTTGCCCCGGCCGTCCATCAGGACGGCCCGGCTGTGGAGCGCCCCGACGTCCAGGACCGCCCGCGCCCCGGGCTCGAGGAAGAGCCCGCCGCGGGCGTGCGTCGTCATCCCGTAGAAGTGGCCGGTCGCGAAGGGCACGTCCTCGCCCTCCCCCGTGGTCGCGACGTAGTCGAGGGAATCGACACCCGCCCCCGCGACCGCGGCCTCGAACACCTCGTCCACCACCGCGGGCACGTGGCGCCGCCGGATCCGCGCCACCGCCTGCCCGAGCAGGTGCTCGTGGCCGTCCGCGACCTCCATCACGACCGCCTTCACGGCGCCGCTGCCGACGTCGATGCCGGCGGTCCGCGTCATGCCATCGCCTCGCGGTGGGCGAAGAGCGCGGCGCCGAGCGCGCCGGTGTAGATGCTGTCCGCCGAGATGTTGATCGTCTTCTCCCCGTAGTTCTCCTCCACCAGGCGCCGCAGCGCCCGGGTGGCGGCGGAGTTGCGTGCCACGCCGCCGGTGAAGGTGAACTGGTCCTGGATCCCGCCGGAGCGGGCGAGCAGGCTCATCGCGCGCAGGATGATCGCGCGGTGCAGGCCGTCGAGGATGTCCTCGCGCCTTTCTCCGAGCGAGAGCCGCTCCCGCAGCTCCGCCCCCGCGAAGACGGTGCAGGTGGAGTTGATCTTGACCGAGCGCGTGGACTTCTCGGCGAGCGGCCCGAGCTCGTGGAGCCCGATGTTCATCTCGTCCGCGATGTAGCCGAGGTAGCGGCCGCAGCCCGCGGCGCAGCGGTCGTTCATCTGGAAGCTGGTGACGATGCCGTGCTCGTCCACCTGGATCGCCTTGGTGTCCTGGCCGCCGATGTCGAGCACGGTGCGCGTCCCGGGGAACATGCGGTGCGCCCCGAGGCCGTGGCACAGGATCTCGGAGCGGATCTGCTCCTTGGGGAACGGCAGCCGCGCGCGCCCGTAACCGGTCCCGACGCTGCGCACCACCTCGAGCTCGGCAGAGACGGCGGCCTCGACCCCCGCCCGAACCGCGGGCGAGTTGCCGGCGAGCTCGAGCGCGCTGCCGATGTGGTGCCGGAACCCGAGCTCGAGCGGCTCGTTCTCGACGCCGATGATGCACTTGTCGTAGAGGCCCACGAGCCGGTCGAAGCTCACCCCGGAAGGCTCGCCCCGCTCCTCGGCGAGGCGCATGTAGGCGGAGCCGGCCGCGTCGCGGAAGAAGTCCGAGCGCGCGGGGGGATCCGGGTCCTCGAAGCGGGCCTTCTCCTCCTGCTCGATCGTCGCGACGATCCCGAGCACCTTCTCGCGGGCGGCGTCGCGCAGCGCGGCCGGCACCGAGCGCTCGATCTCCTTGAGGATGAGCGCGCTCAGGCGCGTGAGCTGGGTGAGCGTCTGGCTCAGGCGGAAGGCCCGCAGCAGGCGCGTCAGTACCTGCTGGCCCGCCGCCTGCTCCACCTGCTGCCGCAGCAGCGCGAAGCGGGTGGTGATGAATGCCTCCTCGCGGGCGACCTGGGCGGCGAGGTCGTAGTTCGAGCGCGAGTTCGTGATGCCGCGGCCCAGGATCTCGCTCCGCTCCCCGAGCACGACGGCCTTGGTGGTCGTCGAGCCCAGGTCGATCCCGACGAAGCACTTCACGCGGGGCGCCCCTGGCGGCGGGCCTCGATCATCTGCAGGTAGCTCTCGAGCCGGTTGCGGATGTTGGCGGCCGAGAAGTAGCGCGGGTCCACGAGGTCCGACTCGATGAACGCCCCCGGCAGGCCCGTGCGGCGCTCCACCTCGCGCAGCATCATCAGCTGGCCGGCGGAGAAGGAGTTGCAGGACTTGATCGAGTGGATCAGGAAGCCGTCCGCCGCGTAGTCCTTGATGTAGCTCGCGAGCATGTCGATGCGGCTCGGCAGGTTCAGGTTCGTGTAGCAGCCGCCGCAGTAGTCGGCCATCGTCCCGAGCGGGTCCTTCGGGTCGTGGCGGAAGCCGAAGTCGTAGACGCCGCCCACCTTGCTGTAGGTCGAGGCCACCACCACCGCCTGCTCGTCGGTGAACATCTGCCAGAACTCGCGGAAGCTCGTCCAGTTCGGCGGCCCCTCCACCACCAGCCGGTACTTCTGGTCGTTGAGCGTGCCGCTGGGCGTCACCGGCCCCTCGCCTCGCGCCACGCGCTCCTCGACCTCCTTCCGCAGCTCCCGGTAGTACGCGACGCCCTCCTCGGTACCCCGGAAGGCCGAGAAGATCGGGCCCACGTAGTAGACCGCGCCGAAGTAGGCATCGATCGGGCTCGGCTTCCGCTTCGCCGAGTGCAGCACCGCCACCAGGTCCTCCTCGGCCTGCGCGCTGAGCGACAGGTAGTGGCGCACCCGCTCCTCGTCGTACTTCCGGCCGGTCGCCTTCTCGAGCGCCGGGATCACCTCGGCCTTCAGCTGGTCGACCACGTACTGCCGGTGCTCGGGCGCGAGCGTCCCGTCGCCCTGGTAGGGGATCTGCAGGAAGACGGTCGGGCAGTCGTACTGCTCGCGCAGCAGCTCGAACCACTTCATGAACGTGTAGCAGCCGGTGTAGGAGAGCAGCAGCAAGTCCGGCTTCGGGAGCCGCGTCCCGGTCGGGCCGATGTTCCCCGACTGCAGCATCCCGATGTCGCACTTGACGTAGGTGCAGACGTCCTCGGAGTGGCCGGAGCGCTCCGCCTCGAGAATGTAGTCGCGGCTCTTGCCCCGCATCCCCGACTGGAGCGCGTTGATCTCGGGCAGCACCGGCAGAGCCCCGAAGGAGCGGATCAGCTCGGTCAGGTTCCCGGGCACGAACGTGTAGACGACGGGGTCGCCCGTCTCGGGCGCGGCCTCGAGCTGCCGGTAGTGCTCGGCGATCATGTCCTTCTGGATCACCATCGAGCGGTCTTTCTGCACTTCGCTCACGCCGAGATCCCTCCCCAGAGCTTGATCGCGTCGGCGAACGTCCCCGCCTGCTCGCGGAACTGCTGGAACTGGCCGCTGTTCTCCGCGTACTTGAAGGCGATGCAGGGGATGCCGTGGGCCTCCGCTCCCGCCCGCAGCATCGGCCGGTCGAGCAGAGCCGGGTCGCAGAAGCTGGCCGCGGCGAAGATGATCCCGTCGGCACCCGCGGCCTCCACCCGCTCCTTCATCAGCGCTTTCTTGCCCTCGGGGTTCGGCTCGTAGAGCACGGAGGTCTTGACCGCGTGGCGAACGAGCGCCTCGGCCAGGTTCGTGAGCGGGTCGCCCGCGAGCGGGACCTCGCGCGAGAGGAGGCGATTGCCGAGCAGGAAATCGTCGTCGACGATGTAGCAGCCGGCGCGCTCGATCGTCTTGATCAGCCCGAGCGGCGGCTGCTCGCAGAAAGCCCCCACCACGACGACGCGGGAGCGGTCCTTGATCGGCGCGGCGTCTCGTTCCGCCGCCTTCAGGTAGCCGCGCGTCTTCTCGAGCCAGGCCTCGACCGGCACCACCTCTCCCGCGCGCAGCAAGAGGTACAGCTCCTCCGACGGCACGCGCCAGGGAGCCTCCCGCCGCGCGCGGTAGAGCTCCCGGATCAGCTGGCGCATCTCGTTGAAGACGCCGAGCGAGGCCCGGAGAGTGGCCTCGTCCGCGGGAGCTCCCGACACCTCCCCCAGGTCGTGGACGAGCGTCTGAAGCTCCTTCTTCCAGAACCGCGTCGCGAGCCCCGGGTCGGGCACCTGCGGCAGGTCCAGGTAGCGCACGTAGAGGCCGGGGTAGAGCACCTTCCACATGCCGGAGAGGTTGCGGATCACGTCGCAGGTCGAGGGGAAGAGGACACCGGAGAGGAAGTCGAGCCGCCCGGACTGGGCCAGCTCCACCACCGAGCGGGGCAGGTGGCAGATGTAGGACTGGTAGAAGGCGTCGCCGCGGATGATCTCGAGCATGTCGCCGCCGCCGTAGATCCCGACCGGCAGCATTCCGCTCGCGTGGACGAGCTCGCGCGGCGCGTAGACGGGCAGGTGGCCGCAGGCCTTGCGTCCCTTGCCCCCCTCCAGCCAGCGCCGGGCCTCGGAGAAGCGCAGGTCCTCGTAGCAGGCCCGCGCCCAGTCGACGATCGCGGCGCGCGCGCTCATCCGTCCCGCTTGGGCCCGGCGGCTGCGCCCTTGCGCAGGGCGCGCGGGTGGACGGCCTGGACGAGTTCCTCGCTCCAGCGCTCGCCCTCCGCGAGCCGCTTGCGGAGTCCGATGAAGTCCACCTCGCGGCCCTCCTTGTCGCCCTCGTTGAAGGCGCGGAAGCCGGCGCCCGCCTCGGTCATCATGTTGAGCGAGAGCCAGGCGCGGTTCGTCTCCCGGTTCTTGTCCCAGTGCGCGAGCTTGTGCTTGCGCACGGACTCGATCGTCTTCGTCAGGCAGTCGGGCATCGTCATCAGCAGCTTGGTGCAGAAGCCGTCGATCTCGCGGTCGAGCAGCGAGAGATCGACCGTGCCCCGCTTCAGGACGGCCTTGGCCTCGGCGAGCGCCTCGCCCGTCTTCGGCTCGCCGTGGCGCGAGCGGCCCCAGGCGTCCGTGCTGTCGTCGGTCCAGACGAGCGGGTTCGGGACCCACTCCCCGTCCAGCTTCAGCCCCGGCACGATCCCGGTCAGGAGCCCGAGGCGGTACGCCTTGTGGGCACTCCAGGGCTCGCACACCGTGCAGGAGAACATCGCCTGCTCGGGGCCGACGAAGAGCGGCAGGAAGTCGGTGCTGCCACCGTCGGGGGCGCTGCCGTGCTTGGGGCCCGCCTGGCCGAAGCGGGCGAGGTCCTGCGCGATCGAGAAGTCGCAGGCCATCCCGATCTCCTGCCCGCCGCCGATGCGCATGCCGTTCACGCGGCAGACGACCGGCTTGTCGCAGTGCAGGATCGTCGTGACCATGTCGTTGAAGAGCCGCATGTACTGGCGGTACTCGCCGGGCTGCCCCGCGTAGTACTCGGCGTACTCCTTGGTGTTGCCACCGGTGCAGAACGCGCGGTCCCCCGCGCCGGTGAACACCACGGCGACCGCGGCGCGGTCGTTCGACGCGCGGCGGAAGGCGAGGATCGTCTCCTTGACCGCGCCGGTCGTGTACGAGTTCAGCTGCTCGGGGTTGTTCAGGATGATCCAGACGTTGTGGAGGCCCGAGACCGGCGCTCCGTCCGGCGCGAGCACCGGGCGCGGCTCGTAGCGGATCTCCTTCAACTCGACGCCGTCCACGAGGTCGTGGCTCTTCCAGTCGCTCAAGACGCCCTCCTGCAGCAGCGGCTCACGGGATCTGCTGACCTCCGCTGACGTTGATCTCCTGGCCGGTCACCCAGTCCGACAGCGGGCTCGCGAAGAACAGCACCACCCGCGCCACCTCGACCGGCGCCGCGGGTCTCCCGAACGGCAGCCGCTCGATGAACGCCTCGCGCTCGGCGCGCGGGATACCCAGCGTGCCGTCGCCGTCCTCCTTGGGTCGGGTGAGCCGCGTGTCGGTGAAGCCCGGCGCCACGCAGTTGACGTTGACGCGGTAGCGCGCCCACTCGCGCGCCAGGCTCCGCGTCAGGCCAACGTTTCCCATCTTGGCCGCGGCATAGTTGGCCTGGCCCAGGTTGCCGTGGATCGCGGCGGTCGAGAAGAAGTTCACCACCTTGCGGTGGTAGCGGACCTCCCCGTGCTTCTCGAGCTCGGCCTTCGCCACGTCGCGCAGGTACGGGCTCGCCGCGCGCACGCAGTGGAAGGTGCCGGTCAGGTTGACCTGGAGCACCGTCGCCCAGTCCTCCTCGTCCATCTTGTGGAGCATCGCGTCGCGGGTGATGCCGGCGTTGTTGATCAGGATGTCCAGCTTGCCGAAGACGTCTACGGCGCGCTTCATCAGCACGCTGGCGTAACCGGCATCGGCGACGGAGCCGACGCTCGGCGTGGCCGAGCCCGCGCCCGCCCGCTCCGCGCAGCGCGCCACCGTCTCCTGCGCGACCGCCTCCTCGACGTCGTTCACCACGACGCGGGCGCCCTGCTCGACGAAGAGCTCCGCGATGGCGCGGCCGATGCCCCGGCCGGCCCCGGTCACCACCGCGACCCGGTCGTCCAGCAGGCGCCCGGCCGCGGCGCCCGTCATGGCACCAGCACGGGACGTTCCTTGAGCTCGTGGGCGCGGGCCCGGACGATGACGTCGTTGATCTCGTCGAGCGGGAAGCGCTTGATGAACGGGCGGACCTGGACACGGCCGCTCAGCACGAGCTCGAGCGCCTTCGGGTAGAGCTCGGGCAGGCAGCCCCAGTTGCCGAAGACGGTCGCGTCGAACGCCATCAGGTTACCGAGCCGCACGGCGAGCTTCTCGGTCGTGAAGCCGATGAATCCGATCGTCCCGCCATAGGTCAGCAGCTCGTAAGCGGCAGCCTGCCCGGGGATGGTGCCCGACATCTCGAACACCTTCCACGCGTGCCGGCCGAGGCCCAGCGACCGGGCGGTTTCCCGCACGGCATCGCGCACCGCACGTGCGTCCTTGTCGCTGGCGTCCACCACTCCGGCCGCTCCGTGGGCGCGGAGCCGCTCGAGCCGCTCCTCGTCGACGTCTACCGCGATCACGGTCGCGCCGCGGGCCGCGCTGATCTGCACGCCGTAGGTGCCGATCCCCCCGACGCCGATCACCACCACCACGTCTCCCTTCGTGACCCCGGCGCGCTCCGTGGCCTGGAAGGGCGTCGTCACGGCATCGGCCACGACACCCAGCTCCCACGGCTCGAAGCCGCCGGGCTCGAAGGGGCAGACGAAGCGGGCCGGCACCCGGGCGTGGCTCGCGAAGCCGCCGTCCACGTCGTTGCCGGGCATGATCTGCTTCCGGCACGCGGTGCCACGGCCCGCGCGGCACAGCTCGCACTCGCCGCAGGGCAGCACGGCGGGCACCAGCACGGTGCGTCCCAGGAGAGGCTCGGCCCCGGCGCCGACCGCTACGACCTTCCCGCTGAACTCGTGCCCGAGGGTCAGAGGCGGGTCCTTTCGGGTGCGCACTCCCCCATACAGAAAGGAGAGGTCGGTGTGGCAGAGGCCGCAGCCGGCCACCTCGATGAGAACCTCTCCCGCCTCTGGCTCCACGACGGGAAGCGTGCGTCGAACGAGGGCCACGCCGGGCCCATCCATCTGCCAGGCCGTGATCTCCCTGAGTGTGGACAAAGGCGGCTCCTCGCCCCGACAAGCGGGTCCCGGCCCGGCACGAGCGTCCTCGCCGGCTCTCCGCGTTGATCCTACATCCCACTCGCCCGCACCGCCAAGGCCGCGCACGTCCACCACGTCCACCGCCCCCGGACGCTCGCCGGACGATCGCTATGGACTCTCGGCGTGTCTCGTTCGGCGCCCTCCGGGACTGAACAGACCTTTGACCGGGGGGGTGCCGCTTCAGAGAGGGATGACGGAGCGCCTCCGAGGTCGCGCTACTTGAGGGTGAAGCCGGCTTCCTTCACGTCCCGCGAGTTGCCGCCCACGAACACCTTGAACGCGCCCGGCTCCGCCTCCCACTTGCCCGCCGCGGTGTAGAACGCCAAGTCGGAGGCCTTGACCGTGAACGTCACTTCGCGCGACTGGCCGGGCTGCAGGTCGACCTTCTGGAAGCCCTTCAGTTCCTTGACCGGTCGGGTCACGCTGCCCACGAGATCCCGCACGTAAAGCTGCGCGACCTCGACCCCGGCCCGCGGGCCGGCATTGGTGATCGTCACCGCCACGTGCAGGGAGCCGCCGCGCCCCAGCTCCGACACACTCACCTTCGGCTCCGAGTAGGTGAACGTCGTATAGCTGAGGCCGTAGCCGAACGGGTACAGCGGGTCGTTGGGCGAGTCGGTGTACGCCGACCACGTCACGCCCGGCTCGGGGCCGGGCCGGCCCGTGTTC